>ENA-USZK01001088-USZK01001088.1-human-gut-metagenome-genome-assembly--contig:-NODE-1088-length-12078-cov-3.873927_pt1 | contig 12078 bp, 7 predicted proteins | sample MGYA00250043_ERZ773534 | MGnify/ENA primary metagenome ERZ773534 (study PRJEB29103, sample SAMN06112056) | human gut metagenome | biome: human gut; feature: ankylosing spondylitis patient; material... | reverse complement strand
TAGAATTAAGACATTTTGATAGAGAAACATATTGTACTCGAAGATATCGATCCAGTGATGTTCTACGGTGTGAACAAACGCCCTGCGTGTCCGATTCGGCAGAATCGGACACGGAAACAGCTGAAAACGCACCCCGAACCCGCTTTCGAGTACTCCGTGACAGCAGTGCCTGCATCAGAACCACGCCGGCGGCGGCAGTGAGCAAACCGCCTGCAAAATTTCCCGCAAGATAGCCAAGCGCACTGGCGATATGCCGCTCGTGCAGACCTTCCATCGTTTCCAGCATCACGCCGGACATCGTCGAAAGCCCACCGAGCAAGCCAAGCCCAACACCACGGCTGACAACCTGCCGCACCCGGCGACGCAGCCACGAAGCGGTCGCCATGAATTCGGTCAGCATCGCGAACAGGAAGCAGGCGACCATATTCGACACAAACGTGCCCACAACGAACGGCGTCCCGCTGACCGACGGCAGAAGCATATCCAACGCATGCCGACAGCCGACTCCAACAAATCCACCGACGAACACCACAACATACATCAGTCCGTCGGCGAGCGGATTGAACCGCGCCTGCATACGTTTCATCGGTGCCAGGGGAATCGTAGGCGGATCCATGGTGTTAGCGGCGGGCGTGGTTGCACCAGCATGCGTCACCTCAACAGTGTCGATTGCCTGCGTGATGGGATGCGAGTCCTCACCCGCAGTCACCACGTCTCCCGGCGATTGTTCTTGCGATTCCATTGCGCTCCCCCTGTACTGGCCTCCCGCGGACAGCGTTGTTCCGCCCATAGGCCGTGCAACAACGAGCTGGGCCGCGGTTGCCGCCTTCCTAACGCATATGAGTTTACACGGAGCGCCAACGTATGCACCCTGGATGTCCGATTCCGCAGATTCGGACATCCAGAGTCCAGCCGAATTCAGCCAGGCTCAGTCAAGCCGGGCATCACACAGCCGCCGCATCGCAGGTCGTACCTCGCGCTCCTCCTCGCCACTGAACAGCACCACCAGATAGTCACCGGCACGCAGCCGTGTATCACCGCGCGGCACGATCTCGCTTTCGCCGCGACGCAGGCCGATGATCAGACACCCAGACGGCCAACGCACGTCACGCACCCGCTTGCCGTCCGCAATCGCCCCCATTTCCAATGGCAGTTCCATAATGCCGCTGCCCACATGGCTTGCGATTGCCATCTGCATGCCTTGCGCACGCACGTACCGCTCCAGCAACTCCCCATAGATCGGTTTGGTGCGCAGCAGATCGGACACCAACAGCGCGATGAAAGCGACGGCAGCGACCGGCAGCATGTGCGTCAACGTTCCGGACATCTCCACAGCCAACAGAATCGACGTGATCGGCGTTTTCACGGACGCGGCGAGCGTGCCCGTCATCACGCACGCCGCAAACACCGCCACTGCGTCGGATGGCAGATCACCGATTCGATGCAACACTTCACCGCAGATGCCGCCGGCCAACGAACCGACCGCAAGAATCGGCATGAAAATACCGCCAGGCGCACCTGAGCCGAAACTCGTGGATGTGAACAGCATCTTCGCCACGAACAGCAGACACAGCATTCCCAAGCCGACGCGCGCATGTTCGGCGGTATCAATCAGATTCGAGCCGCCGCCGAGCACGTCGGGCAACCAGATGCCGACAGGCAACGCGATCGGGCCCGACCCCCGGAAAGTAGACACCGTGGGGTGAACAAAAGTAGGTGTAAGCCTATCAGACCTTAAGCGGCTTGGGACTCGAACTCATCGGGAGTTTGGTACCCGCACCAAGTGTGCCGACGGCACGTGTTGTAGCGCACGCACCACCGGAAGACGTCTCTGCGGCAGATCAGTTGATTGGCGAAGGTCTTCGCATCTTTGAGGACCTCCCGCTTTAAAGCTGCGTTGAACGACTCGGCGAGCGAATTATCCGCGCTGGTTCCCACCGCGCCCATCGACTGGGCAACGCCCAAGCGCTTGCATGTTGCCTGGAACTGCGACGAGGTATACACGCTTCCATGATCCGAGTGGAAAATCGCACCATCAAGACCTCCTCGCAGGTGGGAAGCGTTTTCGAGGGCCTCTTCTACCAGTTCGGTACGCATGTGATTTGCGATAGCAAAGCCGACAAGCTTGCGAGAAAAGCAATCAATCACTGTTGCTAAGTACATGTTCGCCCCGTCTGCGATCGGCAGATACGTAATATCGCCAACCAACACACGATTGGCAGCACAGGCTGTGAAATCACGGTTCACCAAGTCTGCGAACACGCGCCGGCCTTTGTCACGCGCAGTGGTCTTGACCCTGCGCTTCTTTTGAAATCCGAACAGGTTCTGGGCCCGCATCAAACGAGCCACTCTCTTGCGATTGATGCGCTTAGCCGGAGGTGTAGTGCCGTTGTCGCGCTTGCGGTCGTTGAGTTCAGCAGTGATGCGACGAGCGCCCCAGACGCCGTTTTCAGCGTCGAAAATTGCCTGGATCTCCGCGGCCACCACAGCGTCATCTACAAGGCGCGCACGGCGCCGTGGAGCCGAGTTCTTCCACTTGTAATACGAAGACCGATTTAGCCCCAGGACTGTGCACATCCGCTTGACCGAGTAGTCGGCGAGATTGTCGTCAACGAACTGGAAGCGGATCACCAGGTCGTCTCTTCCGCAAAATACTTCGCGGCCTTACGCAGAATATCGCGCTCTTCACGAAGCCTTTTGTTTTCGCGTTCTAGCTGGCGGATTCTTTCCGCATCAGCAAGCTTTTCTACGGGTGACGCTGCATCTTCATCCTTGGCGACGTTAGTGCCGAATTGCTTGTACCAGCATCCCAAAGTCGAGCGATTGATTCCGAGTTCTTCTGCGACCTTGCGCATTGAGGTATCCGGGTTCGACTCGAACATCGCGACGGCGTCGCGCTTGAACTGTTCCGTGTAAACCTTGCGGGGCATGGTGGTAGATTACCTTCCTTCCCAACCACACTGGCTGGAATCAGAGGTGTCTACCTAACGGGGGTCAGGTCCATCGCAATCGCAATCATCGGGCGGCTCCATGCCGGCAGTTTGCCGTACAGCGTCTGGAAGCCAAGCAACGAGCGGTTCATCAGCGAACCAACCAAACCGGCCACCAATCCCAACGGAATCAGCCACACATACTCTTCCAACGACAGCTGACCGATATCACCGAAATCCAAAACCGGACGCAGACCGAAACAGTATTTCGAGACGAAATCGGCGGTCAGCGATGCGGCAGTGGCGCCCATCAGAATCGCAGGGGAAAAACTCCGATGCACCCCTTCCAAAGCGAACATCATGCCGGACAGCGGCGCGCTGAACGCGGCGGACAAGCCTGCCGCGGCACCGGCGGTGACCAGATAATGCTCCTGCATGTCCTCACGGCGGTGGCCGCGCAAACGGTGGGACACACACTGCGCTCCCGACGCACCAATCTGAATGGACGGCCCCTCACGGCCGAGCGACAGACCAAACAACGCGCCCAACAGTCCACCGACGAAACGGACTGGCAGAATCGTCTGCCAACGCATCTTCAAGCCGCATATCACCACGCCGTTGGTCTGCGGGATGCCGCTGCCACCGGCCATCGGCTCCTTGACGACCATCCACGCGATCGCCAGCGCGGCCGCCACCGCGGCAACCGCCCACGGCGCAATCAGCCACGGGGTCTCGCGAATCCGCGCATATATCCAGCGGGACGCATCCGTGCCGTATTCGATGCCGAGACGGTATACGACGACCAGCAATCCTGAAACCAGACCAATGACTATGCCGGCCGCCGCCATCTTCCACTTCAAGTGGTCGAATCGCGGAATCAGCCGGCGGATATCATGTGCCGCGTCGTTGCCAGTCAAGCCGGGAAACTCGTTGCCGACGGTCAGTCGACCAGCGAATTGATCTGGATGATATGGTCGCGCTGCGGGCCGGTGCCGATCACGGAGATACGGCAGCCGGACAGTTCCTCAAGACGCTTGACGTAATCCTGACAGGTCTTCGGCAGATCATTGAAGTCGTGGATTTGGGAAATATCCTCGTCCCAACCCGGCATGGATTCGTAGATCGGCTTCGCTGCCGCGAATTCGGACTGATCAGTAGGCATATCGTCGCGGCGTTCGCCGTTGACATCATAGGCCACGCACAATGGGATTTCCTTCAGGCCGGTAAGCACGTCGAGCTTGGTGAGCACGATGTCGGTCAGGCCGTTGACCTGAGCCGCATAACGATTGACGACCGCATCGAACCAGCCACAACGACGCGGACGGCCGGTGGTCACGCCGTACTCGTGGCCCTGGGCTCGCAGCCATTCGCCCTCCTCGCCGAACAGCTCGGTCGGGAACGGTCCTTCGCCCACGCGGGTCACGTACGCTTTGGAAACGCCGATCACGCGGGTGATCTTGGTCGGGCCGACACCGGTACCGGTGCATGCGCCGCCGGCAGTCGGGTTGGAGGACGTGACAAACGGATATGTGCCGTGATCCACATCAAGCATGGTCGCCTGACCACCCTCGAACAGCACGGTCTTACCCTCATCAAGCGCCTTGTTCAACACCAGCGAAGTATTGGCAACATACGGCTTCAGGCGCTCGCCAAGACGAAGCAGCTCATCCGTGGTTTCGTTCACATCAATCGGACGACGATTGTACAGCTTCACCAGCATCTGGTTCTTCTGATGCAGGCTTGCCTCAACCTTGTCGTGCAAATGCTCAGCATTGAACAGGTCGTGCACGCGGATGCCCACGCGATTAATCTTGTCGGCATACGCAGGTCCAATGCCGCGACCGGTGGTACCGATCTTGTGCTTACCCAGGAAACGTTCCGTCACCTTATCAAGCACACGATGATACGGCGCAATAATGTGCGCACCCTCACTCACCAGCAGTCGGGAGCAGTCCACACCGCGGCTTTCCAAGCCGTCGATCTCTTCGAAAAGCACTTCAGGATCAACAACAACACCGTTGCCGATAACCGGAGTCGCGGTCGGGCTGATGATGCCGGAGGGCAGCAGGTGCAGCGCATACGATTCGTCGCCGACCACCACGGTATGGCCCGCATTGTTGCCGCCGTTGAAGCGGGCAACATAGTCGACCTTCGTGCCGATCAGGTCGGTCGCCTTACCCTTGCCTTCGTCTCCCCACTGGGCACCGATCAAAACAATTCCAGGCATGTTGTTGCACCTCCGCGCGTATGCGATTTCGCCTCAAAGCCTTACCAAGGCCTTACAAAGACTATCCTGCGCCCTCTACCGGATATCTGCCGGATATGCACCGATCGGCCGTTGAAACTAGTCAGTTCCATCGTTTTCGTCTCATACAACGCGACACACCCACCGTGCCGCCACACGCCGCATGCATTACGCGGCGCGTGCGGCATCACACTACTTCAACGCCTTGCCCGCGCTGCCAAGCTGCCTGCAAGCCTCCACCACGCGTGCGGCCATGGCGCTTTCCGCTTCGCGCCCCCACGAACGCGGGTCGTACATCTTCTTGTTGCCCACCTCGCCATCGATTTTGAGCACCGAATCATAGTTGGAGAACATGTGACCGGCCACCGCACGGCTGAATGCGTACTGCGTATCGGTGTCGATGTTCATCTTCACCACGCCGTAGCTCACGGCCTGCGCGATCTCCTCCGGCGCGGAGCCGGAACCACCGTGGAACACCAGGGCGAACGGCTTACCGGGAGCGACATCCAGCGAGTGCGCGGGGTCGGGCATTTCGCCGGCCTTAATCGCGAGCGCGACCGTGGTCTGGATTTCGTCGAGCAGTTCGGGGCGCAGTTTCACCACGCCCGGTTTGTATGCGCCGTGCACGTTGCCGAAGGTGAAGGCGGCCATGTAGCGTCCGCGCTCGCCAAGGCCGAGTCGTTGCGCGACGGCGATGCCTTGCGCGGGCGTGGAATACAGTTTGTCGTTGATTTCGGCGCTGTGCCCGTCTTCTTCGCCGCCGACCGCGCCGATTTCGATTTCCAGCACGGTGTGCGCGGCTTGGGATTTGTCGAGCAGTTCTTCTGCGATGTCGAGGTTTTCACCCAGCGGCACTGTGGAACCGTCCCACATGTGTGACTGGAAGGTCGGTTCCTGACCGTGCTTCACCTGTTCGGCTTCATGGTCGAGCAGGGGGCGCACCCATTCGTCCAGATACTGTTTGGCGCAGTGGTCGGTGTGCAGGGCGATGGTGATGTTGGGGTATTTCGCCGCGACTTCGTGCGCGAAGGCTGCGAAGGCAAGCGAGCCGGTGACGCGGTCGTTGACGCGTTGCCCGGAGAAGTAGGCGGCGCCGCCTACGGAGACCTGGATGATGCCATCGGATTCCGCCTCGGCGAAACCCTGGAGTGCGGCGTTCAGGGTCTGTGTGCTGGTCACATTGATCGCGGGATAGGCGTAACCGCCGCGGCGTGCGGCGTCCAGCATTTGCGCATAACGTTCCGGCGTTGCAATAGTCATGCCTCCATTATCGCCCGACCCTATCCCACTTATCATGTGACAACATTCGCCATCTTTCCTTTCCGTTTTCCCGACCGTCCGCTCCATATCCAGGCCGCCCGCCCCACTAGGGCCATATGCCGAGCGTTTTCGTCTCATATCCCGACATTTGCGGGACCGACCATTAAACAGGGCGAAACCATTGCGATCGTTCCATCGGAAGTCATAGAATATCCACCGGATCGCGCGACGAAGAGCCCAACCGGGTATTCCCGCACGGGCATGCCGCCGCACGTAGATGTTGCGACCAATACCCGCGAGGAGGCTTGATGTACCAGGTTTTCGCCATCTTCCTTCGAGACGTGAAACGCATTCTGAAGAACCCAGTGGCGCTCGTCGTCACGCTGGGTGTGGCCATCATCCCATCACTGTACGCATGGTGCAACATCCTCGCCAACTGGGACCCGTACGCGAACACGGGCAACATCCAGGTCGCTGTGGCGAACGAGGACAAGGGCACAACCTCCACGCTGGTCGGTCATCTCGACGCTGGCCAGCAAACCGTCAACCAGCTTAAGAAGAACCATCAGCTCGGCTGGCGTTTCGTTCCCGAGCAGCAAGCCATCGAAGGCGTGGAATCCGGCAAATACTATGCGGCGATCGTACTGCCGGAAGACTTCAGCTCCAGACTAATCGGCACCGTCACTGGTAAAGGCGACCGACCGTCGATCACGTACTACATCAACGAAAAGCTGAACGCGATCGCGCCGAAAATCACCGATACGGGTGCGACCACGATCGACGAGCAGATCAACACCACTTTCGTTTCCAGCGTGGCCGACGCCGTGGCGAAGGAAGTGAAGGAGGCAGCGGGAGAAACCACCGGCAGCATGAAAAGCGCGCAAAGCGACGTCATCAACGATCTGACCGACACCATCAACCAGCTCGAAACCGTCCAACAGCAGCTGCGCGGCACGCGTTCCACGCTCGACAAGGCCCTCACCACCATCGATTCGGCCAAACAGTCCAACATCGCGCTCGCCTCGGGAATCACCAACTCGCTTGACACCGTCGGCAAGGCGTCCGACTTGCTGAGCGAGACGCGCACACAAACCGAACGATTCTCGAACACGCTGGTCGGAGCGCTCGACAACGGCAGCACGCAACTGTCCGGTCTGCAGGTCAACGTGAGCAATGCCACCGGCACCGTGCTCAGCGGACTGAACACCACGCAGGACGCGCTCGACCAAGTGTCCAGCACCATGCATCACGTCAACACCACCACCGGCAATGTGCTCGACGGCGTGGAGAAGGCGTTGCAGGCCAGCCAGCTGGATCCGAACAACCAAACGTATAAGGATCTTTCCGCGCAACTCGCCGAAGCCCGCAAACAGCTGACGTTCCAGCAGCAGCGCATCGACGCCTTCGATCAGGACACCACGGCTGCGATCAACGCGGGGAAGAACACCGCGAACGGGTTCAACGACGATGTCACCACGCTGGCGAAAAACGGCACGGCGTCGATGGCGAGCGCACGCACGACCATCACCGGCACGGTCATGCCGAATCTCAACACCGGGCTCGATACACTCAGCCTGGCCAATGGGTCGCTGTCCGGCACGCTTACCACGCTGCAAAGCACACTGGAACAGGGCAACGGGCTGCTCGACCAGTTGTCGCGCACCGTGACCCAAACGAACACCACCATTGCTGGCACGCAGACGCAGCTCGCCAATCTCGCCAAACAGCTCAACACCACGCGCACCGATGTGGCCGCGTTGAGCAGTTCGGCGATGTTCCAGCAGCTTTCCCAAGCGCTCGGACTTGACGCGAGCGAGGTCGGCTCGTTCGTGGGCGAGCCGGTGCATTTGGACGAACAGGTCCTCTACCCGGTCAAAAACTATGGTTCCGCGGTCACGCCGTTCTACACGAATCTTGCGCTATGGGTCGGCGGATTCGTGCTCGTCGCGATCTACAAGCTTGAAGTGGACCGCGATGAGAAGATCCGCATGTACACGCCACGCCAAGGCTATATGGGCCGTTGGCTGCTGTTCGTCACGGTCGGATTCCTGCAGGCGATCATCGCCACGATCGGCGATCTCGCGCTGGGCATCCAATGCGAGCATCCGTTCCTGTTCATCCTCGCCGGCATTTTCGCCTCGTTCGTCTACGTGAACATCATTTACGCGCTCGCCGTGGCGTTCCGGCATATCGGCAAGGCCGTCGCCGTGATTCTGGTGATCATCCAGATTCCGGGCGCGGCAGGCCTCTACCCCATCGAGATGATGCCGGAATTCTTCCGCCGTCTGAAACCGTTCCTACCGTTCACCTACGGCATCAACGCGATGCGCGGGCCGATCGGCGGCATGTATGCCAACCATTATTGGATCGACATGCTCTCGCTGTTCTGGTATCTGCCTGTGGCGCTGTTCATCGGCTTGGTGGTCCGCAAGCTGGCGTTGAACCTCAACCGCCTGTTCGACAACCGTCTGGCGGACACTGATCTGATGATCACCGAACATAACGAAGGCACGGTGGAACCGTTGCGGCTCACCGAGACCGCGCAGCAGATCGCCGAGGAGTTCCCCGAACTCGCCAGCAGACGGGCGATTCATTTCTTCCGCCTGTACCCGCGCCTGGTGCGCTGGGGATTCCTCGCGCTGGCGGTACTGCCGTTCGTGTTCCTGCTGTTGCTATTCATCACGCGCATGAAGCTCGCCATGCTGCTCGGTTGGATCATTTCGATCATCGCCATCGACACGTATCTCATCGTGGTGGAGTATCTGCGCGAACGGTATGCGAATTATCTGGGCGAGGAAGCGATGAGTGCGGAAGAGTTCCGCAGCGCGATCCTGCACGAGAACCTGCTGTTCCGGCCGGGCATGCATTACAAGCCGATGCATGCCGTACGCACGAGGCTGTATGAGGCTGCGCATGGTGGTTCGGCCGGACATGCGCCTGAACATGCGGCTGGAAACACGGACGGAAATGCTGGCAGGAGTCTGCGTGAGGAGGGGAACGAACAGTGAAAATGATCTGGGGCATCTTCAAGCGGGACATGTGCCACGCCACCCGCAACGTGATCGCCGTGATCGTCTCGATGGGCCTGGTGGTGGTACCGGCGCTGTACGCCTGGTTCAACATCGCGGCCAGCTGGAACCCCTACGGCAACACCAAGGCATTGAAGGTCGCCGTGGCCAATAACGACAAGGGTTACAAGTCGGATCTCATACCGGTGCGCGTCAACGTGGGCGAAACCATCATCAGCACACTGCACGCCAACGACCAGCTGGACTGGCAATTCGTGAAAAGCGACAAGGCAATCGACGGGGTGAAATCCGGCGAATACTATGCGGCGATCGTAATTCCGAAAGGTTTCAGCGCCGACATGATGACGCTGTTCTCCCCCGACATCAAACACGCGCAGCTCAAGTACTATCTGAACGAGAAAATCAACCCGATCGCCCCGCATATCACCGATCAGGGTGCGACAACCGTGGTCAACACAATCGACAAAACCTTCGCCAAAACGATCGCGCAAGTCGGACTCGACCTGGCCTCAAGCATCCTACACTATTCGCAAAGCCCGCAAATGGCCGAATACATGCGCAACCTCAACGGCAATCTCACCACCATGGCGGATACGTTGAGCGGCGCATCGCAGCAGGTAACGTCGTATTCGCAGCTGCTCGGCTCGGCGAACGACATCGTGGATTCCACGGGCAAACTGCTCGCCTCGGCGACCAAGGCGGGCAAACAGGCCCGGAACGCGTTGAAGCAAGGCAAATCAGGTGCCACGTCGTTCACTTCGGCAGGTGCGAACGTCACCTCCTCAGTGAACACCGCGCTCGACCAGGTGTCAGGCGCGTTCGACCAAGTAGCTGCCAAGGTGAACAAGGCGTTCGACGCGATCGGCAAGAACTCAGACACCGCAGCCAGCCAGTTGACAACGTTGAGCGAACAAGTCTCCAGCAGCGAATCGCTGTACGACACGTACATCACAAGCCTCAACCACATGCACGAATCGGTGGAACAACTACCGGACAGTGATTCCGCGAAACAGGCGCTGCTGGAAGCCATCGACCGGGAGATCACGCTGCTGGAAGCCGCCAAAGGCGATTCGCAGAAGCTCGCGCAGCAGCTGAAAGACGCTTCCACGCAGGTCACGCAGGATACCGCAGCCGCGGAACGCTCCCGCAAGGAGATCCTGAACCGCATCACCTCCGCGAAGCAGTCGATCAGCAATGTGCGCGACGATTACGCCACGAACGTCAAGCCGAAAATCGACGCGCTCGCCTCCACAGTCAGCACGCTGATCTCCCAAACCGACAGCATGATCACCCAGCTGAGCGGCACCGCCGACGATCTGGACGATGTGACGGGCGACGTGGGGACGAATGTGACATCCATCCGTTCCACGCTCGGCGCGATCGCGAAGAAACTCGACTCGTCGGCAGCGACGGTGAAGGAGCTGATCACGAAGCTGGAGACGGGCGGGAACGCCGGTGACGGCAACAGCGATGGTGGCGACGGTGACAACGACGCCGATTCGGGCGAATCGGACGAACTACGTGCACTGGCCACCGCCAACGCGTCCACACTGTCCACGCTGATTTCCGCGCCCGTCGCACTGCATCGCGTCTCGGTGTACCCGATCGCGAACTACGGTTCGGCCATGGCGCCGTTCTATACGATCCTGTCAATCTGGGTGGGTGCGATCATCCTGTGCGCCATGCTGAAAGTGACGATTTCGGACCGCGAGAAGGCGCATGTGCTGGGCTTGGGCGACACGCTGCCGCGCATCGCCGGCCCGTCCGGCCCGGGGAACGCCTCACGTTGGGGACTGCGCCTCGACCACGAGTATTTCGGACGGTACGCGATCTTCGCACTGCTCGCGTTGCTGCAGGGCACACTGGTTTGCCTGGGTGACACGTATTTCCTTGGCGTGCAGGCGAATCATGCGCTGCAGTTCCTTGCCGTGGGGTGGCTTGCCGCGCTCGTGTTCTCGAATATCGTGTATACGCTGACCGTGTCGTTCGGCGATATCGGCAAGGCCGTGGCCGTGGTGCTGCTGGTGATGCAGGTCGCCGGTTCGGGCGGTACGTTCCCTATCGAGACGCTGCCGAAGTTCTTCCAAATGCTCTACCCGTTCCTACCATTCCCGCACGCCATCGATGCCATGCACGCCGCGATGTCCGGATCATACGGCAATGAGTACCTGCTTGACATGGTGTATCTCGCCTTGTTCCTGATTCCTTCGCTGCTGCTGGGATTGGTGTTGCGCAAGCCGGTGATCCGGTTGAACAACTGGGTGAGCCGCAATCTGGAGTCCACCAAGGTGATGTGACGAGGCGGATTTGAACGGGCTGGTTTGAGCCGGTTTAGATCGGTTTCGGCTGGTACACGTGAACGCGCTGCCCGCCATCATCGACGACCTGAAAACCCAAAGCCACGAATTCGTCACCATCGACCAGCCGGCAAAAACCTAAGCTAGCGTGGAGGCGTAGGGCATTGTCCTGCCCAGTCACTTCCCTTACGTACCGCTGCGCCATCCCGGCGCTCCTCTGCGCCGCCACTACCCCACATGTCGCCTCCTCACGCACCAACAAGTGTCCGATCCCCCGAATCAGCCACCCACGCGTCATCCGGTCACCCCAGGTTGTC
>ENA-USZK01001087-USZK01001087.1-human-gut-metagenome-genome-assembly--contig:-NODE-1087-length-12091-cov-5.105627_pt1 | contig 12091 bp, 9 predicted proteins | sample MGYA00250043_ERZ773534 | MGnify/ENA primary metagenome ERZ773534 (study PRJEB29103, sample SAMN06112056) | human gut metagenome | biome: human gut; feature: ankylosing spondylitis patient; material... | reverse complement strand
TCTCGGCGTCGGCGGCGCTCTCCGCCTCCACCATAGACACCTCGCAGGAGGTGGCGGTGGGCGAGATGAAGAACACGGACTGCTTCAGCTTGGCGTTCTCCAGGCCGGGGTAGTAGCTGTTCAGGATCTCCACAGCCGTCTCCTCCAGCAGCACAGGCGCGTTGTCGCCCAGCTCCTCCTGCACCTGCTTGATGCCGGCCTCGTACGCCGCCCGCAGGTCAACGGTCTGACCGTCGGTCTGCGTCTGGTCGTCCTTCGTCTCGCCGCCGATGTTATCCTCCTTCTGGCCGCAGGCCATCAGAGACAGCGCCATGACCAGCGCCAGCAGCAATGCAAATGCCTTTTTCATGATGTAAACACTCCTTTCGGGCGGTCAAACGCCGCTCTCTGCCTATACTGACGGCGGAGGACGGCGTTTGGTTTTGCTTTTTCGTTTATCGCTCGTGGGGCTTGGGGGCGTTCCAGCCCTCGGGAAAGTTTTGCAGCACCCAATGGCGGGTGTGGTCGATGAACGCCTGCGTGGAGTGGGAGAGGGCGTTCTTGTCCTTGACACAGATGCCGATATCCCGGTGGAACACCTTGGGCAGGGTGCTGGCGGCCAACGGATAGGCGCACTTGTAGAGCATCAGCTCCTCCATGACGCTGATACCCAGGCCGCCGGAGACCATGGCCAGGATCGTCTGGTCCTGCTGGACGGTGTATTGGATCCGGGGCCGGACCTTGTAGTGATCGAAAATGGCCTGGATCTCATAGTCGTCGCCCTCATCCAGCAGGATGAGGGGGTACTGCTCCAGGGCCTCCGGCGGGAAAGGCTGGCGGCCCGCCAGCGGGTGGTCGCAGGGCATGATGACCTTCCACTGGTCCCGCTGGAGCAACCAGTAATCCAGGTACTTCTCCGCCGGGGTGGGCAGGGAGATAAAGCCGCAGTCCGCCTGACCGTGGAGGACCCAGTCGGAGATCTCATTGTTGAAGTTGGAGGGCAGAAGCTCGAACTCGATGCGGGGGTACTTTTCCTGAAATGTCTTGAGCATACCGGGCAGCCACTTTTCCGATACACTGGTGAAGGTTGCCACGCGGATAAGACCGGTATCCAGCCCCCGCAGGTCCTCGGCGTGCTGCTCCAGACGGTGGGACAGGGCGCACATCTCCTGAAAATATGGTGCCAGGGCGCGGCCGTCCGCCGTGGGGGTGACACCGCCGTGGCTGCGGACCAGCAGCGTAACGCCCAGCTCCTCCTCCAGCGAGCCGATGGCGTGGCTGACGCCGGACTGGGTGAAATTCAGGGCGCGGGCGGCGGCGGTAAAGCTGCCCAGCTCCACGGTCTTGAGGTATATCTGGTATTTGGTGACGGACATGGGGACACCTCCTGTTCAGGGCCAGTATAGCATATCTCGCCACGTGCTGCAAAGTATTTTTCATGGTTTTGATGATAATCATGCGTTTTACAAATTGCTTGTCCTGTGCTATGCTAAAGATACGTTAAGAAGCCCAAACGAAAGGAGGCGCTGAGCATGGTGCTGAACCTCATTCTGGCCGGCCTGGTGGCGGTCCTGGTGGTTACGGGTATCGTGTCCAAGGCAACGGACAAGTAACCCAACACCCCTTGTTTTCTATCCTTAATTTTTCTCCCTATTCCCCTTCAAATTGGTGAATGCCGGCGCGCCCTCCCAACGTGCCGGTGAAAGGACGCCGCCCCCTTCGGGCGGCGCCCTTTTTGCTCCGGACGCAGCGCGGGAGGTGATCGCTTTTCCTTGCTATTTCATGCGGCGTATGGTATGATACCGGCGTTAAAGAGAAAGAGGTATTGCCTATGGACCAGAAAAAACTGCATATTCTGTCGCTGCTGGCGGCGCTGACCGCGGCCACCATCTTCGGCATGAGCTTTATGTTTTCAAAAATGGCGCTGGCCACAGCGGCGCCCACAGTGCTGCTGGCCTTCCGGTTCACGGTGGCGGTGGCGGCCATGTCGCTGGTCATCGCGCTGAACGCGTTGGTGGGCAAAGCATGCGGAAAGCCGCTGTTCGCCTTCTCCCTGAAGGGAAAGCCGGTGGGAAAGCTGCTGCTGCTGGGCATCGTGCAGCCGGTGGCGTACTTTATCTTCGAAAACTACGGCATTCTGTACACCTCCGCCGCTGTGGCGGGGACCATCATCGCGGCGGTGCCGGTGTGCTGCATCCTGATGGACGTGCTGGTTCTGCATGAGCGCGTCACCCGGCGGCAGGTGCTGTGCGCCCTGGGCGCGATCGGCGGCGTAGCGCTGATCTCCGTGGGCGGGGCGGTGATGATCTCGGCGCTGGGCCTGCTGTTCCTGCTGCTGACCATGCTCAGCGACACGGTGTACTATGGGCTGAGCCACGATGCCGCCAAGCGCTTCACCCCCTTTGAGATGACCTATGTGATGTTTGTGGTGGGCATGGCGGTGTTTATTCCGGTGGCGCTGATACAGGCCGGTGGGATAAGCAGCGAACTGATCACCGCACCGGCGCAAAGCGGCAGCTTCTGGCTGGCGGTGCTGTATCTGGGCATACTGTCCTCCGGCGTGGCCTACGGACTGCTGAACTTCGCCAACAGCCACCTGACAGTGTCGGAGAGCTCCCTGTTCTCCAACGTGACCACGGTGGTATCGGTGCTGGCGGGCGTGCTCTTCCTGAAGGAGGACTTCAGCCTGTGGCAGGCTCTTGGCGTAGTCATCATTCTGGTGTGCGTGTTCGTGGCCAACGTGTCCGGCGGCGAAAAGAAATAAAAAGATCTCCCCCGACCGGTGGAGATCTTTTTATCTGCGGATGAGGGTCCCGGCCTTCACGCCGGTCATTTCTCCGTTCTTCACAGCCAGCCGGCCGGCCACCAGCACGGCATCCATACCCAGAGCCGTTTGGCAGGGGTCCTGATAGGTGCCGCGCTCGGTGAGGGCGGCGGGGTCGAACACACACAGGTCCGCGTCCGCGCCCACGGCGATAACGCCCTTGCCCGCAAGGCGCAGGGCCTGTGCCGGAGCCTGGGTCAGCTTGTGAACGCCCTGCTCCAGCGTCAGCACGCCCTGTTCCCGGACGAAATGCTGCAGCAGGCGGGTACAGCTGCCGTAGACCCGGGGATGGGGCATCCCCTCGGTGGGGTAGGTGGCGTCAGAGATCAGGCAGCTGAGGGGACTGCGGAGGATAGCGGCGATGTCTTCCTCCGCGGCCATGAAGTCGATCATAGTCACCTGGCAGTGCTCGCGGATCAGCAGGTCGCAGCAGGCGTCCAGCGGGGATTTGTGCTCCATGGCGGCCTCCTGGGCGATGCTCTTGCCCAGCAGCGGCGCGTCCTCCGGGCAGTGAAAACTGCTGAGGAAGATTCCGTCCCAGCCGGCCAGCTTGGCGATGTCGTCAAACCCGCCGCCGTCTTCAATACGATGAGCCAGCGTCTCGCGTTCGTGAGGGTCGGCCAGGCGTCGGACAACGGCGTCCATGCCGCCCTCCAGAAACTCCGGCGGCAGGATGTGCAGCAGCTGGGTGGAGCCGGCGGTGTAGGGGTACACGTCGCAGCCCACGTCGAGACCCTCCTCCTTCGCCCGGTGCAGCAGCTCCAGGGCCCGGGGTATTTTTTTGCCCCAGTTGTCCCGGCCCATGGCTTTCAGGTGGCTGATATGCAGAGGGACCCGCAGTTCCCGGGCCACCAGCAGCATCTCCTCGATGGAACCGCAGACGCCCGCACCCTCCTGCCTCATATGAACGGTGAGAGGAATGTCCTGCCCCGCGATGGGTGAGAGCGCGCGGATCAGCTCCGCCGTGGTATAGAAGCACTCCGGGGCATAACCCAGGCCCAGAGAAACGCCCAGCGCGCCGTCGGCCAGAGCCTGCTCCAGGGCGCGGTGCAGGGCGCGGTAGTGGCGGCCCTCCAGGTGCTCCAGCTCGTAGCCGGCCGTGTCCGCCCGAAGGACGCCGGCACCGGCCAGCATACCCACATGGACGGGAATATCCGGCACAGAGTCGAAATAGCCGGCGAGGGTATCCGTCACCAGCTCCGGCGGCAGGGCCCCGGTAATGGGCCGCAGGTAGTCCCGGATGGCGTCACCATGGGCGGGGCCGAAGGGGGCGGCGCTGAGGCCGCAGTTGCCGTTGACGATGGTGGTAAGGCCCTGACACAGCTCCGCCGCGCCGAAGCCCGGGCGGAACAGCGCCGCGTCGGCGTGGCGGTGGATGTCAATAAAGCCGGGGGTAACGGTCCTGCCGGCGGCGTCGATTACATAAGCGGCGGACGCTGCGGACAGATCGCCGATGGCGGCGATCCTGCCGCCGGAAACGGCCACATCGGCCGCAAATGCAGGGCGGCCCGTGCCGTCAACAACGGCGCCGCCCCGGATAAGGGTATCAAACATGGTCTGTGCCTCTCTCCTGCTTCCCTGCCGTCAGGGGCAGGGAGATACTGAAGGTGGTCACGCCGCCGCTGCTGTCACAGCGAAGGACGCCCCGGTGGGCATCCACGATGGCTTTGGCAATGGGCAGGCCCAGGCCGAAGCTGTCGCCGTCGGTACGGGCGTCGTCGGCGCGGTAAAAGCGGTCGAAGATACGGGGGAGCTTGTCCGAAGGGATATCCGGCCCCTGATCGGTCACGGACACCACAGCGCGGCTGCCCTGCCGGACGGCGGTCAGACGGATGGGCGTACCGGGTGCGGCGTATTTGACGGCGTTGTCCAGCAGCACCGCCAGGGCCTGGCCCAGCTTGGCGCCGTCGCCCCGGACAGGAAGAGACGGCGCAATATCGTAATCCAGTACATGGCCGGCCTCAAAGGCCACCGGCTCAAACCGCAGGGCGGCGGTCACCGCCGCCTCCGACAGGTCGGTGACGGTGTCCGGCGGGCTGCCGGCGTTCTTCTGGGCGCGGAAGAGGGTGAGCATATCCTCCACCAGGGCCTTCATGCGGCGGCCCTCCGCCCGGATATTGTCCACGTAGACCGCCTGCTCCGGCGAAGCGCTCTGCTCCAGCAGCTCGGCGGAGGAAAGGATGACCGTCAGAGGGGTCTTCAGCTCATGGCTGGCGTCGGAGAGGAACTGCTCCTGCTGGGCCCAGGCGGCACCTACAGGCTTGGTAACCACACCGGAGAGCAGATAGCTGCACAGAAACAGCACCACCAGTGCGCCGCAGCCCACCAGAGAGCAGGCCTTCAGCAGTGTGTGCAGGGAGGTGTATTCCAGATAGGTATCGGTAAACGCAATGGCAGTAGTGGTGTAGCCCCGCTGGCGCAGATAGCGCAGATGAAATTCGTCCAACGTGCCGGCGTCCTCGTCCGCCGCCAGGGCGGCAGTGACGATCTCCGCCATACGGGTCTCGTCGCTGAGGTCATAGTAGCTGTTGCCGGCCACGCGGACGGTGCCGCTGCCATAGACCTCGGCCACAAAGCAGGGGATGCTGTCCATGCCGGGCTGGCTGCGGCCATAGTCGCCCTGCTCCAGCGCCTGGTACAGCTGCTGCTGCACATTCTTGTGATAGTTGCCCCGGGAGATGAAGTACACCGCCGCGAACACCGCCAGCAGCACCAGCGAGATCAGCAGCATATTGGTGGCCACCACCTTCCAGCGAAGGTGCCGGATCATGCCTCCACCTCCAGACAATAACCCACCATACGGAGGGTCTTGATCTTCACAGTGGATTGCAGATGGGCAAGCTTGCGGCGGAGGAAGGAGATATAAACCTCCACGTTGTTGTCCTCGGCGGCGGAGTCGTAGCCCCAGACCTTCAGGATCAGCTGCTCCTTGGAGACGATCTGACTGCCGTTCCGCATCAGCAGCTCCATCAGGTCGTACTCCCGGCGGCTGAGGCGGACGCTTCGCGGGCCGCATTCCAGCAGGAATGTGCCCATGTGCAGCGTCAGGTCGCCGAAGGCCGTCACCTCCGGGTCGGCAGCGGCGTCCTCACCGCCACGGCGCAGCAGGGACCGGATACAGGCAAGCAGCTCCTCCGGCTCAAAGGGTTTGGTCAAGTAGTAGTCCGCACCGGCGTCCAGGCCGCGGACGCGGTCATTCAGCTCACTGCGGGCGGTGAGCATCAGCACCGGCAGGCGGCTGCCGCCGCCGCGCAGCTGGCGCAGCAGGGCGAAGCCATCCATGCCGGGAAGCATGGCGTCCAGCACCAGCAGGTCGTAGATATCGCTGCGGGCGTTGTCCAGGCCGGAGATGCCGTCATAACACACGTCGGCGGTGTAGCCCTGGCGGCGCAGCAGGTCCTGCAGGGTGCCCGCCAGGCGCTTTTCATCCTCCACGATCAGTATACGCATAGCCGCGCCTCCCTTTTCATGGCTTACAGCCCCGTCTCGGACAGGGTCAGGATCTGGGTCAGGGACGACTCCTCCATCCGGTAGATGGTGGTGTCGCCGTCCAGGGCCACATAGCGGCCGCCGTCGCCGGTGGACAGGCCGACGGCAAGGATCAGCGTCCGCTCGGCGCTGTTGTCAGCCAGGTAGTTCACCGTCAGCGTGACCTCCGGCGTGTCCAGGCCGCAGACGGCGGCCGCACCCTCCGCCGGGTCGTAGTCCACGCAGGCGGTGAGCGTCAGGGCAGCGATCTCATCAGCCAGGGCGGCGGTCTTTTCCGTGACGTCCCGGTTGGCGCTGCGGCGGGTACCGTCCTCGGCGGTGTAGAAGGAGACGGCAGCGGTGCCGTCGGCGCGCAGCAGACTTACGCTCACCAGCCTGTCCGGCTCGATGACCGGCAGAACGGGCAGGACCGCCATGGCGTAGATGCTGCGGCTGAGCAGCATCTTATTTTCGTCAGAGGTATAGCGCACCGTACCGGCAGGGGTGAGCACGTACCAACGGCCATCCGCGGCCTGGTCGCCGAGATAATAGACGACGTCCACGCCATCGGAGGTGACGGTGATGTACTTCTTGGGAGCCTCCAGGCCATAGACGGCCAGCTCCTGCACATCGGCCACCGCTTCGCCGCTGTCCAGGGCGGCGGGCAGGGCCAGCAGGTCCTCCAGCGCCGTCTGGTCCAGGGGGAAGGCGGGGTCGTCAAACCAGGTCCAGGCACCGCTTTCGTCTTTTTCAAAACGGAGGGTCACATCGCCGTCGCACAGGGCCAGGGCGGTGACGCCTTCCACGGGCAGGGCGGTCTGGGTGGATGCATCCACCATCTCTTTACCTTTTGTATTGCCGCAGGCGGACAGCAGCAGCGTCAACCCCAGCAAAAACGCCGTCAGGCGCAGAATTCGCTTCATCATGGCTTCGGTTTTCTCCTTTACTTTCGTTTACTTTCCGTTGCTTTTGCTGTATACATTCGCGTTCGCTATATGTTACGTTCGCTTTCAGTATAGCAACTTTTCAGGAAAAAGAAAAGTACATTCCGTGAATTCTCCCGTTCCCGGCGGCGCGGACGGACGAAGCACAAAAAAAGACCGGCCCAGGCCGGTCTTTTTTTGTCGTTACCCACAGAGATGCGGCAGGTGTGCTGTAATGGCCGAGACGGCAGTTCCGCGCCGGTCTTTTTCTCAGCGTTACTTGCAGAGATAGCTGAACCAGCCCTCACTGCTGCGCTGCTCGAACACATCCCAGCCGTCGGCCTTCAGCCTTTCCAGCACCTCCGCCGCCCGGTCGTCGATGATGCCGGAGCAGAGGAAGAGGCCGCCGGGCTTCAGGAAGGGACGGACGTGGGGGCTGAGGCCCATGATGACATCCGCCACGATGTTGGCCACCACGATATCATAGCCGGCGCCCATCTCCTGCCGCAGGGCGGCGTCGGTGAGCACATCGCCCCAGCGGACGGTGTAGCGGTCCTTTCCGATACCGTTCAGGGCGGCGTTCTCATAGGCCACGTCCACGCATTTCTCGTCGATGTCGCAGGCGAAGGCGCTCTCCGCGCCCAGGCGCAGGGCGGCGATGGACAGGATGCCGCTGCCGCAGCCCAGGTCCAGGACACGCTCACCGCCGTGAATGTGGGTGTCCAGCGCCTGCAGGCACAGGCGGGTGGTGGCGTGGCTGCCGGTGCCGAAGGTCAGGCCGGGGTTCAGCACCAGCTTCACCCGCGTGGGGTCGGCGGCCTCCTCCCACTCCGGCACCACCAGCAGGCGACTGCCGATCTCCATGGGCTTGTAAAACTGCTTCCAGTTGTTCTCCCAGTCCTCATCGGCCACGTCTGCCATGGTCAGCAGCAGGGGCGCGTACTCCGGGTGCTCCTTTTTCAGCGCCGACATGGCCATACGCACGGCGGCCACGGTGCCGTAGGCATCCTCGTTCCGTTCCAGATAGAACGTCACGCGGCTGACACCCTTCTTCTGCGCCAGCAGATCGTCATCCACATAATCCCAGTATTGGCGGTTGTTCTCCAGAAAGCTCTGAAAGTCCGCCTCGTCATCGATCATCACGCCGGTGACCCCCTGCTGCTCCAGCATGTCCGTCACCGCGTCCAAGCCCGCGTGGCTCGTGTCGATCTTGAGTTCCAGCCATTCCATAGGATGACCTCCCGCAAAGTTGAAATGCACCGTACACCGCCAGCGGCGACGGAGCTTGTGTCCTGCCGATGACAAACCTCTAACGGCAATGGATCTTGTGCCAGGACGAGGCGCGGCGGCACAGGCGTACTTTGTGTACGGCAAGCCGCCGCAACAAAGTATTGGCGCAAAAGACGCGCCGTTATCTCTTGGTGCCTACGAAGAATATGCCCATGGTATTCGGCCCCGTGTGGCTGCCGATCACAGGCCCGATGTAGTTGATATAGACCTCCTTGACGCCGTAGCGGGCCTTCATCTCCTCGGCCACGGCGCGGGCATCCACCTCGCAGTCGGCGTGGCAGATGAACATGACCTGCTCGCTGGGCTCGATGCCCAGCTCGGCGATCTTGTCGATGAGGGCCTTCAGGCTGGCCTTACGGCCGCGGACCTTGCTGACGGGGACCAGCTTTCCCTCGTCGGAGGTATGCATGACGGGCTTGATGGAGAGCATGGAGCCGAAGAACGCGGCGCCGGCGCTGAGACGGCCGCCCATCTTCAGGTAGTTCAGGTCGTCCACGGTGAACCAGTGGTCGATGTGGAGCTTGTTGTCCTCCACCCACTGCACCAGCTCCTGAGCGGAGAGGCCCTCGCGCTTCTTCTGGACGGTCAGATAGAGCAGCAGGCCCTGGCCCAGAGAGGCGGAGAGGGAGTCCACCACATAGATGTTGGCATCGGGGAACTCCTCCTTCATGTCCTGGGCGGCGATGCACGCGCTTTGGTAGGTGGTGGAGAGGGCGCTGGAGAAGTTGATGCTGACGATGTCCTTGCCGGCGGCCAGAATGGGGCGCATGGCCTCCTGAAACTGACCTACGTTGGCGGCGGCGGTGGTGGCCAGCACGCCGCCGCGGATCTTTCCGTAGAAATCCTCGAAGCTGATGGCGCTGCCGTCCAGCAGGTTGGGGTAATCGTGCCCATCGATGTGGACGGTCAGGGGCACCACGGCCAGTTCCAGCTCCTTGGCCATGTGGTCGGTCAGGTCGCAGCAGCTGTCGGTCATAATGACATATTCGCGCATGGGATAAACCTCCTTGGGAGTGATATTCCCCGCCATCATAGCATGAAAACCGCCGCAGGAAAAGAGCCAAATTGTAAATAATACGGAATATTACCATCGATTGACAAGATCAAACACGCCTGACAGCGTGTCTTTCCGGCGCTTTTTGTCCTTTTCGTCTTGGCGGGCGTCAGCCTCGCTCCAAAGGAACGTCGCTCGGCAGCATCGGCGAGAATATGCCGACTCAGCCCGCCTGCATCTCAAAAGCCAAAAATCACTCGAAAATACATCGCTGGCAGGTGCATAGCAGTTTTGTCGGAGCAGAAATGTGTCCAGACAAGAAAAGGCCCGCAGGTAATACTTGCCGTATTGCCAAGGGGTTTGACGCAGTATGGGCGCATTTCTGCCCGTCAAAACCGTGTCTGCCCTTGTCAATCGATGGTAGCAGAAATACAGGCATCTATCGCCTATTTCCCCACGCAGAAGCGGGAGAAAATGGTGTCCACCAGATCGTCGCGGACCTGTTTGCCGTTCAGCTCACCCAGCGCGGCCAGTGCCGCCTCGCAGTCGGTGAGCACCACGTCGGGGGTCATGCCGATACGGAGGGCGCCGCGGGCCTCGGCCACGGCGGAGAGGGCGCGGTTGGCGGCGTCGGCCTGACGGGCGTTGGTCAGCAGCGCGCCGCCGGCAGTCTCGCCCGACGGGAACTGCGCCGCGATGGCGTCGGTCAGCGTGTCCAGTCCCGCGCCGGTGGCGGCGGAGACGGACAGCACGTTGTCGAAGCGGTCCGCCAGGGCGCCGACGTCCAGCGCCCGGGGCAGGTCGGATTTATTGACGGCCACGATCAGGTGGGGGACGGTGTTGGCCAGGGCGATGGCGGCCTCGTCCTCCGCCGTCAGCTCCCGGGAGCCGTCCAGCACCAGCAGGGCCAGAGATGCCTGCTTCGCGGCGGCGCGGCTGCGCTCCACACCCATGCTCTCCACGGCGTCGCCGCCGTCGCGGATGCCCGCCGTGTCGATGAGCCGCAGGAGCACGCCGCCCACGGTGACCTTTTCCTCCACCGTGTCGCGGGTGGTGCCGGCGATGTCGGTGACGATAGCCCGGTCATAGCCCAGGAGGGCGTTCAGCAGAGAGGATTTGCCGGCGTTAGGCTTGCCCAGCAGCACCGTGGGCACGCCCAGCTTCAGCAAACGGCCGCGGGAAAACCCGGCCACCAGCGCTTCCAGATCGTTCTGGGCCCGGCGCAGGGTGTCCAGCATCTGCTCGCGTTGGAGATCCTCGATGTCCTCGTCCGGATAGTCCACCACGGCGTAGAACCGGGCGGCCATGTCCATGAGGCCGTCGTAGATACGCGCCACGGTGCGGCTCAGCGCGCCGTCCAGCTGGCAGACGGCGTTGTGGGCCTGCTGGGCCGTCTCGGCGTCGATCAGGTCCGCCACGGACTCCGCCTGGAGCAGGTCCAGCTGCCCGTTGAGAAAGGCCCGCTTGGTAAACTCGCCGGGACCGGCCTGGCGGCAGCCGGCGGCAAACAGGGCGCGGAGGCCCGTGTCCAGCACGATGGGGCTGCCGTGGCAGTGGAGCTCGGCGCAGTCCTCGCCGGTATAGCTGTGGGGCGCGGGGAAATGGACGCACAGCACGCTGTCGATGACCTGCCCCGTCTCGTCCAGCAGCTCGCCCAGCACCATGGCGCGGGGGCGCTGCTGCGCGGCGGGCCTGCCGTTTTTGGCGCGGAACACCGCGTCCAGCGCGGCACAGGTATCCGGGCCGGACAGGCGCAGGATACCGATGGCGCTGGGCTGTCCGGGCGTGGCGATGGCGGCGATGGTGTCGGACATAGGCGGGACCTCCTTGCAGGGTGTTTTTCTCAGTATACCACAGGCGGCGGGAAAAAGAAATATCCCCCGGCGGACCGGGGGATATAAAAACGATGCTTTACTTGATGGGCTCGCCGGCGGCTTCCTTGGCGGCGATCTCCTTCATGGCGTCCTTGTGGCTCAGGTTCACGCGGCCCTTCTCGTCGATCTCGGTGACCTTGACCCACATCATGTCGCCGATCTTGCAGGCGTCCTCCACCTTCTCGATGCGCTTGTCGGCCAGCTTGGAGATATGGACCAGACCGTCCTTGCCGGGGGCCAGCTCCACGAAGGCGCCGAAGGTCATCAGGCGCACGACGCGGCCGTAGTACAGCTGGCCCACCTCGGGCACGAAGACGATGTCGTCGATGCACTTCTTGGCCTTTTCGCAGCTCTCGGCATCGGGGGAGGCGATGTGGATGGTGCCGTCGTCGTCGATGTCGATCTTGGCGCCGGACTCGGCCACGATCTTCTGGATGACGGAGCCGCCCTTGCCGATGACGTCGCGGATCTTATCCGGGTCGATGTGCATGGTGACCATCTTGGGGGCGTACTTGCTGACCTCGGCGCGGGGCTGGGCGATGCAGGGCAGCATGACCTGGTCCAGGATCTGGCAGCGGGCATCGTAGGTGATGTCCAGCGCGTTTTTGATGATCTCCATGGTCAGACCGTCGTTCTTCAGGTCCATCTGGATGGCGGTGATGCCCTTCTTGGTGCCGGCCACCTTGAAGTCCATCTCGCCGTGGAAGTCCTCCACGCCCTGGATGTCGATGAAGGTGGT
>ENA-USZK01001082-USZK01001082.1-human-gut-metagenome-genome-assembly--contig:-NODE-1082-length-12121-cov-6.766440_pt1 | contig 12121 bp, 10 predicted proteins | sample MGYA00250043_ERZ773534 | MGnify/ENA primary metagenome ERZ773534 (study PRJEB29103, sample SAMN06112056) | human gut metagenome | biome: human gut; feature: ankylosing spondylitis patient; material... | reverse complement strand
TACTCGCCCTTGCAGACGATCATGGAACGCATGATACCCTCGGTAATGCCCAGGATACGATCCAGCTCCTTGGGGAAATCGGGGCCGCTGGTGAAGCTCATGAGCACATAGTAGCCCTCGGTCTTGTAGTCGATCGCGTAAGCAAGACGACGCTTGCCCCACTCATCGACCACCACGTCGGTCGCGTTCTGCTCTGCCAGAGTCTGGAACTTTGCCACGGTAGCGGCAACAGCCTCCTCACCCTGTGCAGGGTCGATGATGTAGACGACCTCGTAGTTGGCGGAAATCTTAGCCATACTTTTGCACCTCCTTTTGGACAAATGGCCCTCATTCTTCGATGAGAGCAAGGATATGCTTGCAGACGCAAGCCATATTATTATATCGGATATGCGGCAAAAGTCAAGATATTTTTCCCCTTTCCCCGGAATTTTGTTCCGCAAAACGCGAAGCGGGCACCGTTCGGCTTACGGCGCCCGCTTTCAGAGGTGTATTTCACACACAGCATTCCCCATTCCTCCCGCCAGAGAGGCGCCGACAGCCGCACGGCTGTGCGGCTGCCCGACGATTTGAGGATAGAAAGGAAAAGCAATTCATGTATCAGAATCACTATGGGTACAATACAACAGGACACGGTCGTTTGTAAAGCGACAATGTGTCATGAATGTATTAGGAAATGTCATATATAGATGGTTCCGCACCCTCCGCCTCGAAAAATTCGGAGAAAACGCCGAAAACAGGCTCTTGCCGCGGCGGGGTATCAGGGAGTATAATCTTACCATGAAATAGTATCATATCACAGGAGGCGTCATGGATACCAGGAAATTAGAGGCGCTTTTGACCGCGGTGGAGCTGGGCAGCTTTACCCGCGCCGCGGAGGTGCTGGGCTACACCCAGTCCGGCCTGACCCACATGATGAACAGTCTGGAAAAGGACATCGGCTTCACGGTGCTGGTGCGGGGCCGCAGCGGCGTCCAGCTGACGCCCGCCGGTCAGCGGCTGCTGCCGCTGGTGCGGGACTGTCTGGCCTCCGCATCGGCGCTGGAGCGGGAGATCACCCTCATCAACACCCACAAGGAGGACAGCGTCCGCGTGGCGGCCTATGAGTCCATCGCCCGGCACTGGCTGCCGGAGATCATCCAGCAGTTCCGCCGGGAGCATCCGGATGTGACGGTGGATATCCAGATGGGCAGCGTGGAGGAGGTCTATCGCTGGGTGACGGAGGACCGGGTGGACATGTGCTTCGCCAGCCGTCAGGAGTCCCCGGCGCTGGAGTGGACGTTCCTGCGGGACGACGAGCTGCTGGCCATCCTGCCGCCGGACTACGACAGCGAGGAGGACACGTTCCCCATCCAGTTCTTCACCGGGCAGGAATTCCTGATGCCCTCCATGGGCTTTGACCGGGACATCCTGCGGGTGCTGAACCAGCACGGCGTCACGCCGCTGATCCGCACCACACAGGTGTCCGACAGCGCGGTGATCTCCATGGTGGAGCACGGGCTGGGCGTCAGCGTTCTGTCCCGCCTGGTGCTGCGGGGACGGCAGAACAGCGTCCGCGCCCTGCCGCTGGCGCCCCGCGCCGTGCGGGAGCTGGGCATCGCCGCCCGGCCGAAGAAGGAGCTGCGCCCCATCGTCCGGCGCTTTATCCAGCAGTCCTGCGAAATGATAGAAAAAATGTAAAGGAAACGTTATGCTGCAATTTCAAGAACTGACCGCCGCGCAGGGCGACTGCCTGCGGCGCTATTACGAAGCCTGCGACTACCGGCTGTGCGAATACTCTCTGGGCGTGAAGCTCATGTGGCGCGGCCACCTGCACCCCTCCTTCGCAGAGGAGGCGGGCTGCCTGATCGTCCGCAACCGCATCGAGGGGGAGTATGTGTTCGACTACCCCATCGTGGGCGAGGGCGGCGACCTGGAGGGTGCGCTGTGCGCCATCGAAGCGTGGTGCGCCGAGACGGGCACGCCGCTGGTGCTGTCCGTGGTGCCGGAGGACAAGCTGCCCCTGCTGGCACTGCGCTATCCCCGGTTCCGGGTCATCAACGAGCGGCCGTGGAAGGACTATCTCTACCGCACGGAGGAGCTGGCGGCCTTTGCCGGACGCCGGTACAGCGGCCAGCGCAACCACATCAACAAATTCCGCCGGGACTTCCCGGACGCGGAGTTCACGCCCCTCACCGACCCGCAGGATCCCCGGCTGGCGGCTTTCTGGCGCGACTATGAGACGGAGTTCCACAAGACGGGGCCGCTGGCGGTGCAGGAGCTGGCGCTGGCGCAGGAGATGTTCTCCCGCATCGGCACCGGCTGGTTCTGCGCCGGGGGCATGATGGCCGAGGGACGGCTGGTGGCGGTGTGCCTGGCGGAAAAGTGCGGCGGCACGCTGGTAAACCACATCGAGAAGGCGCTGTACTCCCACGCAGGCGCATACCCGGCGCTGGTGCAGGCCTTCGCCGACCATTACGGCGGGGACTGCCAGTGGTGCAACCGGGAGGATGACGCCCGTGACAAGGGGCTGCGCACCTCCAAGCTGCAATACCTGCCGGAAGCGTTGGCCGGTAAGGTGCGCATGGAGGTGGGCACGGAGCTGGACGCGCTGAAGGCCGTCCCCGCCCTCAAGACGGAGCGGCTGACCCTGACGCCCCTGCGCAAGGCCGATATTCCCGCCTACAGCGCCCTGTGTCTGGACGACGACCGCAACCGCTGGTGGGGCTACGACTACCGCACCGATCTGGGGGACAAGCCCCTGACCGACACCTATTTCTATGACGACGCACGCGCCGATTTCGCCGCCCGCCGCGCCCTGAACTTCGCCGTCCGGCTGAAGGGCAAGCTCATCGGCGAGGTGGTGCTCTACCGTCCGGACTTCCGGGGCGGCTTCGAGCAGGGCTGCCGCATCGCGCCGGAATACGCCGGTCACGGCTACGGCACGGAGGCCTTCGCCGCCGCCGCGGACTGGGCGCTGTACCACCTGGGGCTTGCCCGGGTGGTGGCCAAATGCTTCAAGGAAAACGAGCCGTCCCGGAGGATGCTGGCCTCCTGCATGCGCCCCAGCGGGGAGGACGAGACGTATTTCCACTTTGAAAAAACCGTATAATAAAAGCACCTCCGCGCACACTACGCGCGGAGGTGTTTTTTATGCAGTATGAAACGTTGACCGACCTGCTCAACAACGAGGCCGCCGCCTATGAGTATTTCTACGCCCTGTCACCGGACATGCAGACCCGGCTCCAGCAGAAACGCAATATCCGCGACCTGCGCCAGCTGAAGCAGGCCGCCGCGGACATGGCCGCCCACGACCGCCCCGCGGCGTTCTGACGGACGGTTCCCTGTACCCATCCGTAGGGCGGGGTGCCCTCACCCCGCCGCATGGGGGGACGGATTTCCGCGCCGGTGACAGGGGCGGGCAGAGTCGTCCGCCCCTACGGAACGGGACGGCGGGGACGGCGTGCCCTGCGCTGCCGTTACTCCGTCATGATCTTCAGGATCACCCGGTCTGTCTCCCGCATGCCCTGCGCGGCCAGAACGCCTACGTTCCGGATGGTGTCCTCCACGTCGTCGCCCAGAATACCGTCGCCGGGGCGGAAGTTGTTGCCGCCGGCGTACATGTCGTAGCCCAGAATGCCGCAGCTCACGCCCATGGCGATCTTGCTGGCGCAGCTGGCCTTGGCGCCGTCGCAGATGCAGCCGGAGATCATGGCCACCGCGTTTTCCAGCGTGTGGCTGATGCCCTCGCAGTCCGCGCCCCGCAGCCAAGCGATGCCGCAGCCCGCGCCCACACCGGCGCTGACCGCGCCGCAGTAGGCGCTCAGCCGTCCAATACCGGTTTTCTGGTGTATGGTGATCAGGTCGCTGAGACACACCGCCCGCAGGATGGTGTCGTCATCCGCGCCCATGAGCTTGCCGTATTTCCAGACGGGCACCGAGGCGGTAATGCCCTGATTGCCGGAGCCGGACACGATGACCACCGGCATTTCACAGCCGTTCATCCGTGCGTCCGACCCGGCGGCCGCCCATGCCCGCGCCTGTGTCGCCCAGTCCTGACTGCGCTCCAGCAGGGTGGAGCCGATGTTGGCGCCCCAGCTGTTTTGCAGCCCCTCGGCGGCGATGGCGGTGTTCTTCTCGATCTGCCGCCCCACGGTGGGGCGTATGTTGTCCAAAGGTACTGTTTCTGCGAATGTGATGATGTCCTGTACGTTGAGGACGGACTTGTCCTGCAGGTGGTCCTCGGCGTTGCCGGTGACGGGCAGCTCCCGCAGGATATTCCCATCCTTTTCCATATAGATGATGTTTGTGTGGTTGTTGGCCACCCGCACGCAGGCGTGGTGCCCCTCCCGCCAGCCGGTGAGCTTGATGTCCAGCAGACACGGCGTTTCGGGACAGGTCACGCGGATGTCGGTGCTGTCCAGATACGTCTGGATGGCAGCCACGTCCGCCTCCGTCACGTTGGCGATGACCTGAAGCTCTGCGTCGGCGTCGCCGGCCACTATGCCCACGGCGATGGCGGCGTCGATGCCCCGGCGTCCTCCTGTGTTGGGGACGACCACGGACTTCACATTCTTCAGGATGTTCCCGCTGATCTCAGCCAGGATCTTTTCCGGTTTTCCGCCCAACACCTCGCGCAGTTTTGCGGCACAGTACGCGACGGCGATGGGCTCTGTACACCCTGTGGCCAGCAGGAGCTCCTCCTGCAGTATCGCCGTGTAGGCGGCGATCTTAGAGTCGTTCAGCATCACACATTCTCCTTTGTTCAGTTGTTGTATTCTATCGGCCCTTCGGCCGGATAGCCCTTCTTTACAGTGCGGGCACGTCATCCTCCTGCTGCACCCAGTCCTGCACGTCCACGACCTCAAATTCCGTATCCGTCTTCCGTATGACCACCTTGCTGATACCCGCGTTGATCACCTGCCTGCGGCACATGGCGCAGCTGGTGGCGTCGCCCAGCAGCGCCCCGGTCCGGCCGTCCCTGCCCACCAGATACAGCGTGCTGCCCACCATATCCCGGCGGCTGGCGGAGATAATGGCGTTGGCCTCGGCGTGAACGCTGCGGCACAGCTCGTATCGCTCTCCCCGGGGCACCTGCATGGCCTCCCGTGTGCAGAACCCCATGTCCACGCAGTTCTTTCGTCCCCGCGGCGCGCCGTTGTAGCCCGTGGAGATGATCTCGTCGTTCTTCACGATGATGGCCCCGTATACCCGGCGCAGACAGGTGGCCCGCTCCAGCACCGTCTCCGCAATATCCAGATAGTAGTTTTCCTTGCTGATGCGCCCCATAGCTGCGCCTCCTTGCACTGTATTCTATCAAATATTATAATACATGGCGTCCATCCCTGACAAGCGGCGTTTTTCCCCGCGATACTCGTCGATACGCTGAAATTCCGCGCCAAAAACTATGCAAATAGCCGGGTGCCTGCGCTGCGGCAGCATAAAAGGACGGCCTTGCAGCCGTCCTTTTCCCTCCTGCGCGGTCACTCCGCGTTTTTGAATACCGTCTCCGGCGCCGTGATGACCACCCGCGTGTTGTCCGCCACCGACCCGGTGAGGAACGCGTTGCCGCCCACCACCGAGTGCTCGCCGATCACCGTCTCGCCGCCCAGAATGGAGGCACCGGAGTAGATAGTCACATAGTCGCACACGGTGGGGTGCCGCTTTCCCGGCAGGCTGGCATGGCCCGCCCGGGGGGACAGTGCGCCCAGCGTCACACCCTGATACAGCTTCACATGGCTGCCGATCACCGTCGTCTCGCCGATAACGATGCCTGTGCCGTGGTCGATGAAGAACCACGGCCCGATCTGCGCGCCGGGGTGGATGTCGATACCCGTCCGGCTGTGGGCGTACTCCGTCATCATCCGGGGGATCATGGGAACCTGCCGCAGGTACAGCTCGTGGGCAATGCGGTATACGAAGATGGCGAACAGCCCCGGATAGGCGAAAATGATCTCCTCCTTGTCCGCCGCTGCCGGATCGCCGTCAAACGTGGCCTCAATGTCCGTCATCAGTGTCTGCTGTATGCGGGGCAGCTGTTCCAGTATCTCATGGGTCAGCGCCGCCGCGGCAAAGGCCTGGCCCTCCGGCAGCGCCAGCGCTACCTGTGCCGTCAGCGCCGTCTCGATACGCTCCAGCAGCAGTGCGGCGTAGTTCTCCGGCGGTAGCGCCATCAGCTGCGCGTCACCGAAATATGCCGGGAACAGCAGCCGCCGAAACTCCTTGATGATGCCGATGATGGCACCCCTGTCCGGCAGCCGCAGCTTTTTGCCGTACAACGGCACCGCCGCGTGTGTCATATTTTCCGCCATCGCCTTGGCGATCTCCGCGTTGGAAGTCATAGTCCTTGTCTCCTCTCAAAATAAAACGGCGAAGGATGCGCCCGCATCCTCCGCCGCCTGTGTGTACAGGTATCACGGCCCGCTTACAGGGCCTTTTCAGCAGAAAACGCACAGCGCCCATGGGCACGACAACACACGCCCGCGCAGCAGGCGGACGTACAACAGGCGCAGTTTATGGTGTGCAGCGTGCTGTTCATGCGTTTTCTCCTTCTCAGGAAATCTTACATAACATTATACTGTCTCGTCCCGCGCAAAGTCCATTGTCACCTTTCACAAAAACCATACCATACCGGTGGGAATTTTGCATATTCCCGCCGCCATCCGGTTCCGCCATGTCGGCTGCTGTCAGTTTTCACAAAAATTTAGCGCTTTTAATTGCGAAAGTATGGTCTATCTAACGGTTGACTTCTGTACCTCGCGGCGTTAAGATAACGCCAACACAAAAACCAGCCGACCACCGGCGGAAAGGAGACCCCACATGGCACGTCACATGATGCAGCGCGATATGTTCCATAACGACATGGCCGCGAACCATGCCGCTGTCTCCTATTATGCCGGCACCAGCTCCGTCTGGGGCTTTTATTGGTACGCCTATTTTACCTCCCGATACCAAACGCCGGCTGTAAAGAATTGAACCCGTCTTTTCCATTTCCCATGTGTGTGTGAAGCGGCTTCGTCTTTCAGACGGAGCCGCTTTTCAATTTACCCCATCATCCCTGCTGCCCCCTATTTCAAAACAAAAGGAGAAGAAAATTATGACTGCAATCATTTCAGCGGCTGTCATCTTCGTGGTGTTCGCCGTAGGAGACATGATCTCCGCGAAAACAAAGGCTATCGTATCCATGCTGCTGGTGGCCTCCGTCGTATTCCTGGCAGGCTTTTGGACCGGCGTTTTCCCCACCACCCTGTTTGCTGACTCCACCCTCCTGAGCATGGCCGGCCTGCTGGTCACCATGCTGCTGGTGCACCTGGGCACCACCATCCGGCTCCGCGACTTCGGCGCCCAGTGGCGCACCGTCATCATCTCCGCCGTGGCCTGCATCGCCATCTCCGCCGCCGTGTTCTTCATCGGCCAGCTGATCATCGACCGCGGCTTCGCTCTGGTGGGCGCGCCCATTCTCTCCGGCGGCGTTGTCGCCACCCTGACCATGCAGGATATGGCCAACAAAGCCAACCTGCCTGACCTGGCGGTGTTCGCCACCCTGGTCATGTGCGCCCAGGGCTTCGTGGGCTACCCCGTGGCCTCCCTGTGCCTCAAGAGCGAGGCCAAGCGCATCAAGGCCCAGATCGACGCCGGCACGCTCCAGGTGGACGCCGGTGCCGCCGCGGCCCAGAACGCCGCCGCTGCCCGCAAGAAGCTGATCCCCGCCCTGCCCGATAAGTACAACACCCCCAACGCCATCATCGCCAAGGTCATCCTTGTTGCGCTGCTGTCCGTGTGGGTGTCCAGCCTGTTCCACGACGCGGTCAACAAGCTGGTGTGGTGCCTGATCTTCGGCGTGCTGTGCAAGGAGCTGGGCTTCCTGGATGAGGACGCCCTGGGCAAGGCCCACGCCACCGGCATCGTGATGCCCATCATCACCCTGTCCATCTTCACCAATCTGGCCGCTGCTACCCCGGAGATGGTGGGCGGCATGGTGGTGCCCCTGCTGGTCTGCGTGGTCATCGGCACGGCGGCCTTCTCCGTCGTCTCCATCCTCGTGGGCAAGATCTTCGGTTACAGCTGGCAGATGTCCATGGCCATCGGCAGCTCCTGCCTGTTCGGCTTCCCCGGCACGGTCATTATCTCCAACGAGGTCTCTGAGTCCACCGGCACCACCGCCGAGGAAAAGGCCGCCATCAACGCCCAGATCATGCCCAAGATGCTGGTGGCCGGCATGGTCACCGTGTCCATCACCTCCGTACTGGTGGCCGGCGTTATGAGCAGCTGGCTGTGAGCCCGGCTCATTTGAAAGGAGTGCTTTTCCATGTCTGATATTCGTTCCTTCGTCGATACCATCTTCGACGAGCTGGTCTCTATCCGCCGCGATATCCATGCCCATCCGGAGCTGGGTATGCACGAGGTCCGCACCTCCGCCCTCATCCGCAGTGAGCTGGAGAAAATAGGTGTGGACGAGATCCGGCAGCCCCTGCCCACCGCCGTGGTGGCCCTGATCCACGGCAAGAAGGGCCCCGGCAAGTGTGTGGCGCTCCGCGCCGATATCGACGCCCTGCCCGTTCACGAGGAAACCGGTCTGCCCTTTGCCAGCGAGACCGAGGGCGTCATGCACGCCTGCGGCCACGACCTGCACACCACCATGCTTCTGGGCGCCGCAAAGACGCTGTGCCATATGCGCGACCAGTTCGCCGGCACCGTCAAGCTGATCTTTGAGCCCAGCGAGGATCTGATGCCCGGCGGCGCCCGGGCCCTGGTGGCCGCCGGGGTCATGGAGAACCCCCATGTGGACGCCATCTTTGGCCAGCATGTCTGCCCCTCTGAGAATGACTCCGTGGGCCGTATGCAGCTCTATAAGGGCTACTTCACCAGCGCGGTGGACCTGTTCCACATCACCGTCCACGGCAAAAGCGGCCACGGCTCCGCGCCCCACACCGCCCGTGACGCCATCGCCTGCGCCGGGTATCTCATCACCGTGCTGCAAACCGTGGTTTCCCGCCGCATCGACCCCATGGACACCGCCGTGCTGACGGTGGGCACTATGTCCGGCGGCGACGCCGTCAACATCACCGCCGGCGAAGCGCGGATGGTGGCCGTCCTCCGCAGCTTCAGCGACGCCGGCCGCGACACCGCCATTCAGGAGGTCCGGCGCATCTGCAAGGGAATCGGCATCGCCTTCGACTGCGACATCGAGGTCAATTTGGAGGAGGGCTACGCGCTCCAGTACAACGACCCCGCCATGATCGACCTGGTCAACAAGGCTGTCACCGCTGCCGGCGGCAAGGCGGAGTTCATCGACAAGCCCTTCTCCGGCAGCGAGGACTTCAGCTTCTTCGGCAAGCTCACCAACACCCCCTCCGCCTTTATGATGATCGATGCCGGCCGCGGCGAGAACGCTGTCTCGCTCCACAACGGCAAGATCGTGTTCAACGAGGAAGTCATGAAGCACGGCGTCACCGGCCTGGCCGCCATCGCCGTCGAGTACCTGAACCGGTAATTCTCCTATTTGTTTCCTCACAAATTGGTATAACAGAAGCGGGAGACCTGCACAGCAGGCCTCCCGCTTCCCGTTATTCCTCCACCGGCAGCGCCAGCCGCGAGCAGTACCGCCGCGTCTCGATCTCCCGCCCCGTGTACGGCGCCACGATGCCCAGCACCCGCGGCGCACCGGCGGGCTTCAGCCCCCGCGCCTTTACCTCCCGCCCCAGCGTCAGCCACGCCTCGCCCACGCCGCTGTAATCGCCGTAGTACAGCACCGACAGCACCCGGCACGCCTCCAGCGTCACCGCGTCCGCCGCCGCCCGGTTCTTCCGCACCGGCACGCACACCCCGTAGCGGATCGGCTCCTGCCCGATGTATCCCTCCAGATAGTCCGTGCGCTCCGATATGGTGAACAGCGGCTCGTCCGACAGCACGCACCCCTTCCGCACGCACGCCCCATAGAAGTCGTACATATCCCGGTATCGCTCCGCCGTGGTCAGCCCCTCGCACCACCGTATCCGGCACGTCACCGCCGGCAGCTCCATCATCTGCACCGACAGGCTCTCGCCCTCCGCCGCCCGCAGCCGCATCTCCTCCACGCTCCGCTGCAGGTCCCGCAGCCGCGTTTCCAGCGCCTCCAACAGCACCTCGGCCTCGCCGCCCTGCGCGAAATAGTCCGCGATCTCCTTCGACCCCAGCCCCATGGCCTTGAATTTCTCGATCTGCATGATCCGCGCCACGTTGTGGTTGTCGTAGTACCGCCGCCCGCTGTCCGGCGCGGTGAACACCGGCGTCAGCAGCCCGCGCTCCTCCATCCGCATCAGCGTGCTCCGCGACAGCCCGCAGGCCCGGGCCGCCTCCGTGATCTGAAAAAACTGTTTTGTGTTCTCCGCCATAAAAAATCCCTCCTGACCCCTTGCTTCGTTCACAGGTGAACGGGTTATACTTCCATTATAAGGAAAAACCCACTAAAGTCAACACCGGTGGCGCACATGTGCGCCTCTGTCTTCGCCTGGGCGAAGACAGATACCCGCTGCCCCCACTGGAAAGACCCCCGATATTTGAGAGGAGCGTACATCATGAACCACAAAAAATTACTCCTGACCCTGACCCTGTGCCTGTGCGCCCTGCTCTGCACGGTGGTCACCGCCTCCGCGTCGGAAGTGCAGAACACGGGCAGCCACAGCCACGAGCTCTGCAAGAAGACTGTCTGTACCAATCCTGAGCATATAAAAAGCGGGACTCACGGCAGCGTGACCTTTGCTACAGAACTCCGTCAAGATGGTAATACACTGTATATAGGCGCAGATAAGTGGGAATACGACAGCGTTTTGGAAGCCTACATACTTCCCGCCGGTACGTACTATTTGGGTACTAATCTCACGCTGAATCACAGGATTCAGATTCAGAATAGCGGAGGGGAAGTTACCCTTTGCCTCAATGGAAATACAGTTATGTGTACAAGTAATGGTGCCGTAATACAGACACCTACCGGAGCCTATTCCGCCAATTTCACGCTCTGCGATTGTCAACCAAACGGCAGTGTGGGGAAAATTACCCATAAGACTGGAGCAACTGGCAGTGGCGTGGATTTGCAAAGAGCTGCAAACACTCCGGCTCACACATTCATTATGTACAATGGCTGTATCACCGGGAATACTTCGACTTCTGGCGGTGGAGGGGTGTCTGTGGCTGATAGTACGACCTTCACTATGTACGGAGGCAGTATTGTCGACAATAAAGCGAATCCTGGTCGGTATGCTAGCAACGGTGGCGGAGTGTACGTGGCAGGTGGTGATACAGAAAATAAATATTTCACCATGTACGGCGGCAGCATTACCGGGAATCATACCGCAGGCGATGGCGGAGGAATATACTCGACCAGCAATAACATTAGCATCTACGGCGGCAGTGTTACCGGAAATAGCGCAGAGAGAAATGGTGGAGCTGTTTATGTTGCTGGTACCATGATTGTCGGCGGCGATATTAACATTTCCGGCAACTGGAAGGGCGATGCGCAAAGCAGTGCAAGCAATGACAATGCGAACAATGTGTACCTGTCTGAGTATGGTAACAATGGCAGCAGTGATGGCCCGGCTACCATTGCCATCGAAGAGCCCCTGACTGGCACAGGCAACATCGGTATAACGACAAAAACCTCAGTTGCTACAACGAGAAATGCGTCCGTAAAAATTGCCGCGGGAAAAGGGACGTATGCGATCACGGACGAAGATAAAGGCCACTTCACACCGGATACCGGTTACTGCGAGGTCCAAAAGAAGAATGATGGGATATACCTGACCCATGTTCATTCCGGCGGCACCGCCACCTGCACGGCAAAGGCAAAGTGCGGCGGCTGTAATGCACCCTACGGTGACGCCCTCGGCCACGACTTTGTTCACCACGATGCCCAACCGGCTACCTGTACAGCGAAAGGCTTGGAAGCCTACGATACCTGTTCCCGCTGCGACTATAGCACCACGAAAGTAGAAATCCCAATGGCAGACCACACCTATTCCGCAACCGAATGGAAGAGCGATGTGGACAACCACTGGCATGAATGCTCTGTCTGCCATACGCAGATTGGCAAGTACAAGACGTATAAGGTCAACGAGGATTATATAGTCTTCGGACGTCCTACGGTGTATGGCGGACGTTTCCAGTTCTC
>ENA-USZK01001075-USZK01001075.1-human-gut-metagenome-genome-assembly--contig:-NODE-1075-length-12190-cov-5.251630_pt1 | contig 12190 bp, 9 predicted proteins | sample MGYA00250043_ERZ773534 | MGnify/ENA primary metagenome ERZ773534 (study PRJEB29103, sample SAMN06112056) | human gut metagenome | biome: human gut; feature: ankylosing spondylitis patient; material... | reverse complement strand
CAAGGGAATGATTTCCACGCAGGTGCAAAGCATAGCGTCTATGGGCATTATGATACAAATAAAGGTGTTATAACAGCATAAGCTTCAATCATTATCTGCTGGTGCTGCTCTGTGCAATCTGGGGCATCTTCGTTACCGCCTTCAACGTTGTAGGCCAGGCAGAGCTTTTGCGCACAACTACTATGAGCACCTCCGCTGTAGCTATGTCGATTTACTCCGGCATTTATAATCTTGGTATCGGCAGCGGCAGCTATCTGGGCGGACTAATCTGTACACATGCTTCCATCGCTTATATCGGTCTCGGCGGCGGCGCACTTGTGCTGCTTTCCTTTATTTACTGTGCCTTTTTCCTTATTCCCGCTATGCGTCGCCAGCAAGTAGAGGCTGAAAAATAAATTTAACCGCCGAAAAGCGTATAATAAACTGTATAGTGAATTTCCTCACTTGCTATATTTCCTGTTTTTATTTATAATTAAGAGATACGTAAGATTACAAAGAAGGAGATTTTCTATCAATATGTCTGCAAGTACAACCAAAACCAAGAATCAACCATCCCGTAAACCTGTATTGCTGGATTACTTAAAAGCCTTCACTAAGGATAAATTGATTTTTGCAGCGCGTCAGCTCTGCATCACCTACAGCAAGCTCAAAAAGGACGAGCTGGCAGAAAAAATCTGCACAGAAATGCAAAAGCCGGAAATTGCAGCAAAACTCTTTGCTATTATGCCGGACGAAAACATTCAGGCCTTCGAAGCAGCCTTGGAGAAAAAATGCTTCCATCCTACCTACAGCGAATATGCATTGCTGTTGCCCTTTATTTCTATGGGCTACATTGTTTCCTATCCCGATGACTGCTTCGAAGCAGTAAAGGAAGCACGCACCGTCTACAAAAAAATCAACACCGCAGACTTTCAGGCTCGCCGCCAACAGCTGGCATGGCTTTTGGACTGCATCACCGCAATGTCCAGCCTGCACCTTATCCTGCCGGTGGAATTTTTCTGCGAAATGTATAATCAAAAAGCAGGCTTTGAGCTTACTCCGGAAACTCTGCCGCAGCTGCTTGCCGAGGTTCCGAGCAACTTTAACCCCTGCGCAATCAAAGACGGCCGCATTCTGCTCAAGAAAAATGACAGCGATGATTTCTACACCAGACTGGAGCAAGGTAGAAAGCCCTTCGGCCTGTACCTGCCTACCGTAAAGGAAATCACCATGCTTTCCCACTACGGTTATATGCAATCTACTACCGCATATCAGGATCTGCATGACTTCTTCACTCAAGAGCTGAATGTTGCGGCACTGGATGCACATTACTGGTGCCAGTACATCTATGAATTTGAAAACTCCAACACCGACGGCAATACCTCTGAGCTGATTCAGAAGCTGCAGGCTAATATTCCCGCTTGGAACAATTACAGCCATCTCGGCAGACTTTCCGTACTGCTGCAGAACGCCCGCAACAGTGCAACCCGTATGTTCTGCCTCGGTGGCCACACTCCTAACGAAACTATCAAGCTGCTGCGTGACGCACAGCAGGCAGCTCAGCAAAATACCCGTGTAGGTGCCAAAGCGAAAAAGGTTTATCCTAACGATCCCTGTCCCTGCGGCAGCGGCAAAAAGTATAAAAAATGCTGCGGTAAAATGCACTGAGCTGCTGGCTATGCTTTAGTGTAAGAAGGAATTGCAATGAAGAAATTTTTAGTCGTTGATTTTGAATTTACTACCTACGAGCGCCCTGTCGGCCGTCCGCGCAGCTTCTTTTCCGAGATTATCGAAATCGGCGCAGTGAAGCTGGACGGCGAACCGCTCACCGACTGCGGACGCATCCAGAGCTTTGTCAAACCACATTTTTATCCTAAGCAGGCTAAGGATTCTATGGATTTTTGCATGATTACCGCTAAGGATATGCAGCAGGCCATTGAATTCCCTGCTATGGTGCAGGAGCTGGCAGCGCTGTACGAAAGCGGCGAAACCTACTTTGTAGCCTGGGGAACCGAGGATTACAAGGTACTGCAGACAGGCTGCGAGCGTCATAAAATCGAAAACCCCGTAAAATACGAGGACTATCTTGATTTGGCGCTAGCCTACCGCCTGTGGAAGGGTGATGATTACACCACCGGTCTGAAAAAGGCTACCGAGGAACAGGAGGTCAACACCGCCGGCCTGTGGCACACCGCCTTTGATGATGCCAACAACACCGGCAAGCTGCTGATTGAAATGTTTAACCGCGGCTGGAAGCTGGAGGATTTCTTCGCTGCCCGCGAGGTTTACGAAGCGGAGCGCGCTGCCCGTCAGGCAGAACGTGCCAAGCACCATAACGGTTACAGAAGATGGTAAAATTTTAAAGCGCACCAAAAAAAGCTATCACCGGGCTTTGCCCGCTGATAGCTTTTTTGCTTTTTATGCTGTTTATCTTTTAATAACGGTTAAAAATCTCCTGCACCTCTTTGCGCTCCTGCGTCCGCAAAAGTACTAGCTGCAGCAAAAGGCGTGCCTTTTGCGGATTCAAATTATCCGCATACAAAAAGCCTTGCTCCTGCCAACGCTCCAGACCTGCGGCAACAATACCGCTGCCTGTGCGGCTGCTGCGCACTACGGCAACGCCACGGCTGACAGCCTCCGCCAGCGCCGCTTCCACAGCCTCATGAACGCTGCCCATACCACTGCCGGCGTAGATAAGGCCACGCGCGCCTGCTGCCAGTGCCGCATCCACAAATACGCGGTCCTCACCGATATGCGTGTAGATGATATCCACGCGCGGCAAAGCAGTAACACCAGTTACGTCAAATTCGCTCTGCAGTGTATGCGGACGCACGCTGCGGTAGTAGTAATGTACCTCACCGCCAACGATAAAGCCTAAAGGACCACCGTTCGTTGCCTTGAAGGTTGCCACATTCGCCGTGTTTGTCTTAGTCACGTCACGCCCGCTGTAGATTTCATCGTTCATCATCACCAGCACGCCCTGTCCGGCGCTTGCAGCATCTACAGCAACCTTAACAGCGTTGATGATATTCAAAGGTCCGTCGGCACTGACTGCGGTGGCAGGACGCATTGCGCCCACGAGTACCACCGGCTTAGCACTCTTTACCGTCAGGTTCAGGAAGAAGGCCGTTTCTTCCATAGTATCGGTACCATGGGTAATAACAACGCCGTCGACATCATCCTGCGCCAGCAGCTCATTGCAGCGCTGCGCCAAGCGCAGCAGCAACGCATCGGTAATACTGCTGCTGTCGATATTGCACAGCTGCTCGCCGCTGATATGCGCCAGCTCGCCCAGTTCAGGCACACCTGCCAGCAAATCGGCAACGCTGTAGGCACCGGCAGTATAGCCAGTCATCTGGGTACCGGAAGCAGCCTTGCCGGCAATAGTGCCGCCGGTTGCTAAAATTACAATGTTCTTCAACTCAGTTTTTTCCATCAGCCTGACCTCCATCAGTCCTTCTTTCATCTTCGCAGCCAATGCTTATTTTACCAGGCCCTTTTCCTGCAGATAATCGGATACCATGTCTGCCGCTTCGGCAGTAATCTTAATACATTTAGTTCTGTATTCCGGTGTGCCGAAGCTCAGACGGTTCAGCGCTCTGCAGCAGGAAGTGCCGAAATGCTTCGTAAAGCGCTCATGAAACTCATGCGTATATTTATAGACCTCTGTCTGATGCTTTTCGGACGGGTCCAATCTGCCCACGATAGAGCTGATAACCAGGCAGGAACCGCTCAGCGCGCCGCACACGCAGCCGCTGCGGCCGATACCGCCGCCCATGCCGGACACCATGCGAATTGCCACATCCGGCAGGCCCAGCTTTAAGCCATCATTGCACGCCTTAACTACGGATTCTACGCAGTTATTGCCCTCGTTATGATATTGTTCTGCTAAATCATAAATTTCCTTCATATTCTATGCCTCCAAAAAATAACCTAATCCTGTTTATTTTAGCAAGCATAGAACAAAATAGCAAGAAAAATGCTGTGACCAGCAAGCCACAGCATTGTATATCAAAGTCCGAACATAGTCTTAGCCAACTTCGTTCCGCTCTCTGTTTTAAAAATCCGCTCCACAGCTTTGGCAATATTCTCCTTCGGCGTACCGTCCTCATAAAAATTTACTATAAAATCAGCTTCCACAAGCAGCTGATAATCAAGACCGTCAATCATATTATACGTATGGTGATGACCGACAAGATAGCAGATGCGTTCAATTTTTTCAGGGACATACCCAACCTTTTGCAAAAGTTTGCGTGCTACCGCAGGTCCTTCCTGCTCCTGAATTTTGCCTGTGCAGTGACCGGCACCATACTTGGCCTCGCCGGGTTTAATACCGCAGTCATGCACAAGACCGGCCGCCTCCACAAGCTCTGTCAGCTCTGCATCAGCAGCCTCGCTCTCAGCCAGCTGCTTGGCCAGGCTAGCAACCTTGATAAAATGCTGGCAGCGGCGTGCATCTCCGGCAAAAAAAGCTATCATCTCATTATATAAGGCAACGTTTTTATTCATAGCATTCACTCCAATCCGACTAAAATACGATTCAATCTTATTTTGGCCTAAACAATGCAGTTTTGCAAGTTTTTTCGCCATAATAAGATTATAAAAGCATTCTCCTCCAACACACAGAAAAGCGCTCTTAGCCTGCATTACGCAAGACATCGAGCGCCTTCCTGTTTTATTAGGGAGTTTGATTAGGGAGAAGCAAATTATTTTTCCTCAATAGGATAATCCTGCAGAGCATCATAGCCTGTTTCACCGGTACGAATCTTAACAACATCCTCAACATCGTAGATGAAGATTTTGCCATCGCCGTATTTGCCGGTATACAGAACCTGCTTAGCAACATTGACTACCGCTGCAACAGGAATTGCGGAAACAATCATTTCAACCTTTACCTTCGGCAGCAGGTGTGCAGCAACCTCAGCACCACGATACATTTCCGTGGAGCCCTTCTGGATGCCGTAGCCCAGAACCTTGGTAACAGTCATGCCGGTAATTCCCAGCTTATCCAAAGCATTCTTCAATGCTTCGAAACGATTTTGCGAGGTGATAATAACAACCTTGCTCATCTTTACTGCACCTGCAGGCTTAGCTGCAGTTTCCTTGACCGGAGTAACATAAGTAGTAGTAACAGAGGTCTGTGCCTCCAACGGAGTTTGCATAAAGTCGGCATAGCTGCTGAGCAGGCCATGCTCTTCCATATCCAGACCTTTGATTTCTTCGGATTCCTTAACACGCAGGCTGAAGAGCTTATCAAGAATTTTAAAGATAATCGTCATGGTAACTGCAACATAGATTGCTACAACTACAACACCGATGATTTGTTTTACCAGGAAATCAGTACCGCCGCCATAGAAGAGGCCGCCGTCAAGAGCGAAGAGACCGGTTGCGATAGTACCGAAGGCACCGCAGACACCGTGAACAGAAATTGCACCGACAGGATCATCAATCTTCAGCTTCTGGTCGAAGAATTCAACAGCAGCAACTACCAGCACACCGGCAATCAGGCCGATGATTAAAGCGCCGGCCGGGCTTACCATGTCGCAGCCTGCAGTAATTGCTACCAGACCTGCAAGCACGCCGTTCAGTGTCATGGAAACATCAGGCTTGCCGTAGCGAATCCAGGTGTAAATCATAGTTGCGGTAGCAGCAGCTGCTGCAGCCATGTTAGTGGTAATGAAGATAGCACCCATGGAAACCAATGCGTCATCACCGGTTGCGCAAACGGTGGAAGCACCGTTGAAGCCAAACCAACCGAACCAGAGAAGGAAAACACCCAAGGCACCAAGCGGAATGCTGTGACCGGGAATAGCGTTTACCGTACCGTCGGCATTGTATTTGCCGATACGCGCGCCAATCATCTTGGCACCGACGAGAGAAGCAACGCCGCCTACCATATGAACGGCAGTTGAACCGGCGAAATCGTGGAAGCCCATCTGTGCGAGCCAGCCGCCGCCCCAAATCCAGTGACCGCTAATCGGGTAGATAATAGCGCTGATTAATACGCTGTAAATGCAATATACCAGGAAGTTGGTACGTTCTGCCATCGCACCGGAAACAATGGTTGCTGCGGTTGCACAGAACATAGTCTGGAAGATAAAGTACGCAGTACTTGGATAGCTGGCACCGTAATCACCCTTAACGAAGAAGTCCGGTGCGCCAATAAAGCCGCCGATATCGGTACCAAACATCAGGCCAAAGCCCAGAACCCAGAAAACGATGGAGCCGAGGCACATATCCATGACATTTTTCATGACGATGTTGCCGGCATTTTTGGCTCTGGTAAAGCCTGTTTCAACCATTGCGAAGCCCGGCTGCATAGAAAATACCAGGAAGGCACCTATCAGCACCCATATAGTATCGGCAGATACATATTTGTCCATTTGTAAACACCCCTCAAATTATAATATTTTTTAACGTGTCATTGAGCAGCGCTCACATGGCATTAGCTAAAGAAAGAGGGGCGTACCCGATTTTTCGGATACACCCCATTGTGTATGAGTTTATATATATTATTTTATCTTAACACACCTTACTCGAGGCTGTCGAGAATGTAGTAGATGCTAAAGCAAATCGACGATGGCGTACTTTTAGTACGTGTAGGAGATTTGCTGACGCAGATGGTGCTTTATCGTTTGGCTTATTCATTTACACCAAACAACAACTCACCATAAGTCGGATAGTCGAGATACTTACCACCGGTCAGAGCTTCGGCAGCATCAACAGCACTTCTCAGCTTGCCCATTTCTTCAAGAACAGTATCGTGATAGTACAGAGCCTGCTTCTCGCTGTCGCCGATTTCTGCTGCTTCCTTCAAGCCATCTTCCAGCTTCAGGGAGGATGCATACATTTCGCCGCCCAGCTTGCTCAGCTTATCAGCAAGTGCGCCTTCAAAGCCTGCGCTGACGCCGGCAGCCTTTTTATCCAGTACTGCTTTTGTCAAATCTTCGGTGTAAGCGGTAACTGCCGGGAGGATGTCCTTGTGGAACATATCCAGCATAGTTGCTGCTTCGATAGAAATCGTGGTGCTGTAGTTCTCCAGCAGGATTTCTACACGGGATTCAACTTCGGCTTTAGTGAAGATGTTATGTTTTTCGAACAGCTCGATGTTCTTTGCATGTCCCAGATACGGCAGAGCCTCCGGAGTAGATTTGAGGTTCAGCAGACCGCGTTTGGCAGCTTCCTCAACCCATGCATCGGTATAACCGTTGCCATTGAAGACAATGCGTTTATGAGCTTTATAGGTTTCTTTAACCAAATCATATACTGCTGCTTCCAGATCAGGAGCATCTGCCAGCTTATCAGCAAATTCATCCAGCTCTTCAGCAACGATGGTGTTCAGTACGATGTTGGGGCCTGCGATGGAGAACATGCTGCCCAGCATACGGAATTCAAATTTATTGCCGGTGAAGGCGAAGGGAGAGGTTCTGTTTCTGTCGGTGTTATCCTTAACAAGAGCAGGAATGGTATCGTCGCTTACTTTAATGTAGCTTTCCGGGTTGCCGTTGTAAACCTTGTCAGCTGCAATAGCTTCGAGAACTGCAGTCAGCTCAGTGCCAAGGAACATGGATACGATAGCCGGAGGAGCTTCGTTAGCGCCCAGACGATGGTCATTGCCGGCGCTGGCAACAGATACACGCAGCAGATCCTGATATTCATCAACAGCCTTGATAATTGCTGCCAGGAAGGTCAGGAAGCGCAGGTTTTTGTACGGCTCCTTGCCGGGATCCAGCAGGTTAAGACCTTCTTCCGTAGATAAGGACCAGTTGTTATGCTTACCGCTGCCGTTTACACCATCAAAAGGTTTTTCATGCAGCAGGCAAACAAGACCATGGCGCAAAGCAACACGTTTCATGAACTCCATCATCAGCTGGTTATGGTCAGATGCTACGTTGGTAGTTGTGAAGATAGGTGCCAGCTCGTGCTGTGCCGGAGCGACTTCGTTATGCTCGGTTTTAGCAAGTACGCCCAGCTTCCACAGCTCATCGTCCAAATCCTTCATGAAGGAAAGAACTCTTTGTTTGATAATGCCGAAGTAGTGGTCGTCCAGCTCCTGGCCACGCGGAGATTTCGCACCGAAAAGGGTACGGCCGGTGTAAACCAGGTCTTTACGTTTTTCCCACATTTTTTTATCTACGAGGAAATATTCCTGTTCCGGACCAACAGTACTGTTGACGCGGATAGTATCAATGCCGAACAGCTTCAGCAGCTTGCAGGCTGCTTTGCTGACTGCATTCATGGAACGCAGCAGCGGAGTCTTTTTATCCAGCACTTCGCCGGTGTAGGAGCAGAAGGCTGTAGGAATGCACAGGCAGTTATCTTTGATAAATGCATAGGAGGTCGGGTCCCATGCTGTATAGCCACGGGCTTCAAAAGTTGCACGCAAGCCGCCGGACGGGAAGCTGGAAGCATCAGGCTCGCCCTGAATCAGCTCTTTGCCGGAGAAGTCCATGATTACACGGCCTTCGGCAGTAGGAGAAATGAAGCTTTCATGTTTTTCAGCGGTGATGCCGGTCATCGGTTGGAACCAGTGAGTGAAATGAGTACAGCCATGCTCCAGAGCCCAATCCTTCATAGCATTGGCGATGATATTAGCAATTTCCAGATTCAGCGGAGTGCCTGCAAGCACTGCTGCCTTATATGCCTTATAGGTTGCAGTCGGCAGACGATCCTTCATAACGCTTTCGTTAAAAACTAAGCTGCCAAACAGTTTCGGTACATCATTCATTGTAAAACCTCCCTAATTTCTCTCTGAGAATTTCCTTGGGTTTACGAAGTGTAAGCCCCTCATTTGAAATACATTTTTTGTGCTTTACAGATTTTCTTCTCTCTGGCTCTGTAAATAAGAAAGCACCGTCAGCTGCGCCTTGCGCTGCTACGGTGCTTCGTTGCACTTATCATAGGTAAGATATAAATTATAATTCTCACCGCTGATATAAAAGAAAAAGCAACTACGAAGTTTGGATCTTTCGATCCAACAACCACGTTGTTGCTTTATGCGCTTATTATAATACTAGGATTTGAATTTGTAAAGGGGGTAAGAGGAAAATTTTTTAATTTTTTTTGCGTATACTAAAAAAGTATGCTTTTTTTGACTACAACAGCGGGATTTTTATCAGATATAACTGATAAAAATCTAAAACCATGAAAAGTTTCAGTTATATCTGATAGAAATTCGATTTTCATCTTGAATTTAAGATATAACTGATATATTATCTAGATACTGAGGTGCTTTACATGATCAAAAGCGACTCTTACATGAAAAAAATCCGCCCATTCATTAACAGTGATTTAGTAAAAGTACTTACAGGTATCCGACGTTGCGGTAAATCTGTTATGTTAGATCTTATAAAAAAAGAGCTGTTACAACAAGGAGTTACTCCCCAACAGCTTATTTCCTATAATTTTGAAAATATGAGCTTCGCCAGGCTTTGCAATGCCCAGGCTCTTCATGATGAAATAATAAACAAAACCCAAGCTTTAACAGGAAAAATTTATCTTTTCTTTGATGAAATCCAAGAGGTAAAAGATTGGGAAAAATGTATTAATTCCTTACGTATAGAGCTTAATTGTGATATTTATATCACCGGTTCCAATGCCAAGCTCCTATCCGGTGAATTAGCCACTTATTTAGCAGGACGCTATGTAGAATTTGTTATTTATCCTTTTTCATTTTCTGAATTTATTGAGCTATATAATACTATACAGCCTAATACCAGTGAAACAGAATGCTTCAAGAAATACCTGCACTTCGGAGGAATGCCCTATTTGGCATCCCTGCAATATAACGAAGCTGCCTGCAAGCAATATTTACAGGATGTATATACATCAGTAGAACTGAAAGATATTGTACGCCGCAACAATATACGTGATGTTGACATGCTTGAACGCATACTTACCTACATAACTGCAAATATCGGTACCATTTTTTCTGCCAATGTGCTTTCTAAATATTTGAAAAGCGAAGGACGCAGCATGGCAACAGAAACCATTATCAACTACGTTAAAGCCTGCACCGATGCCTTTCTGTTTTATCAGGTAAAACGTCAGGATATACAAGGTAAAAAGCTGCTTGCTATCAACGAAAAATATTATGTGGCTGACCATGGCATCCGCGAAGCAGTCTTCGGCGGCAACATGAAGGATATCAATCTCATTCTGGAAAATATTGTTTATCTGGAACTTTTACGCCGTGGTTATAAGGTGAGCATCGGCAAGGTAGATACCAAAGAAATTGATTTTATCTGTGAAAAACAGGATAAAAAAATTTATATTCAAGTTACGTATTTATTGGCTGCAGAAGAAACTATTCAACGTGAGTTCGGTGTTTACAATGAAATTACCGATAATTATCCGAAATATGTGCTTTCACTCGACGAATTCGATATGAGCCGTAATGGTATTATCCATAAAAATATCAGAGATTTTTTGACAGATTCATCTATATAACTGTTTAGAAAAATACCAAATTTAACATTATTAAAACCATTACGCATACTCCTCAGCAGGATTTTTGCGTTCTGTAAAGAATTGTACAGTATAGAGTATGCAATGCAAAACGCAATATAACTAATTGCCAAGGAGGAACCCTTATGGAATTAACCGCTGTTGCGCAGCTACGCCGCATGGTGCTGGAGCATTTGTCACGCTACACCTGGAATAACGAGTTGCCTGACCACGTCTACGATATTCTGCAGGAGGTACGCGAGGATACTCCGCGCTACCGCTGCTGTGTTTATAAAGAAAGAGCCGTACTGAAAAACCGTATTGATATGGCGCTGGGCCAGGAGTGCTCCAGCAATATCATCGAGGCTGCCAAGCTGACGCTGAACGAGCCCGAGCGCACGGATTTGCCGATTATCGACGTGCTCCCCGCAGCCTGCGACCAATGCCCGATTGATGCTTATTACGTTACCGATATGTGCCGTCACTGCATCACCCACAAATGCATGAATAACTGCCCGAAAAAGGCTATCAGCATTATTCAGGACCGCGCCTTTATCGATAAAACGAAATGTATCGAATGCGGTCGCTGCAAGCAGATGTGCCCCTACGGTGCGATTATCGAAATCCATCGTCCCTGCGTGCGTGCCTGCGCCATCGGTGCCATCAGCATCGGTGAAAACCGTAAGGCTGTCATTGACCACGAAAAATGTGTTTCCTGCGGTGCCTGCCGCAATGCCTGCCCCTTCGGCGCCATTGACGAGCGCAGCAATATTATCCGCGTTATCCGCGAAATTCAGCAGGGCAAGCAGGTTATCGCCCTTGTGGCACCTTCTATCGTAGGCCAATACGGGTTAAAGATTACCATGGCGCAAATTTACGAAGCACTGCAAAAAGCAGGCTTCGCTGAAGTTGTAGAGGTTGGCGTTGGCGCCGATATCACCAGCGTTAAGGAAGCAGAGGAATATCTGGAGAAGGTTCCTGCCAAGCAGGGCTTTATGACCAGCTCCTGCTGTCCTGCCTTTGTTAAGCTGATTAAAACACAGGTACCGGAGGCAGCCGACAAGATTTCTGATACACCTTCTCCCATGCTCACCTGCGCTGAGCTGATTAAGGAAAAATATCCTTATGCAGTTACTGTGTTCATCGGTCCCTGCATCGCAAAAAAGGTGGAAGCACGCGAGCACCGCGAAACCATCAACTATGTGCTGACCTTTGAAGAGATTATGTGCATGCTGGAGGGCAAGGATATCAAATTTGCGGAAATGAGCGGTGATACTGCTTATGAACGAGATGCCTCCAAGCTTGGCCTGAGCTTCCCGCTGACGGCCGGCGTAAGCGCTGCCGTGCAGGATACGGTTGCCGCTATGGGCGGTGAGGTACATAATGCGCAATACTGCTCCGGACTGAACAAATGCCGTGATACGGTTAAGGCTGCTGCCGCAGGCAAGCTCGACTGCAGCTATATCGAAGGTATGGCCTGCTCCAACGGCTGTATCGACGGTCCTGCTGCCGTAGGCGACTTCCACATTACGAAGGTCGCACTGACGAAATACGCAGCAGCAGCCCCCAATAAGCAGGCTGCCGAAGACAAGCACACAAAATAAAAACTTAAAGCCTATCCCTTCTGTCATAAAAAGGATGGCTATACTATCAGCCGTCTTTACGTCAACGGTGAATTATTCGGCTGAAATACTCTTGAAGATGCTGATAGAGGATTGCGCCAAGATATGCAGCTTGAAGAAATCAAGAAGAAAAAGGTGTATGG
>ENA-USZK01001067-USZK01001067.1-human-gut-metagenome-genome-assembly--contig:-NODE-1067-length-12263-cov-12.354998_pt1 | contig 12263 bp, 10 predicted proteins | sample MGYA00250043_ERZ773534 | MGnify/ENA primary metagenome ERZ773534 (study PRJEB29103, sample SAMN06112056) | human gut metagenome | biome: human gut; feature: ankylosing spondylitis patient; material... | reverse complement strand
GTACGGACTGCAATCCGCGGATATGCAAATGACTCTTCTCTTTTTTTTTGTCCGCATGTGCCCTCGCTGGGACTTGAACCCAGGACAAACACCTTATAAGGGTGCTGCTCTAACCAACTGAGCTACGAGGGCAACGGGAGGAAGTATACCCCAACCTCTGCCCGATTGCGGCAGCGTCGACAGATGACCATTGGAAGACCGACGGCAACACGCCAGCAAATCGTTATTTATAAGTTTATAAATAACGTGCTAACCTATTAATTAAATCAATGGACGATATACCCATACAGTACACCTCGTCACAGCCATTTCACCGACGAAAGGGCACCCATGCGCTACGGTCATTTCGATGATGCCGCAAAGGAATACGTGATTGAAACCCCGGCGACTCCCCTGCCGTGGATCAACTACCTTGGCAACGAGGACTTCTTCTCGCTGATTTCCAACACCGGCGGCGGCTACAGCTTCTACAAGGACGCCAAACTACGCCGCATCACCCGCTACCGGTATAACAACGTGCCGGCAGACAACGGCTCCCGCTGCTATTACCTGAGCCTGATGGACTCCGATTCCGCCGATGCCAAGCCGGTCGAAACCTGGTCGCCGACCTTCCTTCCGTGCAAGACCCCGCTTGATTCCTACAAGTGCCGTCAAGGCATCGGCTACACCGTGTTCGAAGCTTCCAAGCGAGGCATCGAATCCAAGCTCACCGCCTTCGTGCCGCTGCACACCAATGCGGAAATCAATCGGCTCGACGTGACGAACACCACCGACGAGCCGGCCGTCATCGACGTGACCGGCTCCGTGGAATGGTGCCTGTGGAATGCCGCGGACGACTCGTCCAACTTCCAACGCAACCTGTCCACCGGCGAGGTGGAGATCGAACGCGAAACCGATGCCACGCCGCTGTACAACAAGACCGAATTCAAGGAACGCCGCAACCATTACGCGTTCTACGGCGTCAACGCGCCCGTCGTCGGTTTCGACACCAGCCGCGACGAGTTCCTCGGTCAGTTCAACGGCTGGGACACCCCGCAGGTCATCGCCGAAGGCAAGGCTCACGATTCCGTGGCGCACGGCTGGTTCCCGATCGCCGCCAACCGCGTGCGTCTGGAACTCCAGCCGGACGAAACCGCATCGCTCGTGTTCATGCTGGGCTATATCGAAGTGGCCAAGGACCAGAAATGGGAGGATCCGAACAATCCGGCCAAGGTCGGCATCATAAACAAGAAGCCGGCCCATGAGCTGTTCCGCCGTTTCGCCACCGTCGAACAGGTCGAAGCCGCCTTGAAGGAGCTCAACTCCTACTGGTCCGAACTGCTGACCACCTACAGCGTCGATTCCGGCGACGAAAAGCTCGACCGCATGGTCAACATCTGGCACCAGTACCAGTGCATGGTCACGTTCAACATGTCCCGTTCCGCCTCCTACTACGAGTCGGGCATGGGACGCGGCATGGGCTTCCGCGATTCCAACCAGGACCTGCTTGGCTTCGTGCATCTCATTCCGGAACGCGCACGCGAGCGCATCATCGACATCGCCTCCACCCAAATGGAGGACGGTTCCGCATGGCACCAGTACCAGCCGCTCACCAAGAAGGGCAATGCGGACATCGGTGGCGGCTTCAATGATGATCCGCTGTGGCTCGTGGCCGGCGTGTACGCGTATCTCGCCGAAACCGGCGACGTGAGCATTCTGACCGAACCGGTGCCGTTCAACAACGTCGAGGGCTCCGAACAGCCACTACTTGAGCACTTGCGCCGTTCAGTGAACTTCACCATTACGCATAAGGGCCCCCATGGCATTCCGCTCATCGGCCGCGCCGACTGGAATGATTGTCTGAACCTCAACTGTTTCTCCGATACTCCGGGCGAAAGCTTCCAGACCGTGGAGAACAACGACACCGGCGTCGCCGAATCCGTGTTCATCGGCGGCATGTTCGTGCTGTACGGCAGCCAATATGCCGACATCCTCGAGCATTATGGACGTCTGGCCGGCATGTCCGACGCCGAAATCGCGTCCGAGGCGGCCAACGTGCGCGCCGAAATCGGCCAGGTTTCCAAGGCCGTCAAAACCGCCGGCTGGGACGGCGAATGGTTCGTGCGCGCCTACGACGCCTACTCGCGCAAGGTCGGCACGCATGAGGACACCGAAGGCCAGATCTACATCGAACCGCAGGGCATGTGCGTGATGGCCGGCATCGGCCTCGATGACGGCAAGGCGCAGCAGGCGCTGAAGTCCGTCAAGGAACGCCTGACCTGCGATTGGGGCACCGCCATCCTCGCACCCGCCTACTCCACCTACCGCATCGAATTGGGCGAAATCTCCTCCTATCCGCGCGGATACAAGGAAAACGGCGGCATCTTCTGCCACAACAACCCGTGGATCTCCATCGCCAACGCCATCGCCGGCAATGACGACGAGGCATTCGCCGTCTACCAGCGCAACTGCCCGGCGTATGTCGAGGACAAGTCCGACGTGCGCAAGGTGGAACCGTACGTCTTGTTTTAAGCCGTTTCGCCGCGCATCCGTGGAAGAAGGTTCCACGGTCGCCATATACCCGCCGTGCGATCGCGGAAAACCATACGGCGAGCCCAACCAGTACAGTTACAGCGGTAGGAAAAGAATGGGCCGTGCCACACGGCCATGACCACGGAGCCACAGGAGAGACGGCATGAGCGTTGCAGCATGGAATCGTTTTCTGCAGGAGCAGGACAATTGGCCCGCGGCGTCGCAGGTCAACGATTCAGCCTCCTATGGCACGCAGGCGCGCAATGCGCTGGCCGGCAGGACCTTTGAGAAGAAGAAGCGCATGAGCCAGGAGGAACGGCATCTGCAGATTCTTCAGGCGGCGGTGAAAACCCTTGCCACCAAAGGCTTCTGGGGTATGCGTTGGCGTTTCGGTTCTTATCCACCAGATCGTTAATCAGATCAAACGGTTTGAACTCGTTGTGTGAATAGTCTTCCCTGTCGTTATGGTAAGTGTAGAAATCACGCATGGAAACCTTGCCGTTTTCTTCGTAATGGAACTTACGTTCGGCTTGGTATTGTTCGGCTTCTTCCTTGAAGACGGCGTACCAGCGGTCAATCTGGTCGAGTGTCTTGTAAAGCAGGTTTTGCTGCGTCTGGCAATAGACACGGTCCTGTTCCGTAATCTTGTCCTCGTTTCTCACTTGTACGCTCAGAATGCCTTGAAGCAGGTCGGGAGCGTTGCCGGCCTTGGGTGCTGTTGTCGTTTGCATATCTGTTAGGGTTAAATGTTAAAAATTATCCGGTTTAATCCGGTAGAAATAAGTGATGTGCTTTTCCATGTCCTTGACTATCTTGACCTGCTCGGGATGGAAGTTGAGCCTCCTCGTTTCGATCGGGGCATTAAACGTTTCCCATTCGGCGGAAGGTAAGAACACATATTCCCGACGGAAACACCATAACACGATTTGATTATCCCAATTTCCCTTGAACACCGTTCCTTCGTAGTCCTTCAGGAACTGCCGGAACTCGGCTTCGTCCCGAAAAGCGATGTCAAAGCCTTGATAGAGATTGCCGTTTTCCGATTCCTCCCTTTTGTGTAGGTAGAACTTCCGGTAGGTCTCGGTCGTGAAATCTCCATACCTGGGATTGGGTTCGGCATAAAACCATAACGGTACCTTAGCCAGAAATGACACCGAACCGTTGGCGCAAGCACCGCAATGCCCCCAGTCCTTGAACACCCCTTCCGTCCATTTCAGGAATTTCAGTTCCTCCGGATTCACGGAATGGAATGCGCCTCCGCTGACACTCAGACGGATATTGCCGTCCTCTTCCCACACGAAAGGCACATACGGCTGTTCGCATACGGAAAGATATCCTTCTTTTGCACTCCTGCTGTCAATAAGGGCGTTTCCGTAATAATCCCCGTGTTCGGTTACATATACCAGCCTGTCGCCGATTTGAGGTGTAATTTCGGAGCGTGTCCGCTCAATGAGTTCAACATAATTGTTGGCCATATCCACATCTTTCTGTGTCAGCCAATGCTGGTGGTCGTATGAAACATTCCGCTCTCTGAGTGTTTCGATACTGTACTTTTCTTTTGTTACCTGCTGTGACATAACAATTTATTTTTAGTGATCCGGCTTTTCGGGGCCGGAGTTCCCGTAACTACAGGCCATAAAAGGTCGTGTCCCGTACATGCAAGGTTGGCGGGAAAAATACCGCAAGCCCTCCGGGCGAGGATGATTTTTCCACGACACCCGGAGGGCTTGACCTTGCTTGTACGAGCAGGACACGGGTTACCTTTGCCTGTGAGTTACGGGGATTCGGCTACGGTATGGCTGTCATGTCCGCTGTATATGTTTCTTGAAATGACCGTGATATTTTATGCCCGAAAATTACCGGCAATCACGAAAAAATGCTACCTTTGCATCAAGAAAAAAGAGTTATTTGAAAGCATGAGGAATATAGTGATTCTAAACAGCTTGGAATTTTCTTATCCGTTGCCCGTTCTCATGCGAGTTTTCTACAAAGCGTTGATAATCAAATAAGATACTTCAGATTACAACAAATATAGCCAAATTCAGTGAATTACGGGCTATGATTGCTTGAATTTATATTTAATCTCCTATGCGCACTTTATCTCCTATCGAAACATTAATCTTGTCCAGGACTCCCGATATCTGCGATTTTATTTCGATCTCCTTCATCGGAAAAACATTGCCGGATATGTTTATTTCCTCTTTGATCTCGCGATATTGTGGTTGTGTAGTTTCGTAAATTGCCTTTGTACCTCTTAGCGAAGAACGAAAAGCAACAAATGCCAGTGTGGCGGAAAAGATGCAAATTAATATAATCTTAAATGTCTTCATTATCCTATATTTTCGTTTCTAATGGCGTCAATGGGTTGTATAACAGATGCTTTCATAGCCGGAAATGCTCCGGCAATGACACCGGACAAAATCAAGATAACCAAAGCGAGAACAGCTACATTTATATCTATTTCTGCATGCTTTATCATTGTCGCGTGACGGGCGCTTTCGAGCAACCAATTTATAATCTCAAGAATAGCTGCACCTGATATCAATCCGATGATACCGGAGATTACAGTTATGATGACAGATTCCGTCAGCATTAACACAAGAATGGATTTAGGAGTTGCTCCTACAGCCTTACGGATGCCTATTTCGCTACTCCTTTCTTTGATCACGACAAACATGATGTTGCTTACTCCAACAATACCACTTATCAGAAAACAAATTCCTACGATCCAGATAAACATTTTCAATCCATCAAAGAGTCCCTCAAAAGCAGATGTTTGTGTCTCAAAATTGATTATCTGTAAGGCTTGCTTATCAGAATAAGCAAATTGGTATTTATTAGCGATGAAGGCTCTCAGCTCATTCTCAAATCGCTTGGAATCAACTTCTTTGTTCAGATATAAACAGAAAGCGCGCAATGGAGTCTTATTGTCAATACAGTTTATGTAACTTGAGAAGGGCACATATACCGAATTGATTTCCGAAGCGCTGAAAATATCATCATTCTTTAGTACGCCTATCACCTTAAAATCAATACCGGCAATGTTGATCGACTTACCCAACGCTTTTTGATTATTAAATAAGGTCGTACTGACATTTTCGCCGATAATGGTAACATTACGGGTATTCTCGTCATCTCCTTTATTAAAATATCGTCCATCTTCGTTGATTTTAAGTATCTTAATTCCCATATAGTTTTCATTGATTCCTATAATCTTAAAAAGTCCGCTTTTAGCTTTATTCATCACTTGCGAATAAGGTCCTGTTATTTCAGGCGAAATAGCTTTTATCCCCGGGAACTGTTTCTTTATGCGGTTAAGAAAATGCAAATCGAAATGCAATTGTTCCCCTTCTCTGATATTCTTATACTTCACCCAGAATCCTCATCATTCCATACCATGACGGATTCACCATAAGTTACTAACGTGGTCACATAGCGGTGTGTGGTATTGATATTGTGCTGGGTTTGAAAAATAGCGATTGATTCATTCTCTATTTTCTGTACACGACTACGCTCGTGCAGAACAATAGCGACCATGCTGCCAATGATCGCCATTAAAAGAAAGTATCCTATAAATATTTTATGCTGCAAAAGTATTTTCATTGGCTTGATATTTTACAATCCAAATATTGCTTTCGTACAATATCTACATGCGGCAGAATCACGAAAAATATCCGAGATGAATAACACTAATAATAATTTCAAATTTTTCTATTTATTGCAGTTACATTCCTCCTCCCAACACATGATAAAGTTTGATTACACTTTGTATGCGTTCAAAACGAGTTTGTAGCTGTTGCACTTCCGCTTCGAGAAGAGACTGTTGGGCGGTCAACACTTCCAGATAGGTGGCATTGGAATGACGCATAAGCGATTCTGTCTTTCGCACAGCATCGCATAATGTTTCAACCTGTCGAGCATTGATTTCAATTTGCGATTTTGCCGTCTGCCATGCAGTCAGAGCATCGTTCACTTCTTTTCCAGCGTTCAGCAATGATTGCCGGAACAACAGTTTGGCTTCTTCCTGACGGCTTTTGGCTATCTTCAAGTTGGCGATGTTTGTGCCCCGGTTGAATAAGGGCTGTGTCAGGGAACCGATGGCATTGAGCAACCATTGTCCGGGATTTACGATTACGCCACCGCCGTTATTAGTCCATCCAAGAGTCCCCGAGAGGGTAATATTGGGATAGAAGGCGGCACGAGCCGCATTGGTGGCGTAGAACGCCTGCGCCAGTTCCATTTCAGCCTGACGCACGTCGGGACGGTTGGAAAGCAGTTGCAAAGGGACTCCAATCGAGACAGTATCGGGGAAAGCAGCCTCGGCCAGATTACTTCGTCCAATCGAGTGTGACGGCATGGCAAGTATCGCAGACAGGGCATTTTCTGTTTCGGAAATACTCTTGCGTATGGATAACAGGGATGCTTCGAGTCGCATCACGTTCGCCTTTGCCTGCAATACGCCGGCTTCGTTTGATTTCCCCACTTTTTTCAACGCTTCAAGAGTACGTACGGTAGTCCGCCAGTTCTCCAAAGTCCGGTTACTTATTGCCATTTGTGCGTCAAGCATGGCAAGGGTGTAGTAACTGTCTGCAATAGTGGCGACAAGCTGTGTCTGTACGGCCTGCCGGTAGGCACGGCTTCCTTGTAACGCGGCGGCTGCACCACGCTTTGCCGCCGTAAGTTTGCCGAAGATGTCCAGTTCCCAGCTTGCCGACGCTCCCACATTATATGTCTTTGCCGTTGCTCCGTCATGTTTATTGGCATTACCTTCGGCAGTCAGTCCCAGTGATGGAAGATATGATAGTCTGGCAGTCATCAGGACGGCTTCTGTCGCTTCCACGCGTAACCGTGCCACATTGAGGTCTGTGTTCCGTTCAAGTCCGGTTTCAATCAAGGACTGGAGTTTCGGGTCGGTAAACATTTCCCGCCACGACAGGGACGCGATGGTCGTTGTATCAATGTCCGCCGGTACGTCCCGATACAGATTCTCCGTTGAGAGGTCAGGACGATGATACCGGCTGTATGTGCCACAACCGGCAAACATCCATCCTGACAATATGATATATATTACTGTCTTCTTCATTTAATTATGCTTAACACGTTCTTGAATATATTGGAATACAATAAACAATGACGGCACAAGGAACAACAGAGCCAAAGTACCGACAATCATTCCACCGATTACACCTGTGGCAAGCGAACGGCTGCCGTTGGCACCCACTCCGTGCGCCATCATCAGCGGGACAAGACCGAACACCATGGACAGCACAGTCATCAATATAGGGCGCAGGCGGACTTTTGCCGCACTGTATGCTGCCTGTGCCAGCGTCATGCCTTCCGACCGCCGCTTGCCGGCGTATTCGGTAAGCAGGATGGCGGTCTTGGCAAGCAGGCCGATAATCATGATTAATCCGGTCTGCATGTAGATGTTGTTCTCCAGACCGAAGAGCCACGCAAACAGGAAACTGCCCATTAGTCCGCAAGGCACCGACAACAGAACCGCGAAGGGTATGAACACGCTCTCATACAAGGCGCACAGAATCAGATAGACCAGAACCATGCAGAGCAGGAATATAAGCGTGGCATTGTTGGTCGTCTTGCTTTCCTCACGCGAAATGCCGCCAAACTCGTATGTGTAATTTGACGGAAGCACTTCACGTGCCGTCTCGCCGATGGCTTCGAGCACCTGCCCTGAACTGTAACCCTGCGCCGGCGACCCGCTAATCGAGATGGCGTTGAACAGGTTGAAACGGGTGAGGTCTGACGGGCCGTTGGTCTTGGTCAGGCGCACGAACCGGCTCAAAGGCGACATGCCGCCATCGGAGGCGCGCACATACATGTGGTGCAGGGATTCCGCATTCACACGATATTCCGCCGGAGCCTGCATGGTCACATGGTAGAGCTTGGAGAACCGGTTAAAGTCGGAAACATATTGTCCGGTATAATAGCCCGACAATGTGGAAAGCACATCTGCGGGCGACACACCCGACTGCTCACATTTGGCGGCATCGATATCCACCCAGTATTGCGGATAGTCCGTGGCAAAGGAGGAATAGACTTCGCCGATTTCGGGTCGTTGCGACAAGGCTTCGACAAACTTGTCCGCCTCTTCCTTGAAAGCGGCGATGTTTCCGCCCGCCTTGTCCTGCAAATAAAGCTCGAAACCGTTTCCCATGCCGTACCCGGCAATCATCGGAGGCGACATGGCGAACACCGTGGCATCGGGAATATCTGAAGTGGCGGCATAAATCTTTCCGATGACATCATTCACCGACTGCCCCTCTCCCTTACGATCCTCCCAGTCTTTGAGTGTCACGAAATACATCGCCTGCGAGGGACCGGAACCGCTGAAAGAGAAACCGGCTACCGCACCGCTGTATTCAATCTCGCCGATGCTGTCGAGACGGCTGTTGATACGCTCCATCACCTTACTTGTCTGAGCCATGGATGTGCCGGGCTTCGTGTTCATGCTCACCATGACCGTCCCGGTGTCCTCTTCGGGAATAAGTCCCGTCTTTGTGACATTGACCAGCAGCACCAGCAACCCGAAAGAAATGCCTATGATGCTCCACAACAGCCATCGGCGATGGATAATGAACATCACTCCACGTACATAGCGTCGGCTCAGACTGTCGAAGACGGCATTGAACGCTTTACGGAAACGGGCTGCAAAATTGTTCTTAGTGTTGCCCTGCTCATCGATATAGGGTTTCAGCAGCAGCGCGCAAAGTGCCGGTGAGAGTGTGAAGGCATTGACTGCCGAGATTCCCACGGCAACAGCCATCGTGATACCGAACTGCGTGTAGAACGCTCCCGAAGTCCCGCCCATCATGGCTACGGGGAAAAACACTGCCATAAAGATTATGGTAGAGGTCAGGATAGCCGACGAAACGCCTTTCATGGCATCATCAGCCGCGAGAACTGCTGATTGATAGCCCTCATCGAACTTCGCCTGCACCGCTTCCACCACCACAATGGCATCATCGACCACGGTTCCGATGGCAAGCACAAGCGCGAACAGGGTGAGCAGGTTGATGGAGAATCCAATCATGGACATCACGGCAAATGTGCCGATGATGGAAACGAAGATGGATATGGTAGGGATAAGCGTTGACTTGATGTCCTGCAAGAACACATACACCACCACGATGACCAGAAGTATCGCTTCCAATAAGGTGCGGAGGACAGAGTGGATGGAGGCATACAGGAACTTGTTGGTATCGGTAAGCACCACGAATTCCGTCCCTTCGGGCAAGTCCCGGCTAAGGTCGTCAAGCACTTCGTGAATCTCCTTGATGGTGCTTGATGCATTGGACCCGGCTTTCTGGTTGATGAGCATCATAGCTGCCGGATGCCCGTTCACCTCGGAGGAATAGTTGTAGTATTCATCGCCCAGTTCCACATCGGCAACCTCTTTCAACCGAAGCACATTGCCGCCCGGCAGTGACTTGACGACCAGCTCACCGAACTCTTCCGCTCCGGACAAGCGTCCGCGGTATTTCATCGTGTATTCATTGGCGGTAGGATGATTGGCACCGAAGGAGCCGGTGGCGGCCTCGATGTTCTGTCGTGCAAGTACGGCAGAGATGTCATCGGGGATAAGCCCGTATTGCGCCATCTTGTCGGGACGCAGCCAAAGTCGCATGCTGTAGTTGGAACCGAACAACTGTGCCTTTCCCACGCCGCTGATACGTTTCAGCCTCGGCTCGACATTGATTTTCACGTAATTGCTCAGGAAGGTCTGGTCGAAGCGGTCATCGGGCGAATAGAGCGCGAAAGTCATCAGTTCGGCATTCTGCTGCTTTTCAGTGGTGACACCGGTCTTGGTGGCTTCCGCCGGAAGTTGGCTCAGTGCGCCGTTCACGCGGTTCTGCACGTTTACCGCCGCCATGTCCGCGTTGGTTCCCTGTTTGAAATAGATGTTGATGGAAGCATCTCCCGTATTCGATGCCGTGGAAGTCATATAGGTCATGTCTTCCACTCCGTTGATGGCTTCTTCCAGAGGGGTTATCACTGCCTTCTGCACGGTTTCAGCGTTTGCTCCCGGATAAGTTGCGAATACGTTGATGGTCGGAGGTGCGATGTCGGGGTATTGTTCCACCGGCAAGGAAAACATGGAAATCATGCCCAACAGTACAATCACCACCGAGATAACGCCCGAAAACACCGGGCGGTCTATAAAAAATCGCAGGTTCATTTCGTTTCGTTTTTAGGGGTTATGCTCATGCCTTCTCTCACCAGTCCCACGCCTTCGGCGACAATGGTGTCACCGACCGAAAGACCTTCTTTTACGATAAACCGGTTGCCGTCGTTCAGGCGGTCCACCGTGAGATAGGCGGCTTCCGCCTGTCCGTTTTTCAGACGGTAAGCGATAATCTTGTCCTGCAGTTCCACGGTGGCGGTCATGGGAATGGTTACGGCCTCCGTTTTCGGGTTTTGAAGGATGACATTGCCGATGCTGCCACTCAACAGTTCGCGGTCGGGATTGGGGAACAGGGCTTTGATTTGTACCGTTCCGGTAACAGGATCCACCACGCCGCTTACGGTTTCAATACGTCCTTTCGCCTTGTACAGGCTGCCGTCGTTGAGTTGCAGGCCCACTTCCGGCGTCCCGGCTATCATGCTGTCAATCGAGCCATAGCGAGCCGAATATCGCCGTAGCATATTCTCCGAAATGGAGAAATAGGCATACATCTCCGCATTGTCGGACACGACCGTGAAAGGCTGTGCCATATTGGGACCGACAAGCGCACCGATGCGATAGGGCAATGTGCCTACTACTCCGTTGCTCGGGCTTTTGATTTCCGTATAGGAGAGATTGTTGCGTGCATCCGATTCTTGTGCCTTTGCCTGTTCGAGTTCAGCACACGCCACTGCCAGTTGGTTCCGGGCGAGAGAAAGCTCGTAGTCGGATATGACCTTCTCGTCAAACAATGCCTGCTTGCCCCGCAGCTCGATTCTTGCCGTTTCCACTTTTGCCTGTGCCGCGCTGACATTGGCCTGCGCCGTGCGTAATGCCGCCCGATAGGGCACTTGGTCAATTACAGCCAATACTTGACCGGTCTTCACCCGTTCACCCTCTTTCACTTTCAGACGGATAATGCGCCCGGATATTTGCGGCAGGATGTCCACATCCTGCCGTCCGCGTATGGCGGCGGAATAGGACTCGGAGATTTCCACCGGACTTGCCGCGACCTTTATGACCCGATAACTCTGCACCGCATCCTGCTTGCCGTCCGCCTGCCTGCATCCGGTCGGCAGGAACAGCATGAGAGCAAATGCGGCGAAATTCGTGATAATGAATTGCTTGTTCATATTTTCTTCTTGTTTTGTATTAATTCATAAATTGATTTTTGGAACATGAATAAAAGTTTATCTTTTTCGTTCATGCGGATATTATCAGAATAACCGTCTTTTGTTATTTGATACCCACATGGCTTAACCATAAAAATGCCTAAGCCCTTAGTGTACGAACTTACTTCTGAGGCATAGTCTTTACTTGTATTTAATGGAACTTTCCCTTTAATATGACACCACTCATTATTACAACTGATGTCTTCAATCTCAGACATCAGTTTTTGCAAATCTGTAATAGCTTTGGAACTCGCTACTTGGGGTATCTGCAACTCAAAACAGAGCATCGGTTCGAGAATGTCCACACCTGACTGTTGCAAAGCCAGCCTGAAGACATAAGGGGTCAGCTGTCTGAAATCAGCAGGTGTACTTACCGGGCTATAATACTCGGCTTGAGT
>ENA-USZK01001064-USZK01001064.1-human-gut-metagenome-genome-assembly--contig:-NODE-1064-length-12281-cov-32.659128_pt1 | contig 12281 bp, 15 predicted proteins | sample MGYA00250043_ERZ773534 | MGnify/ENA primary metagenome ERZ773534 (study PRJEB29103, sample SAMN06112056) | human gut metagenome | biome: human gut; feature: ankylosing spondylitis patient; material... | reverse complement strand
CTTATGGACAAGAGTGCAGGGAGCTGTTCAGAGCACCTGAGGGGTGGTATGAGGTAGGTGTAGATGCCTGTGGCTTGGAGCTTAGGTGTCTTGCACACTATCTTTATCCCTATGATAAGGGTGCATACGCCCATGTTATCTTGAATGGGGATATTCATACATTAAATCAACAGGCTGCTGGGTTACCCACGAGAAACGCAGCTAAGACATTCATCTATGCCTTCCTGTATGGGGCAGGTGATAAAGCTATTGGTAAACAGCTTGGTGGTGACGAAAAGGTTGGTAAGCAGGTAAAGAATAAATTCCTGAAAGCTACCCCTGCTATCAAGATGCTGCGTGAAGCTGTCAAGAATACACTCGTGGTTGAGTACCACGGAAAAATTAAAGAATGGAAACGTAAGTATTTAAGAGGGTTGGATGGCAGACATCTCCATGTGAGAAGTCTACATTCAGCTCTCAATTTACTTTTACAGTCCTGTGGAGCATTGATATGTAAAAAATGGATATGCCTATGGGAAGAAAATATGATTAAAGCTGGCTATGACCATGGAAAAGATTTTCAATTCATGGCATGGGTGCATGATGAGGGACAGGTAGCTTGCAGAACTGAAGCTATAGCTGAAGAAGCTGTGAGAATTGCCCAAGAATCTATGAGACAAACACAAGAATATTATGGAATCAGATGCCAATTAGATACCGAGGGAAAGATTGGTAGAAATTGGTATGATTGTCACTAGGAGGATGATTAGTAATGGTATGTAATTATAGACGCTTTACTGTATCTTATATGGAATGGCAAGAATGGAAGCAACTGCTGAAATTGCACGCTATGCGTGGTACATGCATTATGCCTGATATAAAAGATGATGAAGAACTGTCATATGAATACAACAAATTGGAGCAGGCATACTCTAGAGCTTGCACTAAATGTGTACCGGTGGCAGAAATGCGCAGCTATCAAGACATTATTCGCAAAAGATTAATTAGTGAATGTGTAGATGGTGGTTTTACATCTAGCTACTATACACGTGATGCTGCTATTGCCTTGCAGATTATCGCCTACGCCATGCGTGGTGCTAGAGACTTTGCGCAGTGTGCCCCCCCCTTGAATTGAAGTTGATTAAGCATTGTGCAGGACACTAAAGAATGTTTAACATCCCTACTCTACTCTTAGTCATCTGCACCGCCTATACCCCTGCCTTTGATGAATGTGGTAAGACAGATGGCATCACCGCCAGCGGACACCCTGCTATCCAAGGGGTGACTGTGGCGTGTGATGGCTTGCCATTAGGTACTGAAGTTGTCATAGATGGGCACAGCTACATCGTTCAGGACAGGTTCGGTGGTGATTATGGTAAGACAAAAATTGATATTTTTATGGACACTAAAGCAGAAGCCTTTAGGTTCGGAAGACAAACAAAAATCGTGGAGGTAAAGCCTTATGTCGAAACAAAAGCAGCCTTTTGTACCGAAGATTGGTCAGAAGGTCTATATCAAACGTCAGAACTCCTTAGGAGAGCCTATTTATTTTGAAGGCATAGTAACTCGTATCCGTGTGGAAGTTAAGTGTAAGCAAGGTGGCTTTATGACTGTTGCTTCTCCACACACTTTAGAGACCAAAGCAAAAGGACTTGTAGCAGGGGGTGACCTGTTTTGATGATAAGTGCTAAGCTTCTTTCTATAACCCCTAACTACATGGAGGTACTGAAGACTGCCTGTAGTCAACCTTATGGCAAAGATGTTACCGAAAAATCCATCAAGAAAATTATTGAGAGTGGACATCTTAGTGTCTTAGAGCACTGCTATGCTTCCTTTTTGGTTAAGTGTAGCGTAAGGGTGTTGGGACAGCTTACACGCCATAGACACCTTAGCTTCACCTGCAAATCTGCTAGAGGTAGTGTCTTTGATACTTGCATTATCCCTGATGGTTTCTATACTGCTTATGCTAAAAAGCATGGTATTACACCTGCAGAAGCTGCTGATGAGTTCTATGCTGAAGATGATTCTTTACTTGCTGTTTACCAAGCTTGCATTAAGAATGGTCTTGCTGAACAGGATGCTGCCTACTTTTTACCGCAAGGTGTTGAGACATCCCTTGTTGTGACAGGCAACTTTAGAGCATGGTATGAATATATACCTAAGCGGGTATGTAAGAGAGCTATGCCGGAGCATAGAGAGTTGGCTATGGCTATTCAAAAATGCTTGGCTGATGCTGCCCCTGAAATCTTTGATAAAAGCTTTATGAACTGTAAGAACTGTACAGAGAGGAGCTGTGAATTTAAATGAATATGGTTTACATTTTGTTAATTCTACTTTTGGCTCTGCTGTTTCGCATTGTTTTCTATGGTCTGATTATTGGTGGTATTCTTGGTTTTCTCTACCTGTTGATGGAGGTATTTAATCTTGGCTTCTAAATCTTTACATCTGCTCTTTGATGCTGACATGATTGTCTTTCGCACCTGTGCAGCAGCAGAGCAGGAAATTAATTGGTATGGTGACCTGTGGACACTGCACTCCGACTTAGCGGAGGTTAAGGATGCTATTGACACAATGGTTGTCAGTATCACTGATAAAGTCCTGCGTCACATGGAACACGAGGGTGCTTATGAAATTACGATGTGCTTTTCCAGCTACCCTTACTTTCGCTCTAAAGTCTACCCACCCTATAAGCTCAATCGTGTAGCCAAAAGAAAACCTCTTGCCTATCATTCTGCTGTTGAGTGGGTAAAGAAAAACTATAATGTGTTGTCTATCCCGAATCTTGAAGCTGATGACCTCTTAGGTATCTATGGAACACGCCCCTCCTATGCACCTGCTGTTATTATCAGTGGTGACAAGGATATGCGGTCTATCCCCTGTCCTTTCTATAACTTCATTCAGGATACATTCCATAAGACAACACAGGAAGAAGCTGATTATCAATTCTTATATCAGACCCTTGTCGGTGATGCTACTGATAACTACAAAGGTTGCCCTAAGATTGGAGAGGTTGGTGCAAAGAAAATTCTTGACAAAGATTGCTCATGGGATGCCGTGGTGGCTGCCTATGCTAAAGCAGGTTTGTCTGAGGAAGAAGCACTTACACAGGCAAGGGTTGCTCGTATTCTCAGATATGAGGACGTTGATTATGATGATGTTGATGCACGCCTTAAGCCTATCCTTTGGACACCCAAAGGGTCACAAAAGAGACAATAAAGTAAAGGGGCATATAAGCGACAATGAATATTAATATTGTATCTAATAAAGGGGATGATGGAGAAAAACTACCATATGTAAACCCTGTAATTTATGAACATTTAGAGAAAGCCTACAGTCTTGGTAGCCTTATGACACACAATGCCAAAAACAATGACGAGTTAATTGGATATATTAGGGGCGTTATGGATGTGCTGGGGCATATCAAGGCTATGGCTAATTTGAATGACGAGGAGTGATAAGATGTGCTGGAAGATTAAGACACCCAGCGTAAATACTGATGTATCTGCATCCTCCTTAGTACCGGAAACCAATGCAAAAGACCCTGATAGTCCTGAGTATGGTGGTACTACTGATACCTTTAACAAAAAGAAAGGCAGACAACAACTGACGATTGCACGCAATGGCGTATACAATCCCACGCAGTTGTAGGAAGGAGGACAGATGTGCGGTAGAAAACCAAAAGTAGAACAAGCTGCTCCTGCTGCTGCCCCTGTTGCAGCACCCTTGAAGATTGATAATGTGGCTGAGGATACCAAAAAGGAAAATCCAAACGCTAAGACCAAGGGTAAAAAGAAGCTCACCATCACTCAGATTGGTAGTGGTACAGGAGTGAATCTTTAATGGCAGAGACAGCAAAAGCTTTATATGAGCGATTGGCTATTGAGCGTGAGGTTTATATTGACAGAGCTGAGGATTGTGCAAAATATACAATCCCTTTTTTATTCCCTAAAAAAGAAGCTAATGGTACTACTAAGTACCCTACGCCCTATCAAGCGGTAGGTGCAAGAGGTGTCAATAACCTCACATCAAAGCTGGTATTAGCTCTGTTTCCCCCAAACACACCTTTTTTCAGACAAGACATCCGAGATGATGTTCTCAAATATTATGAGAGCAAACCCGAAGACAAACAAGAGATAGAGCAAGCATTAGTACAGAGAGAACAAACGGCTCAGAAATACTTTGAATCTTCGCAGATGCGTGTCTCTATGGAGGTGTGTCTGAAGCAGCTTATTATAGCTGGCAATGCTTTACTGTTCTTCCCTCCTAAAGAGGGGGGCATTAAAGTCTATAAGCTGAATAGTTATGTAGTACAAAGAGATTTTGTGGGACACCCTATTCAGATGATTACCTGTGACAAACTTGCTATCAATACCCTGCCCTATGAAGTCTTAGGGCAACTAGATATTGATTTGTCTACCAAACGTGGTGATGAATTGGTTGAGGTCTATACACATATCACCTATTCATCTAAAGACAACAGATATTATAGTTACCAAGAGATTGAGGGGAAACAGATTGATGGCTATGAGCAGTCTTTCCCTGCTGATGTTTGTCCTTGGATTCCTGTCCGTCTCTTTAAGATGGATGGTGAACATTATAGTCGCTCATATGTTGAGGAATATATTGGTGACTTAAAGACCCTTGAAGGTCTCTCTAAAGCCATTGCAGAGATGTCTGCTATTGCTGCTTCTGTAATCTACCTTGTGCGCCCTAATGGCGTGACACAACCTAGCAAGATTATGAAGACAAAAAATGGTGGCTTTGTAACAGGTAACAAGGAAGATGTTACTTGCCTGTCGCTGGACAAGACACAAGATATGCAGATTGCTAAGATGACTGCTGATGCTATTGAAAGCAGGTTGTCTTATGCCTTCATGTTAAATTCTGCTGTCCAACGTAGTGGCGAACGTGTGACGGCTGAGGAAATTCGTTATGTGGCTAATGAGCTGGAGGATACCCTTGGGGGTATCTATTCTATCCTGTCACAAGAATTGCAATTACCCTTAGCTAACACACTTTTAAATATCCTTTCCAAAAAAGGTGAAATTGCAGATGTCCCTAAAGATATTGTGTCTCTTGCCGTAACTACAGGCATGGAAGCTATCGGACGTGGACATGACCAACAGAAGCTGACTGTCTTTATCCAAGGCATTGCTCAGATTCCTGATGCAGCATCTGTTGTGAATTGGGAAGGTGTTGCTCGTGCTTGGGCAAATAGTTGCAACCTTGACACCACAGGTTTGATTAAGACTGCCGAACAGATTCAGCAGGAGCAACAACAAGCACAAATGATGGCAATGGCACAGGCTGCAATACCTAATGCAACCAAAGGTGCTATGGATGCCATGAATCAGCAGACACAGGGAGGTAGTGAAGATAATGGCTGATACTGAAAATCAAAACACACAGGTCAATGAAGAACCCAAGGAAACACAGGTAGATATTACTGATACTACTATTGTTTCTAATGGTGAAGTTATTGATACTGATAACACTGAAGGTGGCAGAGCTGAAGAAGAAGAAACCACCACTGATGAAAAAGACACCCAAGAAAAAGGCAAACCTGCCGAAGAGCAGGAAGAGTACCAAAAAGCTAAAGGCGAGATTGAAGCTGCCAAGACTGCACTCGAAGGTAAGGGTATCGACTATGCTGCCTTAGAAGCTGAATATAATGAGAAGGGTGAGTTGTCTTCAGACAGTTATAAGCTGTTGGAAGAAAAAGGCTACCCTAAAGCTCTTGTAGAAGCAGCTATCGCAGGTTGGCAAGCTAAGGCTGATGCTTTTGCTAATAAGATTATTGAGGATGCTGGCGGTATCAATGAGTACAAACGTATCCAAAAATTCGTACAGTCCCAAGGTAAAGGTGCTGTCAATGCTTTCAATGCTATTGTAAACAAAGATGATTTGTCTGTTGTGTCTGCTTACATTGCAGGTGTAAAGGCACAGATGGTAGCGCAGCATGGCACTGCTAACCCTACTTTAGGTGGTAGTGGTAACGTGGGTAAATCTAAAGGCTATGCTGATGCCAATGAGATGATTAAAGCTATGAGCGACCCACGCTATGGCAAAGACCTCAACTATATGCATGAAGTAGAGCGTAAAGTCGCTGCTTCTAAATTCTTTGGTTAAGACACAAACGTCAATCCCCTCCCATAAGCGGAGGGTTATTTTTTTTATTCAAAATTATTAAAGGAGTGATTTAATGGCTGATATGATTATTGCCAACCCTGGTCTTGCCCAATCTGATAAAGGCAAAGACCGCTTAGGTTTATTTCTGAAAATGTTTACCGGTGAAGTTCTCACCGCTTTCTCTCAATCCACTATTACCGGTGGTCGCTTCTCTGAGCGCACTATTGAACATGGTAAATCTGCTATCTTCCCGATTGTAGGTCGAGCAAAAGCTAAATACCTGAAAGCAGGTAAGAACTTGGATGACCTGCGTACTCCCATTGAACACAATGAGCGTACTATTGTGCTGGATGGTCTGCTGACCTCTGACTGCATGATTTTTGATTTGGATGAAGCTATGAACCACTTTGAGCTGCGTTCTAAGTATTCCAAGGAAATGGGTGAAGCATTGGCTGTTGCTCAGGACTGTGCAATCTTGGCTGAAGTTGCTAAGATGATTGTAGAAGACAAAGAGAACCTGCCTACCAATGCTACTACCGGTGTCAAAGGCACAGGCAAGGGTCTGATTGTTACCGAGACTGTAGCAACCGCTGACTATGGCGAAACTGAAGCTATGGGTGTAGCTATCTTTAAGGAACTGCTGAAAATCAAGACCAAAATGTCTGAGAACAATGTTCCGCTGGCAGGTCGCAACTGCTACATCAAACCGATGGCACTCAACGCACTCATTGCCAACAAGGACATTATCAACAAACTGTATGGTGCTTCTATGACCATTGAGGGCAACAACCCTCCGAAACTGATTGGTTTTGATTTGATTGAAGCTCCTCTGCTGACTGATGGTGGCGTAGATAATGAAAATGTTATGCAGGGTGATGGTCATGTGTTCCCTACTGCCTACAAAGACACCTGCCAATTCATTGTGGCACATCCGTCTTCTGCTGGTATCCTGACCCTCAAAGGTCTTGGCATGGAACATGCTCGCCGTCCTGAATATCAGGCAGACCAAATTATTGCTAAATATGCAAAAGGTTTTGGTGGTCTGCGTCCTGAAGCTGCCTTTATGGGTGTTGTAACTCAGGCTTAATTTTAAACTACTAACCCTAGGGGATGGCGTATGCTGTCCCCTATTTTTTCTAAAAATGAAAGGAGATACCAATGCAACTAACAGCATTAACTGAACTTGATGCAGTCAATAGTATCATTGGTACTATTGGTGAAGCTCCTATTAACAGTCTTGAAGAACTGACAGATGTGGATGCTATCAATGCCCTTCGTATCCTGCGGAATATCAGCAGACAAGAGCAGTCCCGAGGATGGACTTTTAACAAAACACCCCACTTCACCCTTAACCCTGATGTAGACACAAAGAAGATACCATGGAACAGTAACTACTTGTATCTTAAGGATAACCATGGTGTCAAGCTCGTTCGACAGGGTGACTATGTAAAAGACCTGTTCAAAGACACACTGATATTTGAGCACCCTTTAGATGTAGAGATGGTGCTTTATCTTGACTTTGATAATTTACCGGAGCAGATGAGAAACTATATCTTAGCTAAGGCATGTTTTGTCTTCCAAAGCTCTTACTTTGGTGATGATAGTCTGACCAAAATTACACAGCAAGAGATTGTTGAAGCATGGCAACATCTGATGGAATTTGAGGTAGACAATAATAGCTACTCAATGTTGGAACATACCTATGTTCATGAGCTGAGATTGAGGTGAGATTATGGGACTGATTAATCAAGACATCAAGAACCTTGTTAGTGGTGTGTCTCAGCAACCACCTATTCTCAGACACCCTGAACAGCTAGAAGAACAGTTGAATGGCTATTCTAGTGAAGCAGGTGGTTTACAAAAGAGACCCCCTAGTATTCTAGTAGCTAACTTAGGGCGTAAAATAAATGATTCTGCTAAACCTTTGGTACATTTTATTGACAGAGATGTAAATGAGAAGTATATTGTCTTGTTCACAGGTAGTGATATTGAAATTCATGACATGCAAGGCAACAGGAAGACTGTGAACTTTGCTAGTGGTACTAAACCTTATATCTATACACAGTTGCCACGATATAACTTGAAGCCTATCACGATTGCGGATTATACCTTTATCTGCAATACTTTGCAAAAGACAAAGATGGCTGATACTATTGATAACAATAGTTGGGATACCCAAGGTCTCCTTGTTAACATCAAAAGTGGTCAGTATGGCAGGACATATCGTATTGATGTAAATGGCACAACTATCGCAAGCCATGAGACCCCTGATGGTTCAGATAAAAGCCACACAAAACTGATTACCACAGACTACATTGCTCAACAATTAGCCACTAAAGCAAAAGACAATGGTTTTGCGGTTACCACAGGTTCTTCATGGTTATATCTGAAGAAGACAGCCTTTAAAACTGTGACAGGTGAGACAGTTTATTTACAACCCACCACCTCTCCTATACAACAAGAAGACCGCTTTAAAGGATTAGCTTTTATAGGTCATTTTCATAATTGGAAAGCATTTCCAAGTGTAATAACTCGTAATGGCTATACTATAACAGTCAAATTTCCTACTGAAGAAAACCTACGTGCTAATTCAAATGAGAGTTTTGATAGTGATTATGCTGCTTATGAAAAGATGATGTCAGAAATCACACGCTGTCAAAATGATAAGTGGGAAGTAACCAATAAAGTGATAACACAACAGGCTAACTTTTTAGATTTGTACAGTACGATGAATGTCTATACACTCACATGGACTGTATCTACCTCTATTCCTAGTAATTCAAAAGCTTATTCTTTGATTGATTCCGCTACTGTCTATGATGGCTATAATAATCAAGCAGCTTTCGGTATTCTAAAGTTTGTTCAGAAATTTTCTAATCTACCTGTCAATGCTCCTGATGGTTTTACTGTTAAAATCACCGGCGAAGAAGGCAGCAGTACAGATGATTATTATGTCTCTTATGTGGCAGAAGACCAAGTATGGCGTGAATGTGCAAGACCATCAATGAAGAATCATATTGATAATACCACTATGCCCCATGTATTAGTACGTGAAGCCGATGGGACTTTTACTTTCAAATGTGCTGATTGGGCTGTGCGTGATGTAGGTGATGAAGATAGTAACCCCGAACCATCATTCATAGGTGGGACAATAAATGATGTCTTCTATCATCGTAACCGCTTAGGCTTTCTTAGTGGTGAGAATGTCATTCTTACTCGCTCTGCTGACTTCTTTAACTTTTGGATGACAAGTGCAACCAAAGTGCAGGACACAGACCCTATCGACTTAGCAGTCTCTGACAATACTATCAGCACACTGTATAATGCTGTCACGTTTGATACTGACCTTATCTTGTTCAGTCAAGAAGCACAATTCATGCTCTCTGCTGATGGTATCTTGACACCTACAAGTGCCAATCTATCCCCGGCAGTTACACACTATGAAGCTAGTCTTAAAGCTAAGCCTGTTAATGCAGGACGCAATGTCTACTTTGTAGCCGAAAGAGCTAAGTATACTACTGTGCGTGAGTTCTTCACCGCAGCAGACAACACAGATGCTAAGGATGTTCAAGACATAACATCCCACGTTCCTAACTATATTCCTAATGGTGTGTATAAAATCATTCCCTCTACTGTTGAGAATGTTATGCTTTATCTCACTGAGGGTGATGAGACATCAATATATGTCTATAAATACCTTTTCATTGATAGCCAGCGTGTGCAGGCTGCATGGTCTAAGTGGGATATGCAAGGTGTTGTCTATGGGGGGCAATTTATTGACAATTATCTCTATTTGATAGTGGAGCGTAATGGCTATTACTGTTTGGAGAAAATCTCTTTTACCATTAATACTACTGACTTTGATGGTGAAGCCTATCGTATCTTATTGGATTGCAAACATTTCTATCAGATTCCTGCTGAGTGTTATGATTCCCTTAAAGATGAAACTACTGTGAATATAAGTGATATTTTCGGTGATATATATGAGCAGGATAAACAATATAGTGCTGTTGCTCCCGATGGTACATACACTAAGGCTAAAGAGGGAAAGCTAGTCTTTATTGGTGATTACTCTAACCAAGTATTGACTGTAGGTATCAATTATAATTTTAAGATTGTTATGTCAACCATTATGGTTAAGCAGTCTGATAATGGAAGCACTCAGGCTCTTATTGAGGGCAGATTGCAACTGCGTCAGATGTGGTTTAACTATGCTGATAGTGGCTACTTCAAAGTAACTGTGGATATTAAAGACAAACAAGCCTATGTCTATGAGTATACCTCTAGGCTCTTAGGTACTCGCTTTAATATCTTAGGTGCAATGCCCTTTACCACAGGCTCTTTTAAGTTCCCTATACAAGCCAAAAATGAGAATGTAAACATTTGTTTGGAAACAGACACCCCACTCCCTGTATCTCTTGTGGGTGCAGGTTGGATTGGAAATTACCAAAGGAGGACAAGACTATTTTAAAAGTATCTAAATTAACCATTGAACAGCTCTGTAACTTCAGAGAAAATATGCGTGATGAAGACAAAATGGAATGGTTCTATGCTTCAAATACCCCCTTTGATTTCACTGAGGTTGAGGAGTTAAGCAATGCTCTGTGTCTTTATGATGATGAGACACAAAGGGTTTATGCCATTGGTGCTATTGATGCTTACTTAATATGGGTTGTCTGTACTAATGAGGTAGATATACACCCTATTAAGTTCCTACGTTTCTGTAAGCCTTTCTTTAAACAATGGGTAACACATCATGTTTATAATTATGTGTGGCTTAGGAATAAGCGACATGTACAATGGCTTAAATGGTTGGGAGCTGAATTTGGCAACTACACAAGAATCAATGGAGAACTATTTCAGAAATTTACATTATACCCAATAAAGGAGTGATGTCTTATGTGCAGTCCTATGGTGGCTGCTGGTATCAGTACAGGCTTGCAAGTAGCAGGTGATTATATGGGACAACGTGCACAGGCTAAGGCAGCACAGGCTACCATGAACGCACAGGCTAAGGCAGCTATTACTGAGATGAATTGGAATATCATGGATTTAGAACAGCAGCGCACAGATGCCTTTGACCAAGCTGTCGCAGAAATCAGCAACACTAGGTTAAACTCTATGCAGCTCAATAGTGGCGTAAAGGCTGCTGTGAATGAGACCATGAGCGGACGTACAGCTAACCTCATTGTACGTGCTGCCGAAGGTGATACCGCTCGTGCAGTATCCTCTATCCAAGATAACTACCAACGTAAATCTAATGAGGTTGACCTGAATCGTGAGCGACAGGTAAAATCTACTCACGAATTTTTAGAGAACCTTAATGCTTCTGCACCTAAGATGCCTAGCAGATTCACTAACTTTTTGTCTTCTGCTGCCACAGGTTTGAATAATTATACACAAGCTAAGAATATTATGAATCAGCAGAAGATTACAGGTGGCATTGGAAAGACAGCCAAGACTGCTACTAAGACATGGGTAGGCAACGCTCCACGTAGCGTCCATGAGAAGCTAGGTATTGGCAATGGTATTTATAGGAGGTAAGAAGATTGAGTAAAGAAGTACAGGCAGCGGTAGGTACTCAACGGCAGTTTGCAAAACAACCGGAGATGCCCTATGCGCTGTCCTTAAATAAATTCAATGCATCTGCAGGCATCTCACAACGTACAGATTTAGATGCACAACGCTTAGCATCATCTTTAGGTCTCCTTGGTAAGAATATCATGGAGGAGCGTATTGCTGATGAAAAACGCACCCAAGACCAAGCAGTATTGGTCAATGCAGACAAACTCCTTGCAGGTAAGACACAAGAAGACCTGAAGAAATTTGACCGCATGGCTGCTTTGCAGAACTCTAGTGATGAATTTGACTTGACAGATAACCGCTATGCTATGGCTGTTCTTGAAAAAGGCATTGGTAAAATGGCAAGCCAATATGCCAAAGAGCAATGGGCAAATGACCCTGCTTCTGAAAAGCCTAAGAGCGTTTCCGAAGCTGTTAGTCTTTTCAATAAGTATCTACAGGAAAACAGAGCTAACTTCAGTGATGAAGGTATCTCTAATAAAGTAGCATTTGACCAAGGCTATTATGAAGGTGCTGTCCAAGACACAATAAAAATAGCTAATGAAGCTGACAAGAGAATCAATGATGATAAGCGTCAGAAGATGGTCATG
>ENA-USZK01001058-USZK01001058.1-human-gut-metagenome-genome-assembly--contig:-NODE-1058-length-12325-cov-7.288129_pt1 | contig 12325 bp, 9 predicted proteins | sample MGYA00250043_ERZ773534 | MGnify/ENA primary metagenome ERZ773534 (study PRJEB29103, sample SAMN06112056) | human gut metagenome | biome: human gut; feature: ankylosing spondylitis patient; material... | reverse complement strand
GTAAGTGTAAGCGTTATCCATAATGGTGTTGCCACCACTATTCACCGTAAGGTTCTGCAATCTGCGACGCTGTGGGTTGATAGAATATATCGTTACGATTATTAGCGGCAATAAAGCGTTTCACCGGAAGTCCCATACGCTTGCCAAACAATCCGGCTGTAATATTTCCGAAGTTACCGCTCGGCACACAAACCACCAGGTTATCGGCCTTACCGATTTTTTTCATCTGCGCATAGGCATAGAAATAATAAAAGGCCTGCGGCAGGAAACGGGCCACATTGATAGAGTTGGCAGATGTCAACTGCATGTGCTCGTTCAATTCTTTATCCATGAACGCATTTTTCACCAACGCCTGGCAGTCATCGAACGTACCGTCCACTTCGACCGCTGTGATATTACGTCCTAAGGTCGTGAATTGTTTTTCCTGAATTTCACTGACCTTTCCTTTCGGATAAAGCACATACACATGAATGCCTTCCACTCCAAGGAAACCATTTGCCACCGCACTTCCCGTATCCCCGGATGTAGCTACCAGCACATTGACCTGCTTCTTTCCTTCCTTACGGATAAAGTATCCCAACAGGCGGGCCATAAAACGACCACCTACATCTTTAAAAGCCAATGTAGGTCCGTGGAACAGCTCCAAAGAATAAATATTGTCTTTTACTTTTACTGCCGGTACATCAAAGTTCAATGTGTCATACACAATCTGTTTCAATGTTTCTGCCGGTACATCTTCTCCAAAAAAAGCATCTGCTACTTTATAAGCTATTTCTGGAAAAGAAAATGTCTCAATCTCGTCATAGAACGATTGTGGCAAGGGTTTAATCTGACGGGGCATATATAAACCCTTATCTGAAGCCAGTCCTCTTACCACAGCTTCTTCCAATGTCGCGTCTAATGCTTTTCCGTTTGTACTGTAATACTTCATATTGCTATCTGTTACTGAATATTCATAAATAGGTTCATAAACTCATCTTTCTCCATCAGGCCATATCCTCCTTCCTTGCAGCTGATTTCATCATAAGTCTGCACGGCATCCGGCTCAATACCCGGATAATATACACGCAGATGATGACACGGGGTTTGAACAGCTGGAAGCCGCCCACCACCTTGTGCAGGAACTCGCGGAGCATGCGCTCGGTCATGTCGTAGTCGGAGATGACGCCCTCGCGCAGCGGGCGGATGGCCACGATGTTGCCGGGGGTACGACCCAGCATGGCCTGCGCCTCGGCGCCCACCTTGAGAAGCTTGCCTGTATTTTTGTCGATAGCCACCACAGACGGCTCGTTGAGCACAACGCCCTTCCCCTTCACATACACCAGTACGGAGGCGGTACCCAGATCAATACCGATATCCTTTGCAATAGAACACATAATGCTGCACCTCTGCTTTATCTTTTGTTTCGGGCGCGGTGCGCCCGCTGTCGTCCAGCTTTCATTATACCGGCACATACCGCGTTTTGCAACAGCGGAAATGAAATTCGCGCCATTTTCTGTATTCTGCACGGCTGCGCCGCGCTTCATACCTCACTTGTCCCGCACCATGGCCAGCGTCAGGCACACCACGTCCGCCGCGCCCGCTTCCCGCAGTATGCGGACGCACTCGCTGAGGGTGGCGCCGGTGGTGAGGATATCGTCGATCAGCAAAAATCGCTTGCCCCGGATGGCCGCAGGCTCCACCGCTTCGTACACGTTCAGCACATTGGCGCGGCGCGCCGCCGGATCGTCAAGGCCGGACTGGGGCGGATTGTCAGTGATCTTGCGCAGTGTCTCCTGCGGCTCCACGTGCCAGTCCACGCACAGGCTGGCGCACAGCATCCGCGCCTGATCGAAGCCCCGCTTCTTCAGGCGCTTTTTGCTCACCGGCACCCATGTGACGGCGTCGAACCGATCCGAGTACACCTCCGCTGCCTTCTCCGCCATCAGGGAGCCGAAGCAGTTGAGGTTCTCCACCCGGTTCTTGAACTTGAAGTCCAATATGGCCTTACGCACGTTGTCCTCGTAGTACAGCGGCGCGACGCACTGGCCGAAGCTGCCGGTGCGCAGCTTATCGCACCGGGGCAGCTCCGTTTTGCATCTGCTGCACAGCAGCTCCCTGCCGGTCATCCGCCCGCAGAAGGGGCATTTGCGGGGGAAGAAGAAATCCAGCAGCCGCTTCTGCGTCTTGTCCAGCGATTCGTTGACGGTCATGTCAGTCCCTCCTTCAGTCGGCGGCGCAGGCCGCTGTACCGGCGCTGCTGCCTGTCGTTGGCGGCCATCTCCCCCGGCACCGTGTCGTCGCCCACCAGGATCAGCAGCCTGCGGGCACGGGTGATGGCCGTGTACAGCACGCCCCGCACCATCAGCGTAGGCGCGGCGGGCGCGGCTGTCAGGATCACCGCCGGATACTCGCTGCCCTGTGATTTATGTACCGTGATGGCGTAGGCCATGTCCAGCTGCGCCAGCATATCGGCGGTGTAGGTGGCGGTGCGGTCGTCAAAGCGGATGACGATCAGCTCCCCGGAGGGGTCGATGTCCTGTATCACGCCCACGTCACCGTTGAAAATGCCGCTGCCGGCGGTGCCGTCGTCCTTCTCCCAGATCACGTCGTAGTTGTTGCGGGTCTGCATGACCCGGTCGCCCATCCGGAACGTTACATCGCCCCACTGCTTCTGCCGCCTTCCGGCAGCCGGCGGGTTCAGCGCCGCCTGCAAAGCCCGGTTCAGCGCCGCGGTGCCGCAGGCGCCCTTCCGGGTGGGCGAGAGCACCTGTATCTGCTCGGTGGGGATGCCCATGTTCCTGGGCAGGCGCTCCCGGCACAGCTCCACCACCGTCTGCACCAGCCTGTCCGGTGAGCGGCGGCACAGGAAGAAGAAGTCCCCCTGCCCGTTGTCCAGACGGGGCGGCTCCCCCTGATTGACGGCGTGGGCGTTGCGGATGATGGCGGACTGCTCCGCCTGACGGAACACCTGCGTCAGCGATACCGCCGGGATCACGCCGCTGCGCAGCATATCGCCCAGCACGTTGCCCGGCCCCACCGACGGCAGCTGATCCGGGTCGCCCACCAGCACCAACCGGCAGCCCGGCCGCAGCGCCTCCAGCAGGGAGCGCATCAGCTCGATGTCCACCATGCTCACCTCGTCCACGATGACGGCGTGAGCCTCCAGCGGGTCGTTGGCATTTTTGCGGAACACGGTCTGTCCGGTCATCTCGTTGTAGCTCATGCCCAGCGCCCGGTGGATGGTCTGGGCGTCCGCGCCCGTCACCTCGCCCAGACGCTTGGCCGCCCGTCCGGTGGGCGCCAGCAGCGCCACGTCCAGCCCCATCCGCTCATACAGCGCCACGATGCCCCGCAGGGAGGTGGTCTTGCCGGTGCCGGGGCCGCCGGTCAGCAGCAGGATGCCGCCCTGCGCCGCCAGCAGCACCGCCTGCCGCTGCATGGGCGCGTAGGACACACCCTGCTCCCGCTCGATGGCGTCGATGGTCTTTTCCGCCCGGGGCAGCGTCTCCACCGGGGTGGTGACCAGCGACAAAAGCCGCTGCGCCACGAATGTCTCCGCCTGATAGAGCCGGGGCAGATAGCAGCCCCGCACCCCGGCAATATCCTGCTGGACGATGGCAAAGCCCTCGATGAGCTTGTCCAGCATCACCTCCAGCTGCTCCGGCTCCACGCCGATGAGCTGGGAGGTGGCCGCCAGCAGCTTGTTCCGGGGCAGGAACACATGGCCGTTGCCGGCGTTGTGCTCCAGCTCGTAGGTCAGCGCCGCCCGCAGGCGGCAGGGATCGTCCCCTCCGAAGCCCATGCTGATGGCGATGCCGTCTGTCACGGCGAATTTCACGCCGTACTGGGCGCGGCTGAGGATATAGGGGTCGTCCCGCAGACACTGCATGGCCGTGTCGCCGTAGGTGCGCTGCAGGGGCATGGCCAGATACACCGGCAGGTCGTACCGCGCCAGGAACTCCATGATCTGCCGCAGACCCGTCAGCGCCCGGAACGCCTCGGACAGCTCCTGCGCCCTTTTCGCCGTGATGCCCTTGATGCACTTCAACCTCTCCGGTTCCTGCCGCAGCACATCCAGCGTGTCGTCGCCGAAGCGCTCCACCAGCCGCTGCGCCGTGGCGGAGCCGATGCCCTTGATGATGCCGGAGGACAGGTAGGCCACCATGTCCTCCTGACTGCGGGGCAGGCGGCGCTCCACGCTCTCGGCGGTAAGCTGGGCGCCGTGTACCGGGTGCATCGTCCACACGCCGGTGACGGTCATACCCTCGCCGGCGGCGGCGCAGGGGATGCACCCCACCACCGTGATGGGCTCCTCCTCGCCCTCCACCGCCAGCAGCAGCACCGTATAGCCGTTTTCCTCGTTGTGGAAGATCACCGCATCCACGGTGCCCTCCACCGTTACACGCTCGCCCACAGGCTCACCTCCCCGGTCATTTTTCCGTATACAGCGACGCCAGCTCCTCCGACGTCACCAGCTTCACATTGTCGCCCGCCAGCAGGGATACCGCCCGGCGTCCCGCCTCGTCAAGGCCGCAGTCCACCAGCAGCACCGGCAGCCTCCGGTTCTGCGCCAGGATCCGCAGCGCCGCGTCCAGTCCGGCGGCATCGCCGGACACTCTCATCACATAGACCGCGTCCACCGGGCTTTCCCGGTACAGCAGCACCGATGCCGCCAGCCACAGAAGCGCCGTTACGCCTATGGCCGCCAGCGCCGCCACCACGCCGTCCTGCATCAGCTCCATGACACCGCCTCCCCCCTTCTCCATTGTATGAAGCGGGGCGCGGCGGGTTACTTCAGGTATTTTTTCAGGTACTGTCCCGTGTAGGACGCGTCGCAGGCGGCGATCTCCTCCGGTGTGCCGCAGGCCACCACCGTTCCGCCGCCGACGCCGCCCTCCGGCCCCAGGTCGATGATATAGTCGGCGCACTTGATCACGTCCAGATTGTGCTCGATGACCAGCACCGTGTTGCCGCCGTCGGTGAGCCGCTGCAGGACCTCCAGCAGCTTGCGCACATCGTCGGCGTGCAGGCCGGTGGTGGGCTCATCCAGAATATACACCGTGCGCCCGGTGGCGCGGCGGCTCAGCTCTGTTGCCAGCTTCACCCGCTGGGCTTCGCCGCCGGACAGGGTGGTGCTGGGCTGCCCCAGCTTCACATAGCCCAGTCCCACGTCCCGCAGGGTGGTCAGCTTGTCGCAGATGTTGGGCACGGCGGAGAAGAACTCCAGCGCCTCGTCCACGGTCATGTCCAGCACGTCGGCGATGTTCTTGCCCTTGTAGCGCACCTCCAGCGTCTCGCGGTTATAGCGCTTGCCGCGGCACACCTCGCAGGGGACGTACACGTCCGCCAGAAAGTGCATCTCGATCTTCAGCATACCGTCGCCGCCGCAGGCCTCGCACCGTCCGCCCTTGGTGTTGAAGGAAAACCGCCCGGCGTTGTAGCCCCGCGCCTTGGCGTCCGGCGTGGAGGCGAACAGGTCGCGGATCAGGTTGAACAGGTTCGTATAGGTGGCCGGGTTGGAGCGGGGCGTCCGCCCGATGGGGCTCTGGTCGATGGCGATGACCTTGTCCAACTGCTCCATGCCCTCGATGGCGTCGTGCTTGCCGGGGCGCACCTTCATGCGGTTCAGCGCCGCGCCCAGCGACTTATACAGCACCTCGTTCACCAGCGAGGACTTGCCGCTGCCGCTGACGCCGGTGACGCAGGTGAACGTCCCCAGCGGGATGGACACGTCGATGTTCTTCAGGTTGTTCTCCCGCGCGCCCCGCACCGTCAGCCATTTGCCGTTTCCCCGGCGGCGCTGTGCCGGCAGGGGGATGGTGCGCTTGCCGCTGAGGTACTGCCCCGTCAGGCTGTCGGGGTTGGCCATGACCTCCTCCGGCGTGCCGCAGGCCACCACCTGGCCGCCCAGCGCGCCCGCGCCGGGGCCGATGTCGATGAGATAGTCCGCCGCGCGCATGGTGTCCTCGTCGTGCTCCACCACGATCAGGGTGTTGCCCAGATCACGGAGCCTTTGCAGCGTGGCCAGCAGCTTATCGTTGTCCCTCTGGTGCAGGCCGATGGACGGCTCGTCCAGAATATACAGCACCCCCATGAGGCTGCTGCCGATCTGGGTGGCCAGCCGGATACGCTGGCTCTCGCCGCCGGACAGGGTGCCCGACGCACGGGACAGGGTCAGGTAGCTCAGTCCCACGGACTGCAAAAAGCCCAGACGGGCGTGTATCTCCTTCAGGATCTGCGCGGCGATGATCTGCTGGTTGCCGGTGAGGTTCAACCCGTCGAAAAAAGCCAGCGCCTCGTCCACCGGCAGGGTGGTGGCGTCGTAGATGGACTTGCCGCCCACCGTCACCGCCAGCGCCTCCGGCCGCAGCCGCCGTCCCCGGCAGGCCGGGCAGGGGCATGGCGTCATCAGCCCCTCGATCTCCTTCTTGCTGGCGTCGGACTGCGTCTCCTGATAGCGGCGCTCCAGATTGTGGCATATCCCCTCAAAGGCCTGATACAGCACGCCCTTGCCCCGGGGCTGGTCGTAATGCAGCTCCAGCTTTTCGCCGCCGGTGCCGTAGAGGATGACGTTCTTCACCTCGTCGCTGAGCGTCCCGTAGGGCTGGGTCAGGGAGAAGCGGTACTTCTTGCTGAGCGCCTCAAAGTACATGCGGCTGATGCCGTCGGAGCGGATGGACGCCCAGCCGGTGGCGGTGATGGCGCCGTCCAGAATGGACTTGGACTCGTCCGGCACGATCAGCGCCGGGTCAGCCTTCAGCTGCACGCCCAGGCCGGTGCAGGTGGGGCAGGCGCCGAAGGGGCTGTTGAAGGAGAACAGGCGGGGCGTCAGCTCCTCGATGGAGATGCCGCAGTCCTCGCAGGCGTAGTTCTGGGAGAAGGTGATGTCCTGCTCCTCCCGCAGCAGGTTCACGGTCACAAGGCCGCCGGCCAGATTGGACGCCGTCTCCACCGAGTCCGTCAGACGGCCGGTGATGTCCGGGCGCACGATCAGGCGATCCACCACGATGTCGATGTGGTGCTTGAGGTTCTTTTCCAGTGAGATGTCCTCGGACAGCTCGTACAGGTTTCCGTCTACCCGGGCGCGGACAAAGCCGCTGCGCCGCGCATCCTCCAGCACCTTGGCGTGCTCGCCCTTGCGTCCCCGCACCACCGGCGCCATGATCTGGATACGGGTGCCCTCCGGCAGCGCCATGATCTGGTCGATGATCTGATCCACCGTCTGGCGGCGGATCTCCCTGCCGCATTTGGGGCAGTGGGGCACGCCCACCCGCGCCCACAGCAGGCGCAGGTAATCATAGATCTCCGTCACCGTGCCCACGGTGGAGCGGGGGTTCTTGCTGGTGGTCTTCTGGTCGATGGAGATGGCCGGGGACAGTCCCTCGATATAGTCCACGTCCGGCTTGTCCATCTGCCCTAAAAACATACGGGCGTAGGAGCTGAGACTCTCCACATACCGCCGCTGCCCCTCGGCATAGATGGTGTCGAAGGCCAAAGAGCTTTTACCGCTGCCGGAAAGCCCCGTCAGCACCACCAGCTTATCCCGGGGGATGGCAACGTCGATGTTCTTTAGGTTGTTCTCCCGTGCACCCTTGATGAAAATTTCAGTCTGCATGGTATGCCTCATTTCTGCAACATATTGTCGCAGATAAGTGTAGTGAAATCATTTTTTAATGTCAATAGTCAACGGAATACGGATTTCCACGCCGGTGTACGCACCGGCTCGGAATGACAGGGGCGGATCACACGATCACATCCGCGGTCTTTGCCCGCAGGAGAGCGATAAGCGCGTTGGGGTCGCACTCCACCTGATGACCGATCTTTCCGGCGGAGACGCACACCGTGCCGTACAGCACCGCCGTCTCGTGGAACACCGTGGGGAACTGCTTCTTCATGCCCACCGGGGAGCAGCCGCCGTGGACGTAGCCCGTCAGGGGCAGCAGTTCCTTCTGGGGCAGCATGGCGACGGACTTCTCCCCAACGGCCTTGGCCGCCTTTTTCAGATCGAGGTTCTCCGCCACGGGGATGTCGAACACATAGTATGCCCCGGATGCGCCCTTTGTCACCAGCGTTTTGAACACCTGCTCCGGCGGCTGCCCCAGCGTCTGCGCCACCGACACGCCGTCGATGGGGCCCTCCGGGTCGTAGCTGTGGGCGGTGTAGGGTATCTTCTTCTGTTCCAGCGTCCTCATGACGTTGGTCTTTTCCTCTTTGCTCTTTGCCATGGTATCACTCCTTTATGGCGGTCTTGCCGCCCTCCCGCGCCAACAGGATGACGCAGCCGAACACGCAGGCCACGCCCAGCACCGTCCACACGGTCAGCGCTTCCTTGAATACGAACACGCCCACCAGCGTTTCCACCACCGGCTCGATGTTGGTGATGATGGACGCCCGGCCGCTCTCCACGCCCTCCAGACCCTTCGTGTAGAAGATGTAGGGCAGCACCGTGGCCACGATCACCACGCCGCACGTGCCCACGATGCCCTGCGTGCCGGAAAAGGCCAGCGGCAGCGTCTTGAAGTCTGCGAAAAAGACCGAGCCAAGCCCCGCCACCAGAAACGTCCAGTAGATCATGGTGTAGCTTTCGTACCGCGCCAGCCCATAGTGGGCGAACACGGTGTAGCTGGCATAGCACAGTCCGGACAGCACGCCCAGACCGATGCCCGTCCACGAGGCCGTCGTATCACCGCCCAGCACGCCGCTGACCATGATGCAGCCCAGCAGCGACACCGCCAGTGCGATGACCTTGCGCTTTGTCAGCGGCGTTTTCCACAGCACGGCGCTGAATATGACCACAAAGGAGGGCGCCAGATACAGCAGCACCGCCGCCACCGACAGGGAGCACATGGTCTGACATTTGAAATACACTATGCTCAGCAGCAGGATGCTGATCAGCCCGGAGCCGAGAAAGATGGGCAAGTGCTTCCACTTGATGCGGAATACCTGCCGGTGGAACAGGCCGAACACCACCGTCAGCACCAGCAGCGTGCCGAAGTTCCGGATAAACACCCGGTTGCCCAGCGACACGCCCGCGCCGGTGAGCAGGCGGTTGGAAAACCCGATAAAGCCCCAGCACACGGCGCTGAGGATGACGTAGATATAGGAAATGTACTTTTTCATAGTCCCACTCGGTTCGTTTTATTTCTCGCCCCGCAGCTCGATGATCTGGTCACGCAGCAGGGCGGCATATTCGAATTCCAGCATGCGGCTGGCCTCCTTCATCTCTTTTTCCAGCCGGGCGATCGTCTCCGCCCGCTCCCGGTCGGAGAGCTTCTTCTTGCTGAGCTTGGACGCTTCCTCGGCGCTGCGGCTGATCTCCACCATCTCCCGCACGCCCTTGCGGATGGTCTGGGGCACGATGCCGTGCGCCTTATTGAAGTCGTCCTGTAATTTCCGGCGACGCTCCGTCTCGTCCATGGCGGCGCGCATGGAGGGCGTGACGGTGTCGGCGTACAGGATCACCAGTCCCTCGGCGTTGCGGGCGGCGCGGCCGATGGTCTGGATCAGGCTCGTTTCGCTGCGGAGGAAGCCCTCCTTGTCCGCGTCCAGTATGGCCACCAGACTGACCTCCGGCAGGTCAAGACCCTCCCGCAGCAGGTTGATGCCCACCAGCACGTCGAACTCGCCCAGCCGCAGGTCGCGGATGATCTCCATGCGCTCCAGCGCCGACACGTCGGCGTGCATGTACCGCACACGGATGCCAAGTCCCCGGAAGTGCGCCGTCAGATCCTCCGCCATCTTCTTCGTCAGCGTCGTCACCAGCACACGCTCGTTTTTCTGCTCCCGCTTGTGGATCTCCTCCACCAGGTCGTCGATCTGTCCCACCACGGGACGTACCTCCACGCGGGGATCCAGCAGACCCGTGGGGCGGATCACCTGCTCCACGATCTGGTCGGCCTCCTGCTTTTCGAAGTCGCCCGGCGTGGCGGACACATACACCGCCTGGGAGAACCGCTCCTCGAACTCCTCGAATTTCAGCGGGCGGTTGTCAAAGGCACAGGGCAGGCGGAAGCCGTAGTCCACCAGGCTCTGCTTGCGGGCGTGGTCGCCGTTGTACATGGCGCGCACCTGCGGCAGCGTCACATGACTCTCGTCCACGAACAGCACGAAATCCTCCGGGAAAAAGTCCAGCAGCGTCATGGGCGCGCTGCCCACCGGCCGCTGGGAGATGACGCGGGAATAGTTCTCGATGCCGGAGCAGTAGCCCAGCGTGCGCATCATCTCCACGTCGTAGCGGGTGCGCTGGTCGATGCGCTGCGCCTCCACCAGCTTGCCGTTGTCCTCGAACCACTTCTTCCGCTCGGCCAGCTCACGCTCGATCTCCACCGCCGCCCGCTCCAGCTTGTCCTTGGGCGTGACGTAGTGGCTGGCGGGGTACACCGCCACATGGTTCAGCTGCTTCATGGCTGCGCCGGTAACGGGATGGAACTCCGTGATGCGCTCGATCTCGTCGCCGAAAAACTCCACCCGGATGGCTCTGTCCTTGTAATAGGCCGGGTACAGCTCCACCGTGTCGCCCCGCACCCGGAACATGTTCCGCTGGAAGGCCACGTCGTTGCGCTCGTACCGATCCTCCACCAGCCGCCGCAGCAGCTCGTCCCGCTCCATGGTCATGCCGGTGCGCAGGGAGATCATCATGCGGGCGAAGTCGTCCGGCTCGCCCAGACCGTAGATGCAGCTGACGGAGGACACCACGATCACGTCCCGCCGCTCCAGCAGCGCGCAGGTGGCAGACAGCCGCAGCCGGTCGATCTCCTCGTTGGTGGAGGCGTCCTTTTCGATGTATGTATCCGTATGGGGGATATACGCCTCCGGCTGGTAATAGTCGTAGTAGGAGACGAAATACTCCACGGCGTTGTGGGGGAAAAACTCCCGGAACTCCTCGCACAGCTGCGCCGCCAGCGTCTTGTTGTGCGCCAGCACCAGCGTGGGGCGGTTCACCCGCTCGATGACCTTGGCCATGGTGTACGTCTTGCCGCTGCCGGTGACGCCCTTGAGCACCTGCGCCCGCAGGCCGTTCTCGATGCCCTGTGCCAGCTTGTCGATGGCCTGGGGCTGGTCGCCCGCAGGCTCGTATTCGGAAACTACCTTGAAATCAGGCATACGCCCCTCCTTCTGTATCGCGCTACATCAGCTTGCTCTCCGCCATGGAGACAAAATCGTTGTCCGCCACCACGATGTGGTCGATCAGGCGGATGCCCAGCGGCTCCAGCGCCTCCATGACCTGCCGCGTCACCATCCGATCCTCCGCAGAGGGCAGCGCCACGCCGCTGGGATGGTTGTGCGCCAGAATGATGCCGCTGGCGCCGGCGTACAGGGCGTTCTCCACCACCTGCCGCACATAGACCGGCGACGCGCCCACGCTGCCCTTGCTGATGCAGCGGCAGCTGAGCAGCTTTCCCTTGCCGTCCAGACAGACCTGATAGAGCAGCTCCTTCTTCTCCCCCGCCAGCAGCTCCATGAAGTATACGCCGGTGCGCTCGGTGGAGTTCAGCACCGTCTGGGGCATGGCGGAACACCGGGCGCGCAGCGCCATGTCGCCGGCCAGACGCAGCAGCACGGCGGCGTTCTCGCCCACGCCGTCCACCGTCATCAGCTCGTCCGCCGAGGCGCGCAGCACCCCCTGCATGGAGCCGAACTGCCGCACCAGCCGGTGCGCCGTCTCGTTGGTATCCTGCCGCGGTATGGCGAAAAACAGCAGCAGCTCCAGCAGCTGATGGTCATCCATTCCCTCGGCGCCTGCCGCCAGATAGCGCCGCTTGCAGCGCTGCCTGTGTCCATCGTGCAAGCCCATGCCGACTCCTCCTTTGTGTATGGTCAAGGCCGGCAGCTCTCCTGCCTGAGCCGCAAAATCTCAATGGTATAGTATATCACACATTCTCTGTTCCCACAAGCGGTTTTGCTTTACATTTCCCGCGGTGCAAAAAGCCCGCTGCATTTTATGCAGCGGGCTGTGTCGAAAAAGACTTTCATTTGTAGGGGGCGGCATCCCCGACGTCCCGTTGTAGGGGCGGACGACTCTGTCCGACCTGTGCGCCGCCGCCCTGCAAGGGCATATCCTTGCACCGCGTGGGGCGGCCTGCCCTCAGGACGCCGTTCATCGCAGGAGCTTTCGCATTCTGCGCGGCAGGGTGAGGGCACCCCGCCCTACGGATGGGCACGGCGAACTGTTTGTAGGGCGCGGCATCCCGTAGGAAGCAAGTGCCCTTTAGGCCGCCTGGCATAAGAAAACATACGCCGTAAAAGGCGCGTTTGGCGCAGCCCCATCGTTGCGCCGCCTTGACAGACATCCAGTATGCCTGCGGCGACGCGCCTCGGCTCTGCACAAAACGCGCTCTTTTTC
>ENA-USZK01001057-USZK01001057.1-human-gut-metagenome-genome-assembly--contig:-NODE-1057-length-12327-cov-5.846531_pt1 | contig 12327 bp, 10 predicted proteins | sample MGYA00250043_ERZ773534 | MGnify/ENA primary metagenome ERZ773534 (study PRJEB29103, sample SAMN06112056) | human gut metagenome | biome: human gut; feature: ankylosing spondylitis patient; material... | reverse complement strand
GGTTACCCGCGCGATCTGATCGCGTCTGAACTGCACAGTTAAAAGCTCTGCGATGTATCGCAGAGCTTTTTGCGTTTTATAAGCGGGTATACGCCTGCCGTGGCAGGCGTATACCCGCTTATTCTTCCACCACGGGGTAATCTGTGGTATCGGTAAAGTGCCACCATTCGGCGCTGTATGGCCGAAAACCGCAGGACACCATGGTGTCCTCCAACAGGCGGACATTGTCATAAGCTGCCGTGTCGGACACATCACTGTAATCCCTGTCCGCCATGGCGGTGAAATCGTCAAAATCCGTGGGCATGGGAACGGGCGAACCATCGGCGGACACCAGCGTGACGTCCACCGTGTTGCCCCGGCTATGTCCGGAATAGCCCTTTGTGGGATCGGCCACATACTGCGGATCGGGGCACACCTCCCACAGGCGGAACTGTGCGCTGACGGGGCGGTAGGCATCCCAGATCTTCAGCGCCAAGTCCCGCTCAGCCAGCATTTCCTGCGCCTGTGCCAGCTTTTTCAATGTGCCATAGCGCAGCTGGGGCTGGGTAAAATCGTAGATCACCTGTCCGGTGAAATTGTTCTCCGTGGCGTAGCGGAGGTCGGCATAGACGCCGGGAAGGTAGGTACACACATCCACCAGTGCGTCCTCCGCCGGTTCCGGTTCCGGCTCCGGTGCAGGGACAACGGGGATATCCGGCTCCGCAGGCGTATCCACGGTTTCCTGCGGCGGCTCCGGTGGGTCGTCTGCCTTCGGGAATGCCGCGCAGCCTGCGGCAAAGCAGAGCGGCAGCAGGATACACACCGCACAGAGCAAGCATTTCCAATATGTCATATATACCCCACCCTTTTACAGCTCCGGATCCCAGCTTTTCTTCTCCGTGGAACGGATCGGCGGCTCCTCGGATGCGGGCTCGGCGGTGCCGCGGCGGTCGAAGCCCAGATAGCGGGTACCCTGAAATGTCAGCTCCCCCACGTCGCCCTCGGCCAGCAGGCCGTATTCCCGTCCGGAGACGCACAGCTCCAGACGGTCGCCGCTGTCGAACTGGAAGGTCGCATAATAGGTGGTAGAGCTCCTGTTGTGCATCCCGCCGGTGTTGCTGTCGTGGTGATGGTGGACAGTGGTGTTCTGCCGCTTGGACACCACCGAAGCGTCCACGGTCAGGCGGGGCGAGTTGTTGTTCTTGTGCCATGTGCCGATGCCCTTCACCGCCGCAACGATAAAGCTCACAATGATGATGGCAAATACGGCGAAAATGAAAACCTGTGCAAAGCCAAAGGCCGTGTCAAAACCGAAGCCAAATCCCATAGATGTTCTCCTCCAGCGTATGTAAAGTATATTCCCATTACACTATTTTCAGGTGCTGCGCAGCCATCTTCAGCATGAGCTTCTTGGTGCCCACGGAGTCGAAGGCCACCTCCACCAGCGCGTCGCCGCCCATGGCACGGACAGACAGCACCAGACCCCGCCCGAAGGCATCGTGCTCCACCGTCTCCCCCGCCTGTATCTGCATGCGGGGCGCGGCGGCCTTGGGTGCGGCCTTGGACGCGCCTGCGGCGCTGCGGAGAGCGCCCGCCTTCGGCTCTGCCGGTTCGCGGCGGGTGACAACAGGCGCGGCGGAACGCTGTCCGTAGCCGCCATAACCGCGGTCGCCGTAATCGCTGTCCCGCTCCTCCCAGCTTTCGCTGCGGGGCTGGGGCTTGGACAGCCACTCCATGTTCTCCTCCGGGATCTCGTTGAGGAACCGGGAGGGCATGCAGGGCGTGGTTCTGCCGTACAGCGTGCGCTGGCGGGCGTTGGTCAGCGTCAGCTTCTCCCGGGCGCGGGTCATAGCCACATAGCACAGGCGGCGCTCCTCCTCCATTTCGGCTCCGTCGCCCATGGCGCGGTTTCCGGGGAAAAGCCCCTCCTCCATGCCCACCACGAACACCTGTGGGAATTCCAGTCCCTTGGCGGCGTGCATGGTCATCATGGTCACGCAGTTGTCGCCGTCCGCGCGGCTGTCCAGATCGGTGTACAGCGCGATCTCGTCCAGAAATCCGGAGAGGCTGGGCTCCGTGCCCTCGGCGTTTTCCAGATACGTCAGGATGCTGGATTTCAGCTCCTGCACGTTCTCCAGCCGGCCGCGGCTCTCCACATCGTCCTTCTCCCGCAGAGCCGGGGCGTAGCCGCTGCGCTCACAGACATAGTCGTAGAACTCCGGCAGCGGGCAGTCCGGCAGACGGCGGCGCATTTCCTCGATCATATCTGTAAAGTGTTTTAGCTTTGCAGCCGAGCTTTTCAGCTCCGGGAACTCCTCCGCCCGGCGGAGTACATCGTAGAGCGTCAGGCCGTAGCGGGCGGCGATCAGCTGCGCCTTGTCCACGGTGGCCGCGCCGATCTTGCGGGCGGGGACGTTAATGATGCGCCGCAGGCGCAGATCATCGGCAGGGTTGTTGATGACGCACAGGTAGGCCAGCATGTCCTTGACCTCGGCGCGGTCGAAGAACTTCAGGCCGCCGTAGATCTTGTAGGGCACGCCGTTGCGCTTGCAGGCATACTCCATGGCGTTGGACTGGGCATTGGTGCGATAGAGCACGGCGCAGTCGCCCCAATTCCCGCCCCGGCGGTAGTACATCATGATCTGCCCCAGGACGAAATTGGCCTCGTCGCTCTCGTTATAGGTGGTCTTGACAGTCACCAGCTCGCCCCGGCCGTTCTCCGTCCACAGGGTCTTGCCCTTGCGCCCCTGGTTGTGGCGGATAACGGCGTTGGCGGCGTCCAGAATATTCTGGGTGGAGCGGTAGTTCTGCTCCAGCCGGATGACCCGCGCACCCCGGAACTGCCGTTCGAAGCTGAGGATATTGGTGATGTCCGCGCCGCGGAAGCGATAGATGCTCTGGTCGTCATCACCCACCACGCAGATGTTCTTCTCCTGATTGGTCAGCAGCGCGGCCAGACGGTATTGCAGGGCGTTGGTGTCCTGATACTCGTCGATGAGGATGTAGCGGAACTTGCGCTGGTAGTATTCCCGCACGTCGCCGGCCGTTTCCAGCAGCCGCACCGTGTGCCACAGCAGGTCGTCGAAGTCCAGCGCGTTGGCGTCCCGCAGCTTTTTATTGTAAAGCGAATATACTTTACCCATTCGGATTTTACGCCAGTCGTTGATGGCTTTCCCCTGCTCCGCGAAATCCTCCGGCGTCTGCATGTCATTTTTGGCGCGGGAGATGATGGTCTGCACCTCCCGGGGCGGGAAGGACTTCTCCTCCAGCTCCAGCTCCTTGATGATGTCCTTGATGACGCGCTTGCTGTCGTCGCTGTCGTAGATGGTGAAGCTGCGGTCAAAGCCCAGTCGGTCGATGTCGCGGCGCAGGATGCGGACACAGGCGGAGTGGAACGTGGACGCCCACACGTCGGCGGCCACCTCCTCCCCCAGCATCCGGCCAAGGCGCTCCTTCAGCTCGTTGGCGGCCTTGTTGGTAAAGGTGATAGCCAGCACCTCCCAGGGGCGCGCCGGCTCCACCGCGCACAGGTATTCCATCAGCGGGCGCTGAGCCGCATCCGGCGCAGCGGCGTACTGCTCCAGAAACTGCACCTCGTCCTCGGAGATGGGGATGGGGATCTCGTCCGTGTCGCTGCCGCGGCCGAAGCGCAGCAGGTTAGCCACCCGGTGGATCAGCACCGTGGTCTTGCCGGAGCCGGCGCCCGCCAGCAGCAGCAGCGGCCCCTCGGTGGCCAGAACGCCCTGCCGCTGGCAGGGGTTCAGGTTGCTGTATTCTGTGGCGATGGCATCGTGCCGCGCCTGGATAAATCGTCTTTCCAAATCTGTCATGGGTGTCTTGCCTTTCCGTTTCTCTTGCCTACATTTTAATACAATTTCCCCGCCCGGTCAACTGCAAAAGAAAAATTATAGAAATTTTGTTCGATTCCTCTTGACAAGAACGAATGTTCGATTTATACTATGACCAGAACAAGAGTTCGACAAAGGAGGACGCTATCATGACAACACTCGGTCTTATCATCACCCTGCTGGGCGCCGGCTCCATCGCCGCCAACGTTATGCGGCTCATCGACTGCATCGATAAGCCCGCGCCCCGCCGTCGCCGCCGCACGGCGTAAGAGAACATGGAGCTTCTGGACAAGCTGGCGATCCTGTCGGACGCAGCCAAATACGACGCGGCCTGCACCTCCAGCGGCGTAAGGCGCGGGTTCCGCCCGGGCATGATTGGGAACACCACCTCCTCTATCGCCGGGTGCTGCCACAGCTTTTCCGCCGACGGACGGTGCATCACGCTGCTGAAGGTGCTGCTGAGCAACGCCTGCGTATACGACTGCAAATACTGCGTCAACCGGCGCAGCAACGACACGCGCCGCGCGGCGTTTACGCCGCGGGAGCTGGCGGAGCTGACCATCGGCTTTTACCGGCGGAATTATATCGAGGGGCTGTTTCTCTCCAGCGGCGTTCTGCGCAGCCCCGATTACACCATGGAGCTGATGATCCGGGCGCTGCGCATTTTGCGGGAGGAATACCGGTTCAATGGGTACATCCACGCCAAGGCCATCCCCGGCGCGGCGCCGGAGCTGGTGCGGCAGCTGGGGCTTCTGGCCGACAGGCTCAGCGTGAATATCGAGCTGCCCAGTCAGCAGGGCTTACAGACGCTGGCGCCGGACAAGTCCAGAGAGGCCATTCTGCGCCCCATGGGGCTGATACGGGACGGCACGGCGCAGAGCAAGGCGGAGCTTGCCAAATACAGGCACGCGCCGGTGTTTGCTCCGGCGGGACAGAGCACGCAGCTGATCGTAGGCGCTACCGACGACAGCGACCGGCACATTCTGCATCTGACGGAATCACTGTACCGGAAATTCCGGCTGAAGCGGGTGTTCTATTCCGCCTATGTGCCGGTGGTGGAGAACAGCCTGCTGCCGTCGCTGGACACAAAGCCGCCTCTGCTGCGGGAGCACCGTCTGTATCAGGCGGACTGGCTCCTGCGGTTTTATGGCTTTCAGGCGTCGGAGCTGCTGGATGAGGCGCACCCGGACTTCGACACGCGGCTGGATCCCAAGTGCAGCTGGGCGCTGGCACATCTGGAGCAGTTTCCGGTAGAGGTGATGCGCGCCGACTTGGAGACGCTGCTGCGGGTGCCGGGCGTGGGGCCGGTCAGCGCGCGGCGGATCGTATCGGCGCGGCGCTGCGGCACGCTGCGGTTCGAAGATCTGAAAAAGCTGGGCGTGGTGGTGAAACGGGCGCAGTATTTCCTCACCTGCGGCGGACGCATGCCGGAGGGTCTGCGCTTCTCCCCTGCCACGCTGCCGCAGCAGCTGGCGCTGGCGGAGCCGGGACTGCCGGGCGAACAACCGGAGCAGTTGTCGCTGTTCGATCAGGCGGGGGTCGCGGTATGAGTGAAGTAATGTATCAGTATGACGGCACATTGGACGGCTTCCTGTGCTGCGTGTACGAGAGCTATGTGTACAAAGAGATCCCCGCCGCCTTTTGCTGCGACGAGGATCCCCTGTCGTTATTCGAGGTGCGCACGGTCATCACCCAGCCGGCGTACAGCCAACGGGTCAGCCGCGGCATTGCCAGTCGCTCCCCCAAGGCGCTGGCGGTGGTGCGGCGCAGCTTCCTCACCTGTTTGCCTGACAAGGAGCTGCACATATACGCGTTTATTCGCAAGCTACTGGCCGAGGGTACCGGCTTCATGCGTGATCTGTCCGATCCCGTCTGCTATCCTCTGTATAAGGCCATCCGGCACATCAACGGTGAGGTGGAAAAGCTGCGCGGGTTCGTGCGGTTTTCAGATCGCAACGGTGTGCTGGGCGCGGAGATCGAGCCGAAAAACCGGGTACTACCCCTGCTGCGCGGCCACTTCTGCCAGCGGTACGCCAACGAGCGTTTCTTTATTTATGACCGTACCCACCGGGAGCTGCTGCTGTACGCCAACGGACGCTCCCGCATATCGGAGGTCGACAGCTTCCAGCCCGCTCTGCCCGAGGGCGAAGAGCTGTACTACCGGGCGCTTTGGAAGCAGTTTTTCCAGAGTGTGACCATCCAGGAGCGGGAAAATCCGCGGTGTCAGAACACGTTTCTGCCCAAGCGGTACCGCGGCGTCATGACGGAGTTCCTTCCTCTGGAATGTGAAAAGGAGCGGCAGGCAGAGCAGCCGTCTCTCCCGGACACCGCCGAACGGTAACGGATGCGCATCGCGTCGGGAATACCGGAAAGAGCAGCCGCCGCACCTGACGGTGCGGCGGGCGGTGCGGCACAGATCGCCGCGCTGCGCTTCCCCCTGCGCGCGGTTTTGCGCCGCCGTGCGGCGCGTCCCCCTGTCTCTCCCCTTACTCATTCCGCCAGCAGCTCCCGCAGCTTTTGCAGACTGCGGCGCTCCAGGCGGGATACCTGCACCTGTGATACCTGTAATATCCGGGCTGTCTGCTCCTGCGTCAGTCCTTTGAAAAAGCGGAGCAGAATGGTCTTGCGCTCCTTTTCCGGCAGCGCGTCAATGGCGTCCCGCAGCGCGATGCGCTCTACAAGGGTGACATCCGGCTCCTCGGCTCGCAGCGTGGATTCCAGCGTCAGCCCCTCGGCTGTCTCCTGCTGCAAAGATTCCGGCGAGATGAGCGCCATGTCCACGGCGGCGATCTCCTCCGGCGTCATGCCCGTTTCCTCCGCCAACTGGGACAGCCTCGGCTCATACCCCAATCGGTTTTGCAGCCGCTCCCGCGCCGCCCACAGGGTCTGCCCCTTTTCCCGCATGGTGCGCCCCACCTTGATGGGGCCGTCATCCCGCAGGAAGCGGCGTATTTCCCCGGCGATCTTGGGCACCGCATAGGTGGAAAACTGCGTCCCGTATGTGAGGTCAAATCCCTTTACAGCTTTGACAAAACCTATACATCCCAGCTGATACAGGTCGTCCGTTTCCACGCCGCAGCCGTTGTAGCGGCGGACGATGGACCAGATCAGGCCGGCGTTCTCTGTCAGAAGCTGCGCTTCCGCGCTGCCGTCGCCCTGTTGTGCCCGCTCCAGCAGCGCCAGCCGGTCGCTCATCGCCCCGCCAGACGCGGCGCGATGCGCTTGCGCATCTGCACCGTTGTGCCCTTGCCCGGCACAGAACGCACTGTCAGGCGGTCGGTAAAGCTCTCCATGATGGTGAAGCCCATACCGCTGCGCTCGCTGCCGCCGGTGGTGTACATGGGGCGGCGCGCCTGCTCCACATTTTCGATACCGCAGCCCCAGTCGCGGATGATGATCTCCAGCATGCCGCCCTTCAGGACCTTCAGTTTCATGACCACCTTTCCCAGACTGTCGGGATAGGCGTGGACAATGGCGTTGGTCACCGCCTCGCTGACGGCGGTCTTGATGTCCCCCAGCTCGTCCAGCGTAGGATCCAGCTGCGCGGCAAAGCCGGCCGCGGCGATCCGGGCAAAGCCCTCGTTGCTGCTGCGGCTGAGAAATTCCAGAACCACATAGTTTTCCGCTCGCGTCATGATATGTACTCCCTCCTCATTCAATGGTCATCATGCGGCCGACGCCGGATGCCTCAAATACCTTCCGGGGCTGCTTTGCCACATGACGCAGCAGCACACTGCCGCCGACCTCCCGCATACGCTGCCACCCCCGCAGCGCCACAGCGATACCGGAGCTGTCCATAAATGTGACGCCGGAAAAATCCAGCACCAGCGACATCGGTACCGTGCGCTCGATCTCGCGTTCCAGACAGTCCAGCAGCCCCTTGGCACCGTGATGATCCAATTCACCGGAGAGCTGGAATTCCAGCTGCTGCCCTTCATATTTTGCCGATACTTCCATTTGGCTGCTCCTTTGTTCCATTATCCTGCGGCCATTTTCCGTGAAAACGCCGCAGATCAAGTGACCTGCGCTTATTATACAGGATATGCCCTGTTTATTTTGTCGAAACGTGTCGGAGCAAAAGAAAAAAGGCATCCGAAGATGCCTTTTTCGGGATTCTGTTTGCAAATCAGCTGTAAAGTAATTTTGCATTACAGCTTCATGGCCGCCGCGGATTCATCCAGTTTGGCGATCAGGGCGCGGGCCTTCTCGGCCTTTTCGCGCTCGGCATTGACTACGTTCTCCGGCGCGCGGGAGGTGAAGGACTCGTTGGCCAGCTTCGCCTCGATGCGATGCAGGTTTTCCTCCGCCTTCTTCCGCTCGGCGGCGATGCGCTCCAGCTCCTTGGCGATGTCCACCAGCTCGGCCATGGGCATGTAGACCGTGGCATCGTGGGTGGCCACTGTGACCATGCCCGTCAGGTCGGCGGGAGCCTCGGTCATGACCGTCAGCTCGCTGGCATACGCCATACGGGTGATGAAGTGGGCACCCAGACGGTAGTTGTCCGGCTGCGCGGTGACAATGATGACCTGCGCCTTGCGGCTGGGCGGCACGTTCATCTCGGCGCGGCGGGCGCGGATGGCGGAAATGGCGTCCTTGACCGCTTCCATGGCGTTTTCCGCCTCCGGGAAGTGCAGCGCGTTCTGATACTCCGGCCACTTGGCGGAGATCAGGTACTTACCCTCGTGGGGCAGCGCCTGCCAGATCTCCTCGGTGATGAACGGCATGAACGGGTGCAGCAGCTCCAGAATGCGCAGCAGCACATAGCACAGCACGTTTTCCGCCGCCAGCTTCGCGGCGGCGTCCTCGCCGTTGAGCCGGGTCTTGGTCAGCTCGATATACCAGTCGCAATAGGTGTCCCAGATGAAGTCGTAGATCTTGGCGGAGGCCACACCCAGCTCGTAGGATTCCAGATTGTCCGTGACCTCGCGGATCAGGGTATTCAGCTTGCTGAGCACCCACTTGTCCTCCAGCTCCAGATTTTCGGGCAGCTGCACCTTGTCGATGGACAGGTTCATCATGACGAAACGGCTGGCGTTCCAGATCTTGTTGGCAAAGTTGCGCATGGCCTCGCACTTTTCGACGAAGAAGCGCATGTCGTTGCCGGGGCTGTTGCCGGTGATGAGGTTGAAGCGCAGCGCGTCGGCGCCGTAGTTCTCCGCCATTTCCAGCGGATCGATGCCGTTGCCCAGGGACTTGGACATCTTGCGTCCCTTGTCGTCCCGGACGAGGCCGTGGATGAACACGGTCTTAAAGGGCTCCTTCTTCATCTGCTCCATGCCGGAGAAGATCATGCGCGCCACCCAGAAGAAGATGATATCGTAGCCCGTGACCATGACGGAGGTGGGATACCAGTACTTCAGGTCGGGCGCGTCGGTGTCAGGCCAGCCCAGCGTGGAGAACGGCCACAGCGCGGAGCTGAACCAGGTGTCCAGCACGTCCTCCTCGCGGGTCAGGTGGGTGCAGCCGCACTTTTCGCACTTGGTGGGATCTTCACGGCTGACGTTGATGTGGCCGCACTCGTCGCAGTACCACGCGGGGATCTGATGACCCCACCACAGCTGGCGGGAGATGCACCAGTCGTGGACGTTCTCCATCCAGTTGATATACGTCTTGGTGAAGCGCTCGGGCACGAACTTGATGGTGCCGTCCTCCACCACGCGGATGGCTTCCTTGGCCAGCGGCGCCATCTTCACGAACCACTGGGCAGAGATCAGCGGCTCCACGTCGTTGTGGCAGCGGTAGCAGGTGCCCACATTGTGGCTGTACGGCTCCGTCTTGACCAGATAGCCGTCGGCCTCCAGATCGGCCACCACCGCCTTGCGGCAGGCGTAGCGATCCATGCCCTGATATTTGCCGGCGTTTTCGTTCATAGTGCCGTCGTCGCTGATGCAGCGGATGACCTCCAGATTGTGGCGCAGACCCACCTCGAAGTCGTTGGGATCGTGCGCCGGGGTCATCTTCACGGCGCCGGTGCCGAAGCCGATCTCGCAGTAATCGTCGCCCACGATGGGGATCTCGCGATTCATGATGGGCAGGATGCAGGTCTTGCCGATCAGGTGCTTGAAGTTCTCGTCCTCCGGGTTGACAGCCACACCGGTGTCGCCGAACATCGTCTCGGGACGGGTGGTGGCAATGACGATATCGCCGCTGCCGTCGGCCAGCGGATAGCGGATGTACCACAGATGGCCGGGCTTGTCGGTGTACTCCACCTCGGCGTCGGACAGGGCGGTAAGGCAGTGGGGGCACCAGTTGATGATGCGGCTGCCCTTGTAGATCAGGCCTTTTTCATACAGCTCGCAGAAGGTCTCGCGGACGGCGCGGGAGCAGCCCTCGTCCATGGTGAAGCGGTCGCGGCTCCAGTCGCAGGAGGCGCCCATCTTCTTCTGCTGCTCGACGATGCGGCTGCCGTATTTCTCCTTCCACGCCCAAACGCGCTCCAGGAACTTCTCGCGTCCCAGGTCGTAGCGGGTCAGGCCTTCGTTTTTGCGCAGCTCCTCCTCCACCTTGATCTGGGTGGCGATGCCGGCGTGGTCGCTGCCGGGCAGCCACAGCGCCTCGTAGCCCTGCATCCGCTTGAAGCGGGTCAGAATATCCTGCAGCGTGCAGTCCAGCGCGTGTCCCATGTGGAGCTGGCCGGTGACGTTGGGAGGCGGCATGACGATGGAAAAGGGCTTCTTATCGGGATTCGGCTCCGCCTTGAAGCAGTTGCCGTCCATCCACAGCTTGTAAATGCGGGATTCCACGTCCCGCGGGTCGTAGACCTTGGGCAGTTCTTTCATATCTGTACTCCTTATCTGGTATTTGGCAAAACAAAAAGTCCGCTCCGTTTTGCCAGTGCAAAACAGGGCGAACATACGTCCGTGGTACCACCTGTATTCGGGATCACTCCCGCTCTCATGGGTGCAGCGACACCCCGCCCCGGTAACGGAGGGCACACCGTCGCAGCCTACTGCCGGTTCAGCGCGAAGCTCAGGGACGACTTGGGCGGGGCATCACGGGCGCTTACACCTGCCGCGCCCTCTCTTGGCATCCGCTGACCGCCTACTGCTTCCCGTCATCGCCGATTTCATATGCAGGAAGTATACTATATCCGCAGGAAAATGTCAAGAGGGAGACAGCCTTGCGCCGTCTCCCTCTTGCTATGTACCTTTCAGCGCTTGTTGGACTTGATCCAGATGCCCTGCTTCTCCGCGTTGGCGATAAGCTCATCGCGGAACATGGGGTGGGCAATGGAGATCAGCTTCTCCGCCCGCTCCCAGGTAGAGCAGCCCACCAGGTTCACGCCGCCGTACTCGGTGACGATGTAGTACGCCTGGCTGCGGGGGTCGGTGACAATGTCGCCGGGGGCCAGCAGCGGGTTGATACGGGACTTCACATTACCCTGCTTATCCGTAAACGAGGACGTCAGACAGATAAAGGCCTTGCCGCCGTGAGACAGCGCCGCACCCTCAAGGAAGTCCAGCTGACCGCCGGTGCCACTGATCTGGCGGGTGCCGGAGCTTTCGGCGCAGATCTGGCCATACAGGTCTACGGAGATACAGTTGTTGATGGAAACAAAATTATCCTGCTTGCCCACATTGGCCGGGTCGTTGCAGTAGCTGATAGGATAGGTGACCACGCCGGGATTTTCCCGTATCCAGTCATATAGGTCCGGCGAGCCGATGGCCAGGCCGAAGATACTCTTGTAGCGGTCCAGCTTCTTCTGGTTGTTGGTGATCTTACCAGCCTTGTACATATCCAGATAGCTGTCGCACAGCATCTCGGTATGGATGCCCAGATCCCGCAGATCACTCTTGGCGATCATCTGGCCCACCGCGTTAGGCAGAGAACCAATGCCCAGCTGCAGCGTGGAGCCGTCCACCATGTTCTGCACCACGTACTCGGCGATCTTCATCTCCGCCTCGTTGGCGGCGGGGGACTTGACGCTAGGCAGCGGGCCATGGGGCCCCTCTACGATCATGTCCACGTCGCTGATGTGGATGCACTCGTCCAGACCGCCGTAGACCCAGGGCAGATTTTCGTTGATCTCCAGAATGACCACGTCCGCCTTGTCCAGCGTGGAACGGGCGGAGGCCGTGGCACCGGCAAAGTTGAAGTAGCCGTGCTCGTTCATGGGGGTCACAGCCATCATGGCCACGTTGACGGTGAGGAACTGGCTGTAATACCAGCTGAGGTTGCGGAACACCATAGGGTTGAAATTACACAGTCCACGGTCGCAGAGCTTGCGCTCATAGCCGGACATATGCCAGCTGTTGTAGACAAAGTGCCTGCGCTCGGGGTCGCACTCCACCATCTGGATCGGGTCGAAGATCAGATAGCCGCGGATCTTGACCTCGCGAAGCTCATCCTTTCTCTTGGCAATGGCGGCGTCCATCAGAGACGGAAAGCCCGTGCCCATGGAGATGTCGATCCAGTCGCCGCTTTTTACCACCCGTGCCGCTTCATCGGCGGTGCATAGCTTGCGATTGTATTCCGCTGTGTAGTCAAACGGTCTGGCCAT
>ENA-USZK01001056-USZK01001056.1-human-gut-metagenome-genome-assembly--contig:-NODE-1056-length-12331-cov-3.922882_pt1 | contig 12331 bp, 10 predicted proteins | sample MGYA00250043_ERZ773534 | MGnify/ENA primary metagenome ERZ773534 (study PRJEB29103, sample SAMN06112056) | human gut metagenome | biome: human gut; feature: ankylosing spondylitis patient; material... | reverse complement strand
TTATCATCTGGCGCTTCAACAGCACCGCGGCGGTCATCGCGGGCGCGGCAATAGTGTTCGTTGTCCGCCTGCTCGCCGCCCACTTCAGATGGAGCCTGCCTAAGGCGGACAGATTCGGTCCCGCTTTGCCGCAGGAGCAGAGCGAAAACGACGAGAACACACAGGAAATATAACCCGATTTTTTAAATCGGCATGGGGTCGTTTGAAAGCAGTATAACAATTATAGCGGCTGTCGCAAATGCCGCTATGCCGATAATAACGGCCGCTTTTTTGCCGAGCTTTTTCTTTGCAGCCCTGCATATCAGCGCGGCAAGCGCCACGGCGACGGCCGCCGCCGCAAGGGCAATTCCCAATGATTTCCACAGCCACGAAAGCTCGTAGATCTTATTCATAGAGTCGTCCTTTCTGCTTTTAAAGCGTCATTTTAAAACCGTTTTCTTCAGTCTTTCCAGATCCTCTGCATCGGGATGCGACAGGGCGCGGTCAAAATTTTCGATAAGCATATCGAGGTTCGCCGGGGGATTCGACTGAGCCTTCATGCTCATATATCGCTCTCTCACCGTCTGCGGCATCTTTCCCTGGCACATAAACTCTCCCGCAACGGTGTTGCTCCCGTCAAGGGCGCTCTCTGCGTTGGCGAGTATTTTTTTGAAATAGTCCTCGCTGCCGCCGAAGCCCGCCGTCCCGAAGAGGAAAACCTTTTTGTTTTTAAGCCTTTGCAAAAACTCGAGCGCGGTTTTATCCGCGTTTCCCCTGTCCGTCCAAAATCCGACATAGAGCATTTCAGATTCGGGCACCTCGGGGGTTATCTCGCCGAAATAATCGCGGTTTTCTTTCGGCAGAGCCTCGTCTATTGCATCGGCAAGAAGCTTGGTGTTGCCCGTTGAGCTACTGAACACAACAGAATAGCGTTCCATGCTGTCGCTCCTTTATTTGTATATTTTACGCTTCGCTCCCGCACCGACGTGCGGGAGTATTTTTTAAGGTGTCGTATATAACCTTCCCCGTCTCGTCTATAACATCCTCCGCTTGGGGAAATACTCCGGCAGCGTTTATATAGCCGTGCCCCCTGTGGCTATGCTTTTGCCGCGAAAACGCAGGTGAATATGCCGCCGTTTTCACTCGCCGCCGCATGTCCGCCATATTTTTCGGCGGTCTCCTCGAGTATTTTCAGCCCGTAGCCGTGGTTACCCGTGCGCTTCTTTTTCTTCTCTTCATAGTCAGGCGCGACCGCGTTCTCGCTGCTTATATATAACATTTCATCACTTTCGTTAACGAAGCTCTTTATCTTTATATATCTGTTATCCTCGAGTGCTTTCGCCGCGTTTATTGCGTTGTCGAATATATTGACAAAAGCTTTGCAGATATCGACCTCTTCCATATTTATAAATTTCGGCACATTGAGGTCGAAATCATAGGCGACATCGTTTTTTCTGCACTCATTCGCCTTATTTGAGGCAATAGCATTGACAAGTGTATTGGGACAGAATTTCTCTATTTTTACATCCGAAACTTCTGTTCTGAGCTGGTCGAGCATACGCTCGGCGGATTCACGGTCAACTTCGTTTCCGTCATGTACAACTTCATATGCCGTCTGGATTATATTCGCGAGATCGTGTCGTATTTTTCTGACCTCGTTGCTGCTGTTTTCGACATTCTTGTAGTATTCAAGATTCAGCGCATTCTGGTAGTCCTTTATTCTCAGCTCCTCGCGCAGCTTCTCGTTCTGCGACGAGCGCACCATGATATAGAGCAGAACGGCATCGGAGATTATACAGAGAACCGCCGCGACGCAGAGCATTATCATCGGAGCGCGGGTCGGATCCTCGAGAAACGGCAGTCCGGTGTTCTTGTCCCTGAACCAGCCGTAATATGAAATTATCATCATCGCCGCCGCCATGACTATGACCTGGCTCAGAGGAAAGAAAATAAATGTCGCCATCTGCCCGCTCGGCAAAATCATATTTTTGTGCTTCTTCATTCTTATATATGTAAACCCGCCGAAGAGCACTATCAGCCCCACCGTATTCGGCAGGGAGACTATATAGGTCATTATATCGTCATAGGGATTGAGCCCGCAGGCGATACACCCGGTTATGAGCAGAGCCGAGACGAGATATGTAAACGACATCAGAACTATAGAGACAAAAATTCGGGTTCTGAGTTTATCTTTGAAATAGGCTATTGCCGAAATGAAATAATATGCAAAAGCCGGAATCTTGAAAAACACCGACGGCACATCGTAGAAATAATGCTGGGCGAGCGCTATTGCCGAAAACGGAATGAGAGTCAAGAAAAAGACTGCATAGCGGTTGAAGCGCGGGGTGAGGTTCATGCACAAAAACACCACCACGAGCGCTATCGAAAGAAAATTGAACACATACCAGAATATATCAAAAAATGTCATTTGACCAAAGCTCCCTTGAAAAGCACATATCTGTCTGCCGCCTCTTTTTTCTTGGAGCGGCTTATCGGAATTATCTCTCCGTTCATCATAACAAACTGCGTTGCCGTATACTTTGCAATATACTTGAGGTTGACAAGATAGCTTTTGTGGCAGCGTACAAAGCCCGATTTGAGCTGCTGCTCCGCCTCGTCAAGCTTTCCCGGTACGGTGACGCTGTCCCCGTCAACCGTATGTATCTCCAGATAATTGCGCTCGCTGACGATGAAAAGTATACTGTCGCTCCCTATTTTTCGGCTGCTGCAGCGGAGGGTATATTCAAAATATTCGCGGTTCTGCCTCTTGTGCGCTCCGGCGCGTTCGCGCTCGATATAGCCGAGAAGCAGTTTGGGATCGACGGGCTTATAGATATATCCGCAGTCATCAACCGCCACAAACGCCTTAGAGACAAGATCCTGGTTTCCGGAGACAAAGACGATCTTGACTCCCGGGCACAGCGCGCCGACAAACTCGGCGATATCCACGCCGCTCTCATCCCTGACGGCAATATCAAGAAAGGCGAGGTCAAAATTTCTGTTTGCATCCTCTGGTGCAAGCTTTTCGGACAGTTCCGCTGAACTGTGTACGCCGATGAGCTCAATGTCGGGATAAGCGTCTGCGATTATTTCTGATATCTGCCTGACAATTGCAGGCTCATCGTCGCATATGAGAATACGCATAAAGAGACCTCCCTTTCCAAAAAATGTATTTATATACCAATAGTATACAAAAATACTCGTCTTTTTTCAAGGACAAAAACTGTCACAGGCAAGAAAATATTTTTTCTCTCCGCCGACCCTTTTCAAAGGGAAATAAATGTTGTATAATTTTGATATATAACTGCTTGATTAGGGGTGTTTGTTTGTCCGGGGACTACTCCAGCCGCAACCGAAGGATGCTCAAAAGGTTCCTGCCTTACTATAAAAAATATTCGGGATTGTTCGCCCTCGATATGTTCTGCTCCGCGCTGACCACCGTATGCGAGATCGCCCTGCCGCTGATAGTGCGGCAGATAACCGACCGCGCGGCGCATGATATTCACGACCTGACGGCGGAGCTGATAATAAAAATAGTCGGCTTCTACATTCTACTGCGAATAATCGACACCGCCGCGAGCTACTACACGGCGTCGGGCGGGCATATCATGGGCGCAAGAATTGAAACAGACATGCGAAACGACCTGTTCTCGCATTTGCAGGATATGTCATATTCATTCTATGACGACACGAAGATAGGCCAGCTCATGTCGAGAATAACAAACGACCTGTTTGACATAACCGAGCTTGCCCATCACGGTCCCGAGAACGTCCTGATGACCGTGATAAAAATAGTCGCGGGATTCATCATGTTCGCGTCGATGAACATATGGCTTGCGATAATAGTCTTTTCGCTCATGCCTCTTATGATGATTCTGACTTCGCACAGCCGCCGCAAGATGCGCGCCGCGTTCAAACAGCAGAGACGCGAGATAGGCGAGATAAACGCGCGGACGGAGGATTCACTGCTCGGCATAAGAGTTGTCAAGAGCTTTGCCAACGAAGACATTGAGCGCGAAAAGTTCAACGAGGGCTCGCGCCGCTTCTTCAAATCGAAGAAAAACGGCTACAGATACATGGCGAGCTTCCACTGCACCGTAAGACTCTGCGACGGACTGATGTATATAGCAATAGTCGGCGTGGGCGCAGTGTTCATGATGAAAGGCAAAACTACCGTCGGCGACTTCTCGGCGAGCCTGCTCATGGTCAGCACCCTGCTCGCGGCGATACGCACAATGGTCGAATTCAGCGAGCAGTTCAACCGCGGCATGACTGGCATCGAGCGCTTCACTGAAATAATGGACGAAGTCAGCGACATAAAAGACAGCCCGGATGCAAAGCCCATAAGCGGCGTCAAGGGCGATATCGAATTCAAAAACGTTACATTTTCATACAAGGGCACGGACAAGAAAATTCTTTCCGATTTCTCCCTGCATATAGCTCCGGGCGAGAATGTTGCCCTCGTCGGTCCGTCCGGCGGCGGCAAGACTACGCTTTGCAATCTCATCCCCCGCTTCTACGATGTGGATTCGGGCAGCATACTGCTCGACGGAAAAGATATCCGCGACATAACTTTAGCTTCGCTGCGTTCGAATATAGGCACGGTTCAGCAGGATGTCTATATGTTCTCCGGCACGGTCAGGGATAACATAGCCTACGGATGCCCGGGAGCTGAAAAAGAAGATATAATAGCCGCGGCGAAGCGAGCCGGGGCACACGAATTTATAGAAGAGCTGCCAGAGGGCTACGACACATATGTCGGCGAGCGCGGAGTCAAGCTCTCCGGCGGGCAGAAGCAGCGCATTTCAATTGCGCGCCTGTTTTTGAAGAACACGCCGATAGTCATTCTCGACGAGGCGACAAGCGCGCTCGACAACGAGAGCGAACGCCTTGTTCAGCAGTCGCTCGAAGAGCTTGCAAAGGGGCGCACGGTCATAACCATTGCCCACAGGCTCACGACAATCAGAAACGCGGCGGAGATAGTCGTGCTGACAGAAGACGGCATCGCCGAGCAGGGCAGCCACCGCGAGCTCATGGCAAAAGGCGGCGTATACAGCGAGCTCTACAGCATGTATTCAATCGACTGATTTTTCCGAAAGGACGGATATAAAAATGCTTAAAAATATTTCACCTATCATCTCCCCCGAGCTTCTCAAGATCCTCATGGAAATGGGACACAGCGACGAGATAGTTATCGGCGACGGCAACTTCCCCGCGGCGAGTATAGCTCAGCGCCTTGTGCGCCTCGACGGTCACGGAGTTCCCGAGGTTCTCGACGCAGTTCTGAAGCTCATGCCCCTCGACACCTATGTTGACGCTCCTGTTGCACTCATGGACAACAACGGCGACGGAGACCGCCCGGCAGTCTGGGACAAATACGAAGAGATAGTCAAAGCGAACGAGGGCGAGAAGAACTTTGAGCTCATGGAGCGCTTCGCTTTCTATGACAGAGCGAGAAAGGCATACGCCGTCATAGCGACGGGCGAGACCGCCGTATACGCAAACATCATTCTCAAAAAGGGCGTTGTAAAATAACTCGGAGGACTCTGCATCAATGGAAAAAAGAGTTTTGGCGTTCGACTTCGGCGCGTCGAGCGGACGCGCGATAATCGGACATTTTGACGGGGAGAATATCCGCCTCGAAGAAGTCCACCGCTTCTCGAACGACCCCGTGAGCGTGAACGGCACGCTCTACTGGGATGTTCTGCGCCTGTTTTTTGAGATAAAGCAGGGACTGACAAAGGCGAAGCTCGTCGGCGGATTCGACAGCATCGGTATCGACACCTGGGGCGTTGACTTCGGGCTGCTCGATGAATTCGGCTGCCTGCTCGAAAATCCTATCCACTACCGCGACGCACGCACGGCGGGAATGATTGAAGAAGTGTTTAGAACAGTTCCACGCGAGGAGCTCTATTCCCGCACGGGTATTCAATTCATGGAGCTTAACACGCTCTTCCAGCTCTGCGCGCTCAAAAAATACCGCCCGCACATTCTCGACAGGGCGGATAAAATGCTGTTCATGCCCGATTTATTCGCCTATATGCTCACGGGCAGAAAGCAGACAGAATATTCAATAGCGACCACCTCGCAGATGGTTGACATAAAGACAAAAGACTGGGCATACGACATTCTCGACCGCCTCGGCATCCCGTCGGGAATCCTCACGTCCATTGTGCCGTCGGGTACCGAGAACGGAATGCTCAGCGCGGAGATATGCGAAGAGCTGGGGCTCGACCCCGTTAAAGTTGTCAGCGTATGCGGACACGACACGCAGTCGGCGATAACCGCCGTTCCGTCGGAGCTTGACAGCTTCGCGTTTTTGAGCAGCGGCACTTGGTCGCTCTTCGGCACGGAAATACCCGCTCCCATAGTAAACGAGACCTCTCTCTCGATAAACATCACCAACGAGGGCGGCTACGGCGGCATGACGGGGCTGCTCAAGAATATAATCGGTCTCTGGCTCATTCAGGAGAGCCGCAGACAGTGGAAGCGCGAGGGCGAGGAATACAGCTACGCCGATCTCGAGCGCATGGCGCTCTCGGCGGAGCCGTTCAAGTGCTTTATCGACCCCGACTCCCCCGAGTTCACGCCGCCCGGAGATATACCCGGCCGCGTGCGCGAATTCTGCCGCAAAACGGGTCAGTATGTCCCGCAGACAGTCGGCGAGATAATGCGCTGCATCTACGAGAGCCTTGCGATGAAATACCGCAGCACGTTCTCGATGATAAAAGAATGTACCGGCAGGGACTATCCTGATATACATGTTATCGGCGGCGGCACGAAAGATACCCTGCTCTGCCAAATGACCGCGAACGCCTGCAATGTCCCCGTGAAGGCGGGGCCGATAGAGGCGACCGTGCTCGGCAATATCGCCGTTCAGCTCCTGAGCTCCGGCGACATTCCGGATATCAAAAAGGCGAGGGAGATAATCTCGCGCAGCGAAGCATTACGCGAATATGCTCCGTGCGACACCGACAAATGGGCGGGCGCATATGAGAGCTTTTTGAAAATACTTAAATAACATCGAAAGGATGACTGAAAAATGGCAAAAGCAAAGCTTGGAATCAGACCCATCATTGACGGCCGCTGGGGCGGAGTCAGAGAGAGTCTTGAGGAAAAGACGATGAACATGGCGCTCGCTGCCAAGAAGCTCATCGAAGAAAATGTGTTCTATTCGGACGGCACTCCCTTTGAGTGCATCATCTCCCCCTGCACGATAGGCGGAGCAGCAGAAGCGGCAAAGTGCGCCGACTTCTTCTCGACTCAGAACGTCTGCGCGACCCTCTCCGTCACCCCCTGCTGGTGCTACGGCAGCGAGACGATGGATCTCGATCCCCTGACCGTCAAGGCAGTCTGGGGCTTCAACGGCACCGAGCGCCCCGGCGCGGTCTATCTCGCGGCGGTCATGGCGGCTCATGCACAGAGAGGTCTGCCCGCATTCTCGATTTACGGCAAAGATGTTCAGGATGTCACCGACAACTCCATCCCCGATGACGTTGCCGAGAAGATTCTCCGCTTCGCACGCTGCGCCGCGGCTGTCGGTCAGCTCAGAGGCAAGTCCTATGTCGGCATAGGCGCTGTCGCAATGGGTATCGCAGGCTCGTTCTGCGACGCGGATTTCTGGCAGGAGTATCTCGGCATCCGCGCCGAGTGGGTCGACATGGTCGAAGTTACCCGCCGCGTCGAGCTCGGCATCTATGACCACGAGGAATATGAGCGCGCGCTCAAGTGGGTCAAAGAAAACTGCCCCGAGGGCTTCGACAAGAACCCCGAAAATATCAGACACACCCCCGAGCAGAAGGAGAAGGAGTGGGAGTTCGTCGTCAAGATGACCCTTATCTGCCGCGACATCATGCTCGGCAACGATAAGCTCAACGATGTCCGCCCCGTCGGCGCAGAGGCTGAACACTCCGGTCCCAAGGACGGCTGGCACGAAGAGGCTCTCGGCCGCAACGCCATTCTCGGCGGCTTCCAGGGTCAGCGCCAGTGGACGGACTTCATGCCCAACGGCGACTTCACCGAGGCTATGCTCAACACCACCTTCGACTGGAACGGCAAGAAAGAGCCGCTCACTTTCGCTACCGAGAACGACGGTCTCAACGGTCTGTCGATGCTCCTGGGCAAACTCGTCACCGGCAGAGCGAGCCTGTTCGCCGATGTTCGTACATACTGGAGCCCCGACGCTGTTGAAAGAGTCTGCGGCATGCGCCCCGAGGGCGTTGCCAAGGACGGCTTCATCCACCTCATCAACTCCGGCGCCGCCGCGCTTGACGCCACCGGCGTATGCAAGGACAAGGACGGCAACGCAGTCATGAAGGAGTGGTGGAACGTCACCGACGAGGATATCGACGCTATGCTCAAGGCTACCGACTGGTGCCCCGCAGACCTCGGATATTTCAGAGGCGGCGGATACTCCTCGCACTTCAAGACTCAGGCTGTCATGCCCATGACAATGATAAGAGTCAACATCATCAAGGGTCTCGGCCCGGTGCTTCAGATAGCCGAGGGCTACACCGCCACCCTGCCCGATGAGATCCACAACAAGCTCGACATGCGCACCGACCCGACCTGGCCGACCACCTGGTTTGCGCCGAGACTCACCGGCAAGGGCGCGTTCAAGGATGTCTACTCCGTCATGGCGAACTGGGGCGCAAACCACGGCGCTATCAGCTACGGTCACATCGGCAAAGACCTCATCACGCTCGCGAGCATGCTCAGAATCCCCGTTGCGATGCACAACGTCGCCGACGAGGACATCTACCGTCCGCACGCATGGTCTGCGTTCGGCACGAAGGATCTCGAGAGTGCAGACTATAGAGCCTGCGCCGCCTACGGCCCGCTGTATAAATAAGATGAAAATAAAAAGTTCCGTCCGGAAAACCGGGCGGAATTTTTATGGCTTCGCAAAGCTTTTTAATTTTTCAGTCCCGCTCCCCTCGAATAAACGGAATTGCAGACAGAAGCGAACTCAGCGCAACGGGCAGAGTATACAGCATGAACAGAAGCGTCATCAGATTTGAATATCTGCCGTCGAACCTCGGGATTCCGCCGTTTGCAATAAAATCGTTAAGTGCCGCCGTTTCAGATGACGAAAATTTGACGGCGGCATAACCTATGCTCGCCGCGAGCGACGATAAACCGGTACCAATCTTGACAATAAACGTCTGCGCGGAGAAAAACAGCGCGTCCGGTCTGTTACCTGATATTTTTTCTTCAAGGTCAACGGCTTGTGAGATTATCAGCGTCTGAACGGTCGAAGAAATGCTTACACAGCTTCCGATTATAAGTGTAAGTACGAACATTGCAACCGTTTGCGGAATGTTCGTCATATTTTGAGGATATTTAACATACAGCGCAAATAGCAAAAGATTCGGAAAAATGTTTATCAGATTGACGGCGGCAAAGAGCCTTTTTGTTCCGTATTTTTTAGATAAACTAGGGACTGCTGCCGCCGAGATTACCAGTCCCACAATACTTCCCACTCCGAAAAGTGCCGTATAAATCAGCGACATCTGCGGATTTTTGCTTGCAAAATAATAGGTTACCAGCGGAGTGAGGATAACACCGGTCATGGCTTTCAGACTGCCCAAAAATCCCGATATACTGATTTTTCTGAGCAACGGATTTGTAATAAAATATCTGAGCTGACCCGAATTTTCGCTGCGCTCGGCAGAAACCCTTTCCACCGAACCGATTGCGGTAAACTGAAAAAGCGCCCCGCCGATGATTGAAAACGCGGCAACCGTTATAAGAAAAGCATTTCGCTCATCCACTGCACTTCCGCCGAAAACTGCCGACAACGCAAAAGCAATCGGCTGAACGGCAAGCGTGCTTATACCGCTCGCCATTCCACCTATCGGACGCAGCGAAAGCAACTTTGTTCTGTCGCCCTCATCACTTGTGAGCACTGAAGGATACCCGGTTATCGGAATATCGCCGATTGTAAACACAACTTCCCATATTATGTAAAACACAAACGCAGATAACACTATTAAAATATTTTTAGGCATACTGTTTTCCGCGGAATAAATTCCGTTACTGAAACAGAGAATCGTCAGTATTGCTGTGGGAATCGGCACTGCGATAAGATAGTCCTTTAGTTTATGTTTTCCTCTGCTTATCATCGCTCCGATAAACGGGTCTTTGACGGCGTCAAATATTCTCGCAACACTTAATATCAGACCGACCCATACGGCAGGAATCAGAATCGTGAACTGAAGATAATATGCGAGCACGGATGTTACTGTTCCGTATATGATGTTCTGACCGGAAAGACCCAGAAGATACCGGAACTTTTCTCTTTTCGTGTAAGTTGCTGACATGGTTTACCTCCTTACATACTTTTGGTATGTTTAATATTAATATATATGGGAGGGGTAAAACCCTCCCGAATATTTAAAGATTGATATCGCTGTTCATTTTGTCGAGCAGCGGATAGATGTCGGAAATGTCAAGCCCGATAGACTTTGTTATACCGCAAATAAACTCAAACTTTGCTTTCAGCTCTTCGTTGTCAACAGGAAAAACAAGCGGGTTTATCCAAATATTCGCGATAAGCGAAACCGCCTCGGCAGCCTGCTTTGGGAACATGACCGACAGAGATCCGTCCCTAACGCCCTCTTCGATAACCGGTTCAAAGGCATTAGGTGCTATATCGTTTACGGAGCGCAGAACAAGGTCGCTGAGCATCTGCGGCATATTCTGCAAATGCACTCCCAATTTTCTGAACTGCTGTTCCTGCTCATCCGTCAGAGCCGCAGCAAGCATACGCTTGAGCTTCTCTCCGCCCGTAATATCGGTATCGGATTGAATTTTACGCCAACTCGCAGACAGCGTATTTTTTGCAAAAAGCCGTTCTATGACCGCATCAAGGATATCCTGCTTTGAACTGAAATGGTGATATATCGCGCCCTTTGTGAGTCCGCCCAGTTCATCGATGATATCCTGAATCGTTGTGTTGTCGTATCCCTTTTCTATAAATAAACGCTGGGACACATCGAGGATAAGATTTACCGTTTCCTCCGGATATTTATTTCTGCTCATATTCGCTCCTTACATACTTTCGGTATGTATATAATAGCAAACTCAAAAACAAATGTCAACAGGTTATATAAAAATGGGTACTTAAAGCTGTTTGCAGGATAAATGTTAGAAAAAGTGTTAGAAATGCTACCGAAAACTAAAAAGAAAAAAGCCCTTCAAACTCCAAAAGCTCAGAGTTATCAAGGCTTTTAACTTGGCGCGCTGCAAGGGATACAGTCGGCTGCGCCGCCTTGCGTGCTCGGCGACCGCTGCTGCGCAGCAGTACCCGCCTCACACTTCGCGGCTAAAAACAGTCCGCCGGACTGTTTTCTCAACGCCGCTCACCCTCTCAGGGTTCGAATCCCTTAAAAATAAAAAAAGAACGGAAGCAACACTTGCGGTATTGCTTCCGTTCTTGGCGCGCTGCAAGGGATTCGAACCCCTGACCTTTTGGTTCGTAGCCAAACACTCTATCCAGCTGAGCTAGCAGCGCATTTCTTAACGCTCATATATTATAGCACAGAGTTTTAAAAAATCAAGTGTTTTTTAAAAAAAGTCCTGATTTTTTAAAAATATTTGCCGTTTGTTCACTATTGATATTTTAATGTGCTTGGTTGATTGAAAAAAGGCGATTGACATACAAATTTATTTAGTATATGATTATTACGAGGTGAGAAAATGGACGGTTTTGTCGAAAAATATGTGATTAAATCCGATGGATTTGCCTGTTCCGAGAATATTGTTGTAGACAGCGATTTACGAATAACGGTTATCACGCCGGAGCTTGTCAGAATTGAAAAAGGCGGCTTCTGCGACCTGCCGACGCAAACCGTTCTTTTCAGAAATCTCGGCAAGGTTGATTATTCTTTTGCGAAAGAATCGGACAGAATAACCGTTCGGACGGATAAATGCGAATTTTGCATTTTAAAAAGCGGAAAATTGCAGAACGTTAAACTAAGCGACGGACGTGTTGTGACAGATTTCAAGAGCGGGAATTTAAAAGGAACACGCCGTACTCTCGATGTTACGTTCGGCGGAGTGAAGCTCGGCGACGGAATAATTTCCCGTAACGGAGTTGCCTTGGTTGATGATTCGGCTTCGCTTACCTTGCTTTCGGACGGAACGGTTGAACCTCGCCCGCAGGCAGAGAAGGATATTTATGTTTTTGCCTACGGCTTTAATTACATCTCGGCGCTGAGGGATTTTTACCGCATTACAGGTGAAACGCCGCTGATTCCGCGTTTTTGTCTCGGTAACTGGTGGAGCAGATTCTGGCGCTACACTCAGGACGAATATCTCGATTTAATGAATGAATTTGAGAAAAAGGATA
>ENA-USZK01001049-USZK01001049.1-human-gut-metagenome-genome-assembly--contig:-NODE-1049-length-12415-cov-3.354433_pt1 | contig 12415 bp, 13 predicted proteins | sample MGYA00250043_ERZ773534 | MGnify/ENA primary metagenome ERZ773534 (study PRJEB29103, sample SAMN06112056) | human gut metagenome | biome: human gut; feature: ankylosing spondylitis patient; material... | reverse complement strand
TCTTATCTTTGCATCAATCTAAATATAACGAAATTCAATATCAATTATTCATAACTAATAGTTTACAAGAACTATAGGCGAGACTGTAAATGCCAAGCAGGGATTTGGCATCAATGGTATATCGCCCGGAGACTAAGTCCATCTCATAGGGATATTTGGACAGCAAATCTACAAATTCCTTGACCTGATCGACCTGCCGCATTCTGATCTGTAATTTTGTCATAGGGTATCCTTTCTTTTACAGCAGTGGGATAGAGGCAATGCAGTTCTGAATTTCCACCATGGAGGGCATTGCAGGGATTGCGCCGCCCTTTGTCGTGGTCAGACTGCCCGCTGCATTGCCGAAGCGGACGATTTCTTCAAGCTCAAATGCAGGGAGGGTACGCAAATCCTCAGCATCTTTTCCTCGCAGCTGGTAGTGAATTGCGCCCATGAAAGCGTCGCCTGCACCAGTCGTGTCCACGGTAGGCACATCATAGGTGGGAAGATGCCCTGCTCCCACAGCGTTCCGGTAATAAGCACCCTTTGCACCCAGCGATACCAGCACAAGAGATGGCCCCATTTCGAGCAGGGCTTGTGAGCCGCGGGCAAGGTCGCTTTCGTTTGTGATAAGCTGCATGGCGATCATGGCACAGACGGAGCGAGAGGTGTTGATTTTCGCACGCTCCTCGATGTTCTGGGTCAGGGTGCCGCAGAGCGTACCATAAGGGATGTTCACGCAAGTATAGCCCAGAACCAGTACACAGTAAGTAATGTACATATACAGGCTCTTAGCACTGTCTGACCATGCGGGGTGCGCCCAGAACGTCAGCACGAGCACCACAGCAGTTGCCGGTGCGCCGAACAGCAGCCATGGACGGTAGCGTCCCCAGCGGGAACGGGTGCGGTCGCTCAGCGAACCGATCACGGGGTCATTGATGGCATCCCAGAAGCGGGAGACCAGCATCAGGAGGGACACTGCCGCCATGCTGATGCCGCAGACATCGGTGTAAAAAATCATCAAGAAGTTGCCAACGAACATCCAGCTGAAGTTGCAGCCCACATCGCCCATGCCGTAAGCGATTTTACTGATCAGAGGGACTTTGATGTTCGTATCCTGCTGTTTCGGCTCTGCTGTGTAACTCATACGGCGCGCTCCTTTCTCCTCTTGACGCGATGCTTATAATTTCTGGCAGAACTCTATTCTCTCTTTATTCGGGCCTTCGACCATGAAAAAGCGCACACCGTTTTCCCAGAACGGCAGTGACTGGATGCTGGAATGCAGCAGGTGCATCCCTGCCTCTTTTGCTGCAGCAAAGGCGGCTTCGATATCGGTCGTTGCCAGAGCTACATGGTCGATTGCTCCGGCCTTTTCCGCCGCACGATGGTTTTCATAGGTTTCGATCATCAGATCGCCAAGCTGAAGAAACGCAACGCGCTCCCCGGCGGCTTTGTTTACCGTTTCCAGCGCAGAAACAAACCCCAGCTTCTTGTAAAATGCAATGGTCTTGTCGAGATCATTTGTCGGGATGCCAATGTGCGCCACACCGGTCAGAACCTGCGGAAAACTCATACCTTCGTTGCCTCCGCAATCTTCACCACTGCTTTGACGATGTTGGCCTTGTCCGAAATGCTCTTGTCCATGGCATTCTGGATGTCGTCAAAGTCAAAGATGTTGGTCACAATGCCCTTCAGGTTGATTTTGCCGGAAGCAACGGCATCGATCGCCATGGGGTAAATGTGGCGATAACGGAACACGGTCTTGAAGGTCAGTTCCTTGTCCAGTGCAAGGCTCATAGGCAGGGTCATCTCGCCGGATTTGGAGTAACCGACCAGAACGATGTTTGCACCCTTCTGCGCCATCTCAATGGCCTGGCGGGTAGTGATTTCTGTACCAGCAGTCTCGATAACGAGGTCGCAGCCCAGACCATCGGTCAGGTCGAGAATCGTTTGGACGGCATCCTTTTCGCGGCTGTTGATCACACCGTCTGCACCCAGTTCAAGAGCCTTATCCAGACGCTTCTGCATGATATCCACAACGTAAACACGGGAAACACCCTCGGCTTTCAGCGCCATCATGGAGACCAGACCAATGCAGCCTGCACCCATGACCACCGCAGTCTGACCGGCATGAGCACCGCCCTGATTGGCTGCGTGGAAACCAACAGCCAGAGGCTCGATCAGCGCACCTTCCATGGTGCTTACGTTGTCCGGCAGCTTGAAGCAGAGGTTTGCTTCATGGGCCACATACTCCTGAAAAACACCGTCTACCGGCGGAGTAGCGAAGAACACGACATCCGGGCAGAGGTTGTATTTGCCCTCACGGCAGAACTTGCAGTGACCGCAGGTCTTGCCCGGCTCCAGCGCAACGCGGTCGCCGACTTTCAGATGCTTGACAGCACTGCCAACTTCCACGACTGTGCCGCCCGGCTCGTGGCCCAGCACGAACGGTGGCTTGACCACATAATTGCCGATCGCACCCGTTTCATAGTAGTGCATATCGCTGCCGCAGATGCCAACGTATTCCAGCTTGACCAGAACTTCGTCCTCTTTGGGTGTGGGGATCGGGCGGGTGGTGTAGCCCATCTTGCCGATGCCGTTCATGACTGCAACTTTCATTGTGCCTTTCATAAGATGACCTCCGTTTTTATTTGTTTATTAACTTTTATAAAGTGTTTATGAATGTGACTACAAATTAACACACCGCACAACCAAAGTCAAGCCCTTTTTCGCGGATTCGGAGAACTGCACAAGGAAAAAGCGGCGGAATTGTGCAAAAAATCGAGGACGGCAGGTGCCGTCCTCGATGGGAAGGTTTATAGGTTCTGAATGAAGGCTTCGATATGGAGCAGAGCGGCTCCCAGCGCAGAGGCTTCCAGCTTATAGCGGCTGAACTTCAGGTAGGAACTGTCCGGCTCAAACGTATTACGCTCGACCAGCATTTCCCGGAGCGGTTCGCCAAACTCTGCCAGAAAGCCGCCAACGTAGCCGCCAACAATTACATCACAGTCGAAGGTCATGCGCAGATTATTGACTGCTACAGCAAGGTAAGAAAGGTATTCATTCCATGCCGTTTGCAAAGCTGCATTGCCGGAGCGCAACCCGTCAAAGAATAGTGCAAGATTTCCGTCGGTCAGCTGGGAGAGGACTTTTGCAGAGCAATAGGCATCCAGACAGCCCTTTTTTCCGCAGTAGCAGGGGCGGCCATCGGGAACGAGCGTGTTGTGCCCGAACTCTCCGGCACGAAGATGGTCGCCGCCATAGAGCGCTCCACCGGTCAGAATCGCACCGCCGACACTGTTGCTCAGAGAAAGGTAGACAAGGCTGCGGGGAGATTCGAGGTCGCGCACTTCAGCAAGTCCGGCAGCGTTCGCGTCGTTGATGAACCAGCAGGAGAACGGGATGTAACGGCTGAATTCTTCGGTAGGAACATTCCGCAGACCCAAGGCATGAGAGTAAACCAATGTCTGCCCCTCTTTGTCCAGAATACCGGGCAGCGAAATGCCGACGCCCAAGATTTTTTCGACCGGGCAGCCCTCTTTTTCAATCAGCCCCTGCACGATTCCGGCAAGCATTTCCGCATAGGTGTCCGACCGCTCCTAAAGACGCCTTTTACGCTCATAGTGGAGAAGGTTACCGGACAGATCGACCAGAACTGCTCCGACATGATTCTGGGTAATCTCCAGTCCGACCGCAAGTCTGGCATCCCGTACAGGAGCGAATGCTCTCGCCTTGCGCCCGCCGGTGGATTCAAAGGTGCCGACCTCCTGCACCAGTCCCATCGCCATCAGTTCTTTGACATTCTGCAATACGGTCGGCCAGCTGTTGTTGACTTTTGCCGCAAGCTCCGGCTGCGAGATTCGGTCGCAGGAAAAAATGCTGCGAATCGTTCGGATGCGGTTGATTTTTTTAACATCACGGTTATTTGCGCCGCTGCCGGTCATGGGCTCACTCACCTCCAAGAGCAGATTCAACATTTGAAAGAAGATTTATAAAGCTCTTTCTTATTATAGAGAATCTGGCGAGATTCTGCAAGGGAAACATTTACAAAAAAGCGTTAGCCGAAAAGAGCGAGTTGCTTATGGATAAGAAGCGATGCTACCAGCTTATGGCAAACCATAGGTCGGTGGGCACCGTGTTCTTTATAGGGACTTAATCTTCCAGCCTGCCGTGGTCGCAGCCAAGCGAGAGATAGTGTTCCATCTCGCCACTCAGCACAAGCTGTGCATATTCCAGTGGTTTGTTGTACAGCAGCCAGTCTAGTTCTGCCCGCTGTGCAGGGGTGTTGCCGTACTCGTCCTCGATGGCGATGCAGTCGATGGCAACGGCAGAGCTATCAGCGAACTGGGCTTCTATCCGGTTGGTGTCCATGTTGTAGCGGCAGGAAAGCAGTTTGTTCATAGGGAACTTCTTTCTATATAAAGTAGTATCTGTTCGATTGTCCAAATCCCTGCCATGAATCGTAGTTGTGGATGTACATTTGATGCTTAGTCTGAACAGGCAAGATTGTAGCTGCCGTATCGGGCTCGAACCCGGCCGTTTTTCCGGCTTTGCATAAAAACTCAATGCCTGTTTAAGGGGCTGATTTTGGCTCTGCACATTTTTGCACACTTTTTGCACACCTGAACGGCTGGATAACGGATGCAAGAGAGGGTGACAGGTGCAAAGGATGCAGCAGATGCAAAACACAAATTTGCGATAAAACGATAAAAACAACGGAGCTGCGTAATTGTCGAAATCGACGATTGTTGCACGTTGGTTTCTCTTAATCAGTGGGCCCAGGGTTCGAGTCCCTGGAGGTGCACCAGATTTTGAACGTCAAATCGTAAGATTTGGCGTTCTTTTTTGTTATGTAACCCCGAAAATTCGGGGTCTGCACGGTCAATGCACGGTTTTTGCACGGTCGGCTTTTTCGTGGGAATCCTCTGCATGGGCTGGAATTGCTTTGAAATGCGTGGTAAATTTTGCATCAGGTCAGCAGAGCCAGACGGAGCTGCGCCTTTACTTCGGGGTCTGCGTTCTTCAGAAGTTCCAGCAGAGCAGTCATAGAGATGGTCGGTTCGCCTGCGGCGGGTACAGCCTGTGGGCTGGGGCTTTCGGACTTAGCATAGAACCCTTCCTCGAACTTCTTCCCCAGTTCAACACGAGAGGACTGCTGGATATGGGCGTAGGTGTTCACCAGCATATCTGCCGTAGCGTGTCCAGTGGTTCCCTGAACGGCCTTCACATCGCCGCCGGAGATCATCAGCTGATAGGTCGCACTGGAATGCCGCAAACCGTGAAAGACAATGCGGGGGAACTCCGGGTGGGCATCCTGCCACTTGAGGAACTTTTTGCGGATGAGCACCGGCTCCACCGCCAGACCGTTGGGCAGACGGAACAGCATCCCACTGTCATGGTAGCGTGTCGGGTCTTTTCTCTCGTCTGTCGCCAGCTGATTCAGCCACTTCTTCAATTCTTCTTTTAGTGCAGAGGTCATGAAGATGGTGCGGCAGGAGGATGCGGTTTTGGTGCTTTTCAGGATGAGGGAAGTGGTGCTGCGCTCCAGCTTGTCCGGGAATACCTTGATGATGCAGCCATCGTCCACTTGGTTCAGGGCTTCTTTTCGCACCCGCTGCATGGACTTGTTGATACGGAACGTTCCGATGCCATCCGCAGCGTCAAAATCAAGATCTTCCGGGGTCAGACCAACGATCTCGCCCTCTCGCAGTGCGCCCACCAGTGTGAGATGGACTGCCAGATGCAGGATGGGGTCCTCCATGCTGTCCAGTGCTGCCCGCATTTCCTCTACCGTCCAGATGGTACGCTCCTGCGTGGACTTCTTGGGGCTGTCCACAGGAACAGGACTTTTGATCAGGATACCCCACTCCACGGCATACTGGAACGCTGTACCCAGCAGCCGATGAACCTCATGGATGGTTGTGCCAGAAAGAAACCGCTGCTTCTGCTTTTCGGTCAGTTCCTGCTTCTTTCCCTCGATATACGAACCGCAGGGTGTTTTACTCAGGGTCGTGTAGAGGTTCTCCATGTGGTAGGGCTTGAGTTTCTGCATCTCCATGCTGCCGATATAGGGGATAATCAGGTTCTGGATGGTGGAAAGGTTGGATTCGTAGGTTTTGGGTGCCCACTTGTGCTTGCTGCACTGCTTGGGCAGCCAATCCATGAGGAACTCTGCCACCGTCACCGAGGACGGAATCAGGAATGTGCCAGCTGCCGGTTCATGTTCGATTTGCTTCTTTCGGTTCGTTGCCTCCTCTTTTGTGGGAAAACTTTCCCATTTGTCGCAGCTCTTGCCGTGTTCATCTTCGTAGGTGTATCGGACGCTGTAAGAGTTGCCGCGCTTCGTAATATATGCCATACTGTTTGCCTCCTTATCAAGCTGCCCGGTTGAGCCACGCATCGAAACTGTCCTTCGGCACACGGATGCTTCCGCCTACCCGCAGGACACGGAATTCGGTGGTGCTGTTGCACAGGTTGTAAGCAGAGCGCAGGCTGATGGCCAGCATTCGTGCGATCTCTTCCACCGTGTACACCAGCTTCGTGGTTTCCGGGCTGTCAGTCGGAGACTTGACGGCATTGGGTTGAGTGACCATCTCCATTGTAGTGGGATTCGAGTCCTTTTGCAAGGACTTATTCGTATAATTATAAGACTTCACAGTTTCGGTCATGTCAGGCCGATTCAAATTCATAGGCAAGCCTCCCAATTCCTTGTAGCCGGGTGATTTCTACACCCGGCAATTTTTGTTTTCCGACATTTTCGGGTTATCCGATCAAAAGTTTCATACGTTCCAGCTTTTCCTGCGCTGCTTCCTTGCGGAAACTTACACCGATACAGGAGATTGGGACGCACATTTCCAGCAGGCGGTCATAGATGCGGGCATGGGCGGTATCCTGTGGGTGGCGTATCTCGTCCAGCGTCAGGTTGGTGGTGACGATTAACGGCTTCCGGCTGCGGTATCGGCTGTCTACGATGTTGTAGATTTGCTCCAGTACATATTCCGTTCCGCGTTCCATGCCGAAATCGTCAATGATGAGCAGGGGATAGCGGCAGAGCTTGTCCACAACATCATTTCGCCCGGAAAAGCTACTGTTCAACTCGTTCAGGATTCGGGCAAAGTTCGTCATTCGCACAGGCACTTCCTGCTCCATCAGAGCGTTCGCAATGCACCCGGCAAGGAAACTCTTGCCGGTGCCAACACCGCCCCAGAGAAGAAGCCCAAGGTTCTCTGAATGCATGGTCTGCCACTGCTCTACATATCGGCGTGCATGGTGCATCTGCGGGCTGCGGCCATTGTCGTTTTCAAAGGTCCAGTCTAGCATTGCTGGGTCTGAAAATCCTTCTGCTTTCAGTCGCCGCACAAGGTCGAGGTGTTTTTGCTGGTTGATAAGGGCTTCCTGCTTTTCTCTTTCCATGCGCTGGCAGCAGCATTCGACTGGGTGCTTGTTCTTGCCCATCAGGGCAATGCCCTTCGCAAAGAACGCTTCTTTTGGGGTGTGACATTTTCCGCAGTAAAGCAGAGCGTCCTTGCCATAATAATCCTCGGGATTTTCGGGAATACTGGAAACGGACTGTTCAAAAATTTTTTCAATCGTCTTTATAGGCTTTCTCCTTCCTTGAATGTGTAGTCCGGGATGCCCGGTGCTTGCTTCTGTTCTGACCGCTGCCGCTTCGCCCAGATGCACAGGGGAGCGGCATGATCGGCGTACTTTTTGCCCGTAGACTGGATATAAGCCGAAAGCTGGTCGATCAGACTATCTAGTCCGGAAAAGTCAGCTTTGAGCCGCTTGTACTCTTTTTCTGTCAGAAAGACATTGCGATATTCTCCAAGGGCTAAATGAGCATCTGTTGTTCTTGTTAGGTGGCTATCTTTCAGGTTGTTCTTATTACGTTGGTTAGGTGTGCATTTCTGCGCAATCACACTGCTCATTTCTGCACAGTCATGCTCGGCATTTTTGCATACTGTGACAGCGCAATTTTGCGTAGCATACGGAACCTTGAGCAGAATGCGGCTGGGCTTGGAAAAACCGTTGCGGACACGTTCTACGAGCTGTGCATTTTCTAGTTCAGTAAAAGAGCGTGTTATGCTGGAAATACTGCATCCCAAATCTTTTGACAGATGAGAAAGCGGATAGACTACATAAATGCGACCCTGTGCATCGATCCAGTTGTTCTTTTGAGAAAGTGTAGCCCGGTCCAGCAGCAGGGTGTAGAGCAGCTTTGCTGTGTGGCTCAGGTCTGTGTCCAGAAGAAAGCGGGCATAGGGTAGATATTGCGGCAAAGGTGTAGTGACAGTCAGGTCCATGATGTTGCCGTTGAGATAAGCATAACGCAGCAGTTTCACCTCCAGGCCTGCACTTCTGCTCCGGGCAAGCTGACAGGCAAAGATTTACGAATTTCTGCCCGCAGCTCGTCCGGCTTTTTCAGTTGGCCACTTTGACCAACTGATTCCGTTACGGGTAAAATCAAGTGCCGGGTGGCGGCACCTGATTTTCAACAGACCTTGCAACGTTACAGGTGGAATCAGGTTGTCTTTTTGGCAACCTGATTTTCAACGACCTTGAGGCGTTACAGATGAAATCAGTTGGTCATTTTGACCACCTGATTTTTACGGAGTAGGAGTGACGTGTTACAGATAAAGCCGAAGTTCTCAAAAAGATAACTCCGGTAGCTCTGCCACGGATGCAATCAAGTTATCATTTTGACAACTTGATTTTGATACGGCTAAAATCAAGTTCCCAAAGTGGGAATCTGATTCGGCAGGGGCTACAAATCAAGTTACGGAAAGCGTAACTTGATTTCAGATGACAGCCACAATTCCCACTTTGGGGATTTGGGAGTGAGCGATTAGACGGTACGGTATTTTGGTTCTTCCCAAAATGGGAAGTACCACTTTACTGGATAAAAGCGAGCGTAGATAAGGAACTTGACAAACTTTATCAAGTTCCTCAAAGAGAAGCGTGAGCCGTTACTTTACGCTTACGGTAGTCTTTCTGCCGACAGGCGTTGCTGCAATATCTGGCATCCGCCCGAATCGGTAAGAACTGCTCACCACAGCAAGGACAGGTGTAGGTTCCGCGCTCAACGCGCTTTTTAAGACTTTTTCGCAAGTTCAGCATCCGGTGGCCGCAGGTCTGGAAGCTGCAATATTTGCGGTTCCGGGTTTGGGTGTAGATGACCTTGCGGCAGTATTCGCACTGGATTCTGCGCACACTGGGGTCACCGTCAATGAAATATTCCATCAGAGTGTCCTGATTTTCGCGTTCCCATTGTTTCGTTGTCATAGACATCCTCCTTTGGTGTTATGGGTATATGGTGGTTACCCAAATGGCAACAGTCACTTTCGCACAATAAAGCGTTGCGATTGTTTGGTTGATGGTCAGAATGACCACCAACCAGAATCTATGCGTTACAGTTAGGTGGTATCTGGACATTTTGTCCACGTACCACAGCACGTTACGGCTGTTTGCTAAGTACCGGAAAGCAGCACTTACCAGATTTCACCGTGGCTTGGCAAAAGGTCAAGTCGAGGTCAGCTGTAACACGGATAGAGTCAATGTGCTCAGTTTGAACACATTGAACGGGGCTGCGACAGTTCGTACCATGTGGTCAAAATGTCCACATGGTACGAGCTGTAACGTAGAAGATGTTTCTGGTGAATGACGCTTTGTGTCATTCACCACATCAACTGGCCATTTTGACCAGTTGATATTGGGTGTGCCGTTCTCCCTGCATGGATTTCCTGCCCCCTTCCAGCGGCGTTTTCTGGCTCGCTCTTGCGAGGTCTTCGCCGGGTATCCCATGCAGACGGTCTTTCGGTTCTCAAGGTGCGGCACTGGATTTGGCAATAAAAAATCGCCACACAACAACCGAAACCTGACCATCCCTTCCGGGATGGCCTTGGTTCGGGTTTGTTATGTAGCGATAAGAAAGTCAAAAACTTGCTCCGGCTCCTTCGGGAGCCGAGCTGGAACTCTAAGATAAATATGTTATATTAAATTGTTGGGATAGATTACCACAAAAATCGCAGTGTGTCAACAAAAAACTTTGAAGATGTGCTGATTTCGGCAGCTTGCAAGAAAAAACAAGGAAAACTTTGGCAAAAAGAGAGAGGACTGGACGGTGCCAGCCCTCTTGACAAGAAACTAACATGTTGAATTTTGAATTTGAGCCAAAATGAAGCTGGTATGTTGTAAGGCGGCAAATGGTACTGGTGCGACTGATACAACATCCAGTGGAATCAAGGAGATGGATAGTAACTACATAGAATTGATGAACAAAAACGGAAACCGCTTTTTTATCAGCTTTTTTTGCGGGTGGCGATATCCTGAAAGCAGAAATAATCCGGATGGTGGCGCGACTGCGTATACTCAAACAGCAATCCATCGGAGTTGAAGGTCTGGTTTACCACCACCGCCACGCAATCATAGCCGTCCATATCCAGCAGCTTTTCGTCACTGGCGGTCGCGTGTTCCACCGTGATGCGCCGTTTGCTGGTGATGATTTGCATTCCGAGCACATTTTCAATAAAATCATAGATGGAATGGGATGCGATTTCCTCCGTCAGTCCGGGCACAAATTCCTTCAAAAAATAGTTGATGTCCAGAATCAGTGCTTTTCCGTCCAGATAGCGCACGCGCTGCACCGCCCACAGTTCGTCGCCCTCAGAAAATCCGCTTTCCGCGGCAAACTGTTCCGTTGCGATGATGGTCTCAAACCGAATGACGCGGGTAACGGCTTGCAGACGATTGCGGTTAGCGGTCTCCTGAAAGGTCTCTATTCCACCGATGGTAAAGGTCGTCTTTCCCACCGGCTGGTAGATGACCCGAACGCCCCGTCCCTGCATGGCCTGCACATAGCCGTCTGCGGTCAGCTCGGCAATGGCGCGGCGCACCGTATTGCGGGAACAATCATATTCTTCAATCAGGGTATTCTCGCTGGGCAGCAGGGATTGATATGGATAATCCTGCGCTTCGATGCGCTTTTTGATGCTGCGGTAGATGCCCTCATACTTTGCTTTCGGCATGGTGATACTCCTCAACTTGTTCAAACATTTACTTCAGTATACCGTGATTGCACCCGAATTTCAAGGCTTTTGTTTGCCCGAAACGCCGAAAATTATCAAGATGTGGACGATTTTTTAGAAACATACTTGACTTGTATGAACAAGTTGACTATACTGAAGCTGCAAGATAAGGTTGTTTGAACAAGTTGAACAACCTATCGAAAAATCAAGGTAAAGGAGAAGAACATCATGGGTAAATATCAAGAAGACGCAAAGCTGCTTCTCGAATATGTGGGCGGCAAAGAAAACATTGCGGCAGTTTCGCATTGCGTATCGCGTATGCGATTTGTCCTCAACGATCCCGCCAAGGCGGACGTTGCCAAGATCGAGGCACTGAAATCCGCCAAGGGCACTTTCACCCAGGCGGGCCAGTTTCAGGTCATCATCGGCAACACGGTCAACGATTTCTACAATGATTTCATCGCGGTGTCCGGCATTGACGGCGTGTCCAAGGATGCCGTCAAGAGCGCGGCCAAGCAGAACCAGACCACCCTGCAGAAGGTCATGAGTGCCTTGGCAGAGATCTTTGCACCGCTGATCCCGGCGATCATCACCGGCGGTCTGATCCTTGGCTTCCGCAACTGCATCGACAGCATCTACTTCTTTGAAAACGGCACCAAAACCTTGTGCAATATCAGCCAGTTCTGGTCCGGCGTGGACAGCTTCCTGTGGCTGATCGGCGAGGCCATCTTCCATATGCTGCCGGTCTGCATCTGCTGGTCCGTTACCAAAAAGATGGGCACCACCCAGAGCCTTGGCATCGTGCTGGGCCTGACGCTGGTTTCCGGGCAGCTGCTCAATGCCTACGGTGTGGCTTCCACTGCAGCGGCAGATATCCCCAAATGGGACTTCGGCTTCTTCACCGTGAACATGATCGGCTATCAGGCGCAGGTCATCCCGGCCATCCTCGCGGCGTTCACGCTGGTGTATCTGGAACGGTTCTTCCGTAAGATCTGCCCGGCAGTCATCTCCATGATCGTTGTGCCCTTCTGCTCGCTGGTGCTGTCCGTCATCATCGCCCACACTGTCCTTGGCCCCATCGGCTGGAAGATTGGCTCTGTCATCTCCGATGTGGTCTATGCGGGCATTTCCGGTTCCTTCCGCGTGGTGTTCGGTGCCATCTTCGGCTTTGTGTATGCACCGCTGGTCATCACCGGCCTGCACCACATGTCCAACGCCATTGATATGCAGCTGATCGCCGACTTCGGCGGCACGATGCTGTGGCCCATGATCGCACTCTCCAACATCGCACAGGGTTCTGCCGTGCTGGGCATGATCTACCTCCAGCGCAAAAACGCTGCTGCACAGGAAGTCAATGTTCCTTCCTGCATCTCCTGCTATCTGGGTGTTACTGAGCCGGCCATGTTCGGTGT
>ENA-USZK01001048-USZK01001048.1-human-gut-metagenome-genome-assembly--contig:-NODE-1048-length-12417-cov-3.791896_pt1 | contig 12417 bp, 13 predicted proteins | sample MGYA00250043_ERZ773534 | MGnify/ENA primary metagenome ERZ773534 (study PRJEB29103, sample SAMN06112056) | human gut metagenome | biome: human gut; feature: ankylosing spondylitis patient; material... | reverse complement strand
CTTTATGTCTTCATTCTTGCTTCCAATTTGCGCCAAATTTCAAGCAAGAATGAGGATGCGAGGGCTTGCGCAGGTCAGACTCTTAAACTTGATTATGAAAACGACAGAATCCTTGTTGACGGCGTTGTAATTGACGAACCGTATCTTGATGTGTCAACATTCTGTAATGTTGAGGCAGATTACGAAATCCCCGAGGTTATTCCGGACGGTATGATTTTTGTAATGGGCGACAACAGAGGAGTTTCTATGGACAGCCGTGACTCAAGAATCGGTCTTATCAGCGTAGACAATGTTATAGGAAAAGCTCAATTTGTAGTTTATCCGTTTTCAGACTTTAAATATCTTTACTAAAAATTTTAAATCAACTATTGATAAAAGCTTATTTCTGTTTTATAATTGAAATAAGCTTTTATTTTTTTGGAGGATATATGAAATCTGAAAACAAAACCTCGAAAACAAAAATACAGATAAACAAAGAAAAATTACCTAACTGTATATTTGATATTTTCAAAACGGTTATTTTCCTTTTTGCAATTATAAGCGTTGTATTTACATTTTTTATAAAAGATGTCACAATCGACGGCGAATCTATGAAAGACACGCTTTTTGACGGCGACAGGGCAATACTTACAAACTTTCTTTATTCACCGCAGGTGGGAGATATTGTGGCTGTTGACGCAGACCAGCAAATCGGAAAAATCATTATAAAACGAGTTATCGCAACCGAAGGACAGACAATAAAAATTGACTATGACAATAATAAAGTTATAGTTGACGGAATTGTACTTGACGAAGAATATGTTGCCTCCGATACAATAAGACCGACTGTCGGTTGGAATATTCCCGACACCATACCCGAAGGCTATGTGTTCGTAATGGGTGATAACCGTTCCGTATCACTCGACAGCAGAAGCGGCAGTATTCAGCTTATTCCAAAAACGATGATACTCGGCAAGGCACAATTTGTGATTTATCCGTTTGACCATTTCAAATATCTTTACTGATTTATAAACAACTATAAGGATTGATAAAATAAAATGAGCGAAATGCAAAATATACAGTGGTTCCCGGGTCATATGACCAAAACCAAAAGACAGATTCAGGCAAGTTTAAAACTTGTAGACGCAGTGGCAGAAATTCTTGACGCAAGAATACCCTTAAGCAGTAAAAATCCGGATTTACAAAAACTTATTCAGAACAAACCAAAGGTTGTGCTTTTGAATAAATGTGATATGGCTAATCAGACCGCAACAAGCAGATGGATAGACTACTATGCATCACAGGGAATTACAGCGATTGCGGTTGACTGCAAAAGCGGTAAGGGACTTAATAAATTTGCTCCTGCTGTAAACAATGTGCTTTCCGAGCGCAGAGAAAGACTTAAGGCAAAGGGTATGGTAAACCCGATGCTTAGAATTATGATTGTTGGTATCCCGAATGTCGGTAAATCTTCATTCATTAACAGAGTAGCAAAGCAAAACAGAGCAAAAGTAGAGGACAGACCGGGTGTTACAAGAGGCAATCAGTGGTATTCAATCGCTAAAAATATAGAAATGCTTGATACTCCGGGTGTGCTTTGGCCTAAATTTGACGATAAGATTGTCGGCGAAAGACTTGCTTTTACAGGTGCTGTAAAAGACCAAATTCTCGATACGGAGCTTCTCGCCGTACGACTTCTTGACTTTTTGCGCAGCTTGAAACCCGCTGATTTTATTGCAAGATTTAAACTTGAGGATATTGACCTTGACGCAATCGATTCATACGAATTGCTTAATGTAATCGGCAAAAAAAGAGGTATGCTCATTTCAGGAGGAGAAATAAATACAGAGAGAGCCGCAATTATGCTGCTTGATGAATTCAGAAGCGGAAAACTCGGCAGAATCACTCTTGAAATGCCCGAAAGATAAAAGGTGAAACAATGGATTGGCTTGAATTTGAAAAAGAGGCGCTTGCAAAAGGTTATAAATCGGTTTGCGGAGTTGATGAGGCAGGCAGAGGCCCTCTTGCAGGTCCCGTCTGCGCCGCCGCCGTTATATTGCCAGAAGGCGTGATTATTGACGGTGTAAACGACTCAAAAAAATTAAGCGAGAAAAAGCGTGAGTCCTTGTTTGATGTTATAAGAGAACAGGCGCTGTCATACTCAATAGCTTACGCTACGGTTGACGAAATCGAAGAAATCAATATACTGAATGCAACAATGCTTGCGATGCGCAGAGCAATTGACGGTCTTGAAATAAAGGCAGACTACGCAATGATTGACGGAAATAAAATTCCGCCGCTTGACATTGACGCCGAGTGCATTGTAAAAGGTGACGCAAAATCTATGTCGATTGCTTGTGCATCTATCCTTGCAAAAGTGTCAAGGGACAGACTTTTATATAAGTATGCCGAAGAATATCCCATGTACGGTTTTGATAAACACAAAGGATACGGAACCAAGGTACACAGAGAGGCTATTCTTAAATACGGCCCGTGCCCGTACCACCGCAAAAGTTTTCTTAAAAAGCTGTATAAATAATTATGAAGTTATTTTCAACAAAACAAAAAGGCGACATCGGCGAAAAATTTACCGAGCGTTACCTAAAGAAAAACGGTTATAAAATTCTTGAACGCAATTACAGACAAAAATGCGGTGAGATTGATATAATTGCTCAAAAGGGTGAATATATTATTGTTGAAACAACACAAGGTGAAGATATTGCAGAAGTAATAATTCCAGGAAGAATGATAGATGAAGAAAAATTAAACACACCATTAAAAAAAGTTTTAAGACTTGCATCAAGTAAAGATTTAAAACATGCAGAAGACTTAAAAAAGAAAGAAAAAGAAGCATTTGAATATTGTAATAAAAAAATTAAAGAATATAAATTAGACATGACTTTAACAGATGTAGAATATAAATTTGATAATAGTAAAATATTATTTTCATTTACATCAGATGGAAGAGTAGATTTTAGAGAACTTGTTAAAGATTTAGCTGCAACATATAAGACAAGAATAGAATTAAGACAAATAGGTGTAAGAGATGAAGTAAAAAGAATTGGTGGGAATGGAGTTTGTGGACGTGAATTATGTTGCTGTTCATTTTTAGGAGACTTTGAAACAGTATCAATAAAAATGGCAAAAGAACAAAATCTTTCATTAAACCCAACGAAAATTTCAGGAAATTGTGGTAGATTAATGTGTTGCTTAAAATATGAACAAGAAGTATATGAAGAAAAGGAAAAAAGATTACCACATGTAGGGGCAATAGTAAAGACTCCAGATGGTGTTGGAGAAGTTGACAATGTTGAAACACTAAAAGAAGCAGTTAGAGTTAGAATAAAAGATGGAGACATTTTCAAACAAAAAAGATATGAAGTAAAAGACATAAAAGTTATAAAAGATGTAAAAATAGAAGAAGAAAATTCAGAAGAAGATAAAATAGAAGAAGAAAATTAGTGAAAGGTGGTGAATGTAATGGCATATAGAATACAATGTGATAAATGTATAAGCTGTGGTGCATGTGCTGCAAATTGTCCTGTTGGATGTATATCACAAGGAGAAACTTGTTTTGTTATAGATGAATCTGCATGTATAGGATGTGGAACATGTGCAGGTGTTTGCCCTGTTAAAGCACCAGAAGAAGCTTAATAGATAAAAAGCCTTGAATATAATAAAGTCAGGGCTTCTTTTTTTCTGTACAGAATAAATATGTGACTTATAGAATCTCTAAGTAATTACCATTACATAGAAATTCTTAGAGCCACTTTTATTGTTAAAAATATTTACAAAAGTAAGAATTGGTATTATAATAAAATATGTGTAAAATAATAAGAAAAGGAAATGTGATAAAATGAAAATAGGAATAGTAGGCTTACCAAATGTAGGAAAAAGTACAATGTTTAATAGTATAACAAAAGCAGGAGCAGAATGTGCAAACTATCCATTTTGTACAATAGAACCAAATGTAGGAGTTGTAGCAGTACCTGATGAAAGAATAGACAATCTTGCAAAAATGTATAATCCAGCCAAAATAACAAAAGCAATAGTAGAATTTGTTGATATAGCAGGATTAGTAAAAGGAGCAAGCAAAGGTGAAGGATTAGGAAACAAATTTTTATCACACATAAGAGAAGTAGACGCAATTTGCCAAGTTGTAAGATGTTTTGAAGATCCAAATGTAATACATGTAGATGGAAGTGTAAATCCATTAAGAGATATAGAAACAATTAATTTAGAATTAATATTTGCAGATTTAGAAACACTTGATAAAAGATTAGACAAGGCAAAGAAAAACTTAAAAGCAGATAAAAAATATCAAGCAGAAATAGACTTAATTGAAAAATTAAAAGAAAACTTAAATAACGGAATTCCAGCAAGAGCTGTAGAATGTAATGAAGATGAACAAGAATTAGTAAAAGATATGTTTTTATTAACATCAAAACCAATAATTTATATTGCCAATATATCTGAAGAGCAAATTCAAACAGCAGATGATGAAGAAATGGTAAAACAAGTAAAAGAATATGCTGCAAAAGAACATGCAGAAGTAATTCCACTATGTGTAAAAATAGAAGAAGAATTATCAGGACTAGATGATTCAGATAAAAAAGAAATGTTAGATGCTCTTGGATTAGAAGAATCAGGATTAGACAAATTAATAAAGAAAAGCTATGATTTACTTGGATTAATGTCATTCCTTACAGCTGGTGAAACTGAAGTAAGAGCATGGACAATAACAAAAGGAACAAAAGCACCACAAGCTGCTGGAAAAATTCACTCTGACTTTGAAAGAGGATTTATTAAAGCAGAGGTTGTATCATATAATGATTTAATGAAAGAAGGCTCAATGCTTGCTGCAAAAGAAAAAGGACTTGTTAGACAAGAAGGAAAAGAATATGTAATGCAAGATGGAGATATAGTAGTATTTAAGTTCAATGTTTAATAGAAAAGGATAAAATATGGAAAATTTAGCTGAATTTAATCTATTTACAACTAAAAATTTTGTAATATATTTAATAATAATAAATTTAATAGGTTTTTATATTATGTAGTAAGATAAAAGAAAAGCAAAAAAAGGAAGATGGAGAATTCCAGAAAACACATTATTTTTAATTACATTATTAGGTGGAGGAATTGGAACAATTTCTGGAATGTACACATTTAGACATAAAACTAAAAAACTAAAGTTTACAATTGGAATGCCAGCAATATTGATATTAGAGGTAGTTTTGTTTATATATTTAAAATTTATAATGTAAAATTATAAGCTTTAAGCACTTTATGTGTTTAAGGCTTTTTAGTTGACAATAATCCATAAATAGAGTATAATTTAACCTGTATTATTAGGCACAAAATGTGCTATCGTGAAAGAAGAAAGGAAAAGAATAAAGTGAAAGAAATAGAATTATTAGCACCAGCAGGATCATTTGAAAAAGCAAAAATAGCATTTTTATACGGAGCAGATGCAGTATATTGTGGAACAGCATCATTATCATTAAGATCAAGAGCAGAAATACAAGATGATGATTTAATACAAACAATAAAATATGCACATAGTATTGGAAAAAAAGTATATGTAGCCTTAAATATATATGCTTGGGATGAAACATATCCAGAAATAATAGAAATGGCAAAAAAATTAGAAGAGATAAAACCAGATGGAATAATTGCGGCAGATGGAGGAGTAATAGAAACGTTAAAACAATATGCACCAAGTGTTCCAATAAATGTAAGTACACAAGCTAATCTAGTAAGCTTACACTCATGTAATTTCTGGTATAAAAATGGTGCTAAAAGAATGATAATGGCAAGAGAATTAAATAAAGAACAATTAAAATATATAATGGCAAATAAACCAGAAGGAATGGAAATTGAAATATTTGTACATGGTGCAATATGTTTTGCATATTCTGGAAGATGTTTCTTGAGTGATTTCTTAGCTTGTAGAAGTGCTAATTTAGGAGATTGTGCACAAAGCTGTAGATGGTCATATAATTTATATGCAGAAGAAAGAAATAATCCAGGACAATATATGCCAATAGAAATGGACGAACATGGAACAAGTATATTTTCATCAAAAGATTTATGTTTAATAAGAGAACTTCCAGAAATAATAGACATGGGAGTTGACAGTGTAAAAATAGAAGGACGTTTAAAAACAGAATATTATGTTGCAAGTATAGTAAATGTTTATAGAAATGCAATAGATGATTATAAAAAAGATCCATCACATTATGATGTTGATAAATATTTAAAAGAAATTGAAAAAATAAAAACAAGAGAATTAACAACATTTTATTTCAATGATAGAAAAAATCAAGATATACAAGAATATGATGGACACCAATATAATGAGTTATACCAATTTGGTGGAAAAGTTGTGGAATACAATGAAGAAAAATCAATTATGGAAGTAAGAAATAGATTACAAGTTGGAGATACAATGGAAATTTTAGTACCACATCATATAGAGCCAGTTGTATTCAAAATAGAGAAAATGTGGGATATAGAAACAGACAAAGAAATTGAATTTATAAATCCAGGGGTAAAAGGTCAACAAGTAAAAATACTTCTTCCAATAAAATGTGAAAAAAATTGGATTATTAGGAGAAAAAAATAATAATGAAAAATATAAAAGATTATAATTTAGATAGTCTAAAAGAAGAATTTGTTCAAATGGGAGAAAAGCCATTTAGAGCAGAACAAGTATTTAAGTGGTTATATGAAGAAAAAGTCGAAGAATTTGATGAAATGACAAATCTTTCTTTACAACTAAGAGAAAAATTAAAAGAAAATTATACAATGTGCAATTTCAAGATTTTAAGAAAATTAGAGTCAAGTGATGGAACAAAAAAATATTTATTTGACTTATTAGATGGAAATGCAATAGAAACAGTATTAATGAGCTATCATCATGGATACAGTATATGTGTATCATCACAAGTTGGATGTAAAATGGGATGCAAATTCTGTGCATCAACAGGAATTCCATTTGTAAGAAATTTAACATCTGGAGAAATTGTAGAACAAATATTAGCTGTAGAACAAGACAATAATATAAGAATATCAAATGTAGTATTTATGGGAATAGGAGAACCATTAAATAATTATAATAATGTTGTAAATGCTATTAGAATAATAAATAATCCAAAAGGAATAAATATAGGTGCAAGACATATAAGTGTTTCAACAAGTGGATTAGTACCAGCAATTTATAGATTAGCAGATGAAAATATTCAATGTACATTATCAATATCATTACATGCTACAACAAATGAAAAAAGAAGTAGTATGATGCCTGTAAATAATGCATTTCCAATAGAGGAATTATTACAAGCTTGTAAAGATTATATTGCGAAAACAAATAGAAGAATTTCATTTGAATATGCATTAGCAAAAGACAATAATGATAATTTAGAAGATGCAAAAGAATTAGTACATTTATTAAGAGGAATGATATGTCATGTAAACTTGATACCTATTAATAAAATAGAAAATGGAGCATATACTAAGAGTTCAAATGAAAATATAATTAAGTTTAGAGATTATCTAAATGACCATGGAATAGTAGCAACAATAAGAAGAGAGTTGGGTTCAGATATAGATGCAGCTTGTGGACAATTAAGAAGACAAAACCTACAATCATAATATGGAAAATTCGTGAAAATAATTGAAAAAAATTTTTATATATGATATAACTAAAAACATATAGAAAGATATGAGGTGAAATATGATAATTGCTTATGCAAAATCAGACGTTGGAAAAGTCAGAGAAATGAACCAAGATGCATATTATATATCTGATTCATCAAGTGAAGTAAAACTATACCTATTAGCAGATGGAATGGGTGGATATAAAGGCGGAGAAATTGCAAGTAATGTAGCAATAAAATGCACAAAAAATTATATTGAAAACAATTTCAAAGAAACACCAAAAGACAGAGAAAGTCTTATACAACTAATAGCAAGTAGTATGGAATATGCCAATATGGTGGTATATGAAAAATCAAGAGAAAATAAAGAATATGAAGGAATGGGTACTACTTTAGAAGTTTGCTTAATATATAATAATAAGGCATATATTGGGCACATAGGCGATAGCAGAATATATAGAATAAGAAAGACATTTATAAGAAAATTAACAACAGATCATAGTTATGTTCAAAAATTAGTAAAAGACGGAACAATAACAAAAGAAGAAGCTGAAGTACATCCAAAGAAAAATATGCTATTAAAAGCATTAGGATGTAATGCATTTGTTGAACCAGATGTAGCAGTTAAAGGATTTCTAAAAGAAGATATCTTATTAATCTCATCAGATGGACTTACAAATATGGTAAAACAAGATGATATCTTTCAAATAGCAACAGGAAATATTGAAAAAGCACCACAAAGGCTAGTAGACTTAGCAAATGAAAATGGTGGAATGGATAATATAACAGTTGTAATTATTAAAAACATATAATAAAAAAATTATAAGAAAAGTGTGGTTTTGCCACATTTTCTTCACCCGATTTGAATTTTCGAGTTTCAAAAGAAAAATCAATGGGTTAGCTAAAAACCTAGGAAGGATTTAAAAATCATGGATTTAAAAGGAAGATTATTAGCAAACAGATATGAAATATTAGAAAAAATAGGCAGTGGAGGAATGGCAACAGTATACAAGGCAAAATGTCATGTATTAAATAGATATGTAGCAATAAAAATATTAAGAGATGAATTTACAACAGATGAAGAATTTGTTAAAAGATTTGAAGTTGAAGCACAATCTGCAGCAAGTATAACACATCCAAATATTGTTTCTGTGTATGATGTAGGTGTTGATGGAAATTTACATTATATTGTAATGGAATTAGTAAAAGGTAAGACATTAAAAGATATAATTGTAGAAGAAAAAGGACCACTTCCATGGAAATGGTCAGTAAATATAGCAATTCAAATTGCATCAGCATTAGAAACAGCACATAAAAATCATATTATACATAGAGATATAAAACCACATAATATAATAATAACAGAAGATGGAGTTGCAAAAGTAACAGACTTTGGAATTGCAAAAGCAGTATCAAACTCAACAATTACAGCATTTGGAACAACTATTGGATCAGTACATTATTTTTCACCAGAACATGCACGTGGAGGATTTACAGACGAAAAATCTGATATATATTCTTTAGGTGTTGTTATGTATGAAATGTTAACAGGAAGAGTACCATTTGATGCAGATACACCAGTATCAGTGGCATTAAAACATATGCAAGAAGAGCCAATTGCAGCAATTGTTGCAAATCCAAATATTCCAATTGCAGTAAATGATATAATAATGAAATCATTAAAGAAAGATCCAAACTTACGTTATCAAAGTGCAACTGCAATGTTAATAGATTTAAAAAGAGCATTAAAAGAGCCACAAGGAAATTTTGTAGATAATAATGAATATGTAGATGCCCCAACACAAAGAATATCAACAATTCAAGATGATAATAGAGGACCAAAAGCAACTGCAAAGAAAAAGGAAAATAAATTTGTTGCATTTGTAAAAAAACATAAAGTATTATCAACAATTGTTGGACTAATATTATTATTTGTATTAAGTTTAGGAACAACTTTAGGAATAGCAAATGCTACAAGAACAAAAGATGTGGCAATTCCTAATTTAGTTGGAAAAACAGTAGATGAAGCCAAAAAATTAGTTCAAGATAGTAAATTAGTATATTCAGAAGGAGAAGCTGAATATAGTGCAGATGTAGAAGCAGGAAAAATAATTTCACAAAATCCAAAATATACTCAAAATGGAACAGTAAAAGAAAAATCTGAAATTAAAGTAATAGTAAGCTTAGGAACAGAAAAAACTAAAGTTCCAAAATTTGTAGGAACAACAAAAGAAGAAGCTGAAAAATCTGCAAAAGATGCTAAATTAAAACTTGAATTTGTAGAAGAAACAAGTAAAACAATCGAATCAGGATATATTACAAAACAAGAAACAGATGAAGGAACAGAAGTAAATGCTGGAGATACAGTAAAAGTATATATAAGCATTGGAACTGGAATAAAACAAGTTGTTGTAACATCAGTATTACAAAAAGATGTAGAAACAGCAAAAAAATCTTTAGAAGAAAAAGGTTTAGTTGTTGAAATCGAATATACTGAAGATAAAACAAAAGACAATGGAGTTGTTTTAAACCAAAGTATAAAATCTGGTGAAACAGTTGATGAAGGTTCAACAATAACTTTAACAGTAAATAAAATTGCTGAAACAAAAACAGGAACAGTAACAATAAATGTAAAATCAATAACAGGATATCAAGATAAAATTAAAAAGCCAGTTACAGAAAGTGTAAAAGGTGAAACAACAAGTACAACTATCCAAAAAGAGGTTGAAGTTGATAATACACCAAATACAATTCAATTAAAGGTAACTGTTGATGGCGAAACTGTTACAGATGAAAAAGTAAAAGAAAATGTTACAGATAAACAAGTTAGTGTTAGTGGAAAAGGAAATGTTACAATAAAAGTATATATTGATGGCATTTTGAAGAAAACTGTTGATATGAACTTGAATAATACAGATAAATTAACAATTGAATAAAATGATAAAAACTCTCATTAATTTTGGGAGTTTTTTATTATATATTTTATAATTCTCCAAAATATGATACAATATATATGTTATAAAAAAGAAAAGGAGAAAAGCAAATAAATAATGCAAGGAAAAATAATAGGAAATATATCAAATGTATATAAAATAAAAACAGAAAGCAAAGAATATAATGCGTATGCAAGAGGAAAATTAAAAAATAATGAAATAACACCATTAGTAGGAGACAATGTAGAAATACAAGTAACAGATGAAGAAAAATCAGAAGCTATTATAGAAAAAGTAGAACAAAGAAAAAATGAAATAAAAAGGCCTAAAATATCAAATATAGATCAAATAATATTTGTAATATCAACAAAACATCCAAAACCAGATTTATTAATGTTAGATAAACAATTAGCATATGCAGAAAAATTAGGAATAAATGCAATAATTATTATTAATAAAATAGATTTACAAGACAGTTATATAGAGATAAAAGAAGAATATTCTAAAGTTGGATATAAAGTAATTGTAACAAGTGCAAAAGAAAATAAAGGAATTGAAGAAGTAAAAGAAATATTAAAAAATAAAGTAAGCGTATTTTCAGGAAATTCAGGAGTTGGAAAATCAAGTCTAATAAATGCAATATTTAATACAGATAAAACACAAGAAGGAGAAGTAAGCAAGAAAAATAAAAAAGGTAAAAATACAACAACAGACACTAAATTATATGAAATTGAAGAAAATACATATATTGCAGATACACCAGGATTTTCAAGTTTTGAAATAAATGAAATAGAAAGTTCAGAATTAGATAAATATTTTATAGAAATTGAGAAAGAATTAGGAAATTGCGAATTCGTTGGTTGTACACATATAAAAGAAGAAAAATGTGGAGTGAAACAAGCTGTACAAAATAGAAAAATATCACAAGGTAGATATGAAAGATTTTGTGAGATATATAATGAATTAAAAGATAAAGAAAAATATAAATGGAAATAAGGACTATTTCAAATTGAAATGGTCTTTTTTCTTGTAGATGTAACTTTTTTCTGATAAGATTGTATAAGAGATAGAAAAAGGAGGATTCAAGATGCAAGAGAAAACAGACAAAGAACTATACAAAGAGTTTCTATTAGGAAATAATGAAAGTTTTGAAGAAATAGTAAAAAGACATAAAAATTCAATTATATATTTTATACAAAGATATACCAAAAGCATAGATATAGCAGAAGATTTAGCACAAGATGTATTTTTATATGTATTAATTCATAAGAAAAATTACAGATTTGAATATTCTTTAAAAACATATCTTTATACAATAGCAAAATCAAAAGCGTTAAATTATATAAAAAGAGAAAAAAGAATTGTAGCAATAGATGAGAAAGAATATGAGAATATTAAAGATGTTGAAGAACTAGAGGAAAAAGTATTTAAAAATGAAAGAGCAGAAAATTTAAAAAATGCAATTCAAAAACTAAAATTAGAATATCAAAATGTAATATATTTAGCAGATATAGAAGAATTAAGCTATAAAGAAATAGGACATGTATTAAATAAAACAACATCAAATGTAAAAATATTGATATATAGAGCAAGAAGAGCATTGGAAAAAATAGTATTAGAGGAGGGATATAAATATGAAAACTGATAAGCAATTTATAGATGAAATTTATAAAAAATATGATGAATATAAAAAAGAAGAAAAAATAAAAAGACAAAAAGTAATGAAGAGAATAATAAATATAGCAGCAGTTTTTGTCTTTTTATGTTTTCAGTTCGGACGAGCACACGTCTGAACTACATTCACTCGTTACGAACACGTATGACATCGACTAGATGAAAAAAAAAAA
>ENA-USZK01001042-USZK01001042.1-human-gut-metagenome-genome-assembly--contig:-NODE-1042-length-12463-cov-4.390279_pt1 | contig 12463 bp, 12 predicted proteins | sample MGYA00250043_ERZ773534 | MGnify/ENA primary metagenome ERZ773534 (study PRJEB29103, sample SAMN06112056) | human gut metagenome | biome: human gut; feature: ankylosing spondylitis patient; material... | reverse complement strand
CCTGGCCGCACGAGTAAGCCTCTCGGATTCGAAGGCGATTCTGGATGCACTCTCAACAAAAAAACCTCAGTCTCTGACCATTAACCTAGAGGACTGCACGATCTCACTCACCGGAAACATCGCCGAGCACTGGTCTTTTTCCATTGCTCCGCGCCACCGTGCAATGCTGCTCGATGGGCTCGATATGATCGATGCCACCCTGAAGGACCAAGAGGAGATCAGAGCATTTCAGCAAAAACATGAAGCAAAATTCCCATGGATGGCTCGGCTACCGGGCAAATGGCGAATGCTGCGCGACAATCCGTCCGTCTGACTGAGTCACCCTTCGACCAAGCCCAACGCCTGAACGGGAAAAGAGAAAGCCCGGTTCCTCTGCGAAAAGAAGAAACCGAGCTTCTAAAGCTCTGCGGAACTTCAGGTGCCAGCGCACCCGAAATCCCGATTTTTAAGGTTTAGGCCTTGGCAGCCGTCTGACCTGCTACGCGGCCGTAGACCAAGCAGTCCAGAATAGCAACCGAGCCCAGACGCACTGCGCCGTGCACGCCGCCCGTCGCTTCACCGGCGGCATAAAGCCCCGGAATCGGCTTATACGTGCGGACATCGAGCACGCGGCATTCCTTGTCGGTGACAAGGCCGCCCATGCAGTGGTGAACCTTCGGCTGCAGTTCGCAGACGTACCAGGGGCCGTCAACTAACGGTACTTGATCGTTATTGATGTAGCGGTTCCACACCGGATCAGCCTTGGCCTTCACGACCTCATTGAACTTCTCGACCTGAGCCTTAAGCGCATCGGGCTTGATGCCGGCAGCCTTGGCAAGATCTTCAAGCGTGTCGTACTTCTCAACGATCTTACGTTCAAGCATGCGGTCGAGCAGACCCGGACGCTGTTTCTTCAGCGGCCCGACATTGGGTTCATTGCAGATAGCGAAGCACTTGCGGCCATTAGCTTGTTCAACCATGATCGCATCGGCGCGAACCTTGCGGTTGGCGAGCTCATTGACGAAGCGTGCGCCGTCAGAATTCACCCAAAGACCATATTCAGCGGCAGCCGTTTGATTGAACATCCAGCCAATGCCCATGCCCTTTTCACGCGGGCAGCCCCACGGGCCGCACTGAATCCAGTCGTTTTGAACCTGAAGAGCGCCGATGGCTGAGGTTTCACGCCAGAGCTCAGACGTTGCGCCCGGCTGGTTCGTCGTATCAAGCGTTTCGTTAAGCTTGGGATCCTGATACATACGGTACGTAACGTCGGCCGAGAAGCCGCCGTAGCAAAGCACAACGCCCTTCTTGGCACGAATGAACTTGGTCTTGCCGGAGTCTTCACGCGGGAAGCGATAGCCTTCACGCACCTCAAGCCCCTCAACACGGCCGTCTTCGCCGCGGATGATGCGTTCAACAAACACACGGTTGCGAAGCGGAATGCCGAGTTCCTTGCACTTGTCGATTTCCTTGGAGACGATGCCCGAACCCGAACCGTTCTTCGTTGTGACATAACGCGGGACACTGTGGCCGCCTTCCTGACCGATGGCATCGGGCAGATATTCCACGCCGAGATAATTGACCGTCCATTCATAGTTCGACAAGGCGCGCTCCGCCATGAAGCGAACCTTATCGACATAGTTCATGTAATTGCCGGCCGCCAGAATATCTTTTTCGAGCAGGTCGACGGAGTCCTTGATGCCGTGAAGCTTTTGCTGCGGACAGCCCGTAGCCGTCAGAATGCCGCCGTTAATGGCAGAGTTGCCGCCAAAGACGGCCATTTTTTCGAGAACAATAACGTTCGCACCAGCGTTCTTGGCTTCAATCGCTGCGGCCAGGCCGGCAAAACCTGAACCGACGACGATGATGTCTACCGTTTCATCCCATTTCGCCACGGGTTTGGACGCAAAAGCGGACGTTGCACCGGCGAGCGCAGCCGTACCGACAATTGAGCTCTCAATCAGGCGGCGACGAGAAATATTGGCAGTCATAACTCTCTCCTTTTTTTATTGATGTTCACCGGCATTCCGTTTGAAAACGATTGGTCTTCATGCCGAAAACATCAAACGTTTTGTTCGAAGCACGAGCGCACTTCGAAACCGGCAGACAGGATTGTGATTCCCGCCTGCTGTTGCCGAGGGTTATATCGCTGCCCATTTAAGATTTACATAAGAATTAACCCGATAGATACGTCACGAATACAGTGCATCCAACGAATAACACTTATTAATCCGTTTCTCCCGTATGTATTCAGTAATTGTTGCCAATTGCTACTTTTTTCCTTTGGCAAAATTTTGTCATACACCCGTTCGATGATAGATGCGGCTTCCAGCGCCTACCGCCGCCAGCTTTTCGAGCTGCAGCCAACCCGAATCTATTTTTTGGTCAATGGGCTGTCTTTGAGCGGTATGGCTGGGCAGCTGCCAAATCAAATCGCAAGCCGCCTGATCGGCTGCCACGGGATCCAACGATCCAATAATCCCTAGGTTTCCGGTTTTCGGCGCTGCGCCGCCAAAGGGTTCGGCATGAATATTGGAGAGAATTGAGATGGCTATCATCTTGCGGCCCATACGCGCTTTTATCCCTTTAACGGCATCCGCAAGGTTCGTGAAGAATGCTTCTGAGCGCTGGTAGCCCGGCTCATGCACGGGCGCCTTGCCGTCGGGCGACGCCAAACCGATGCCGATGTTTTTCACTGCACCGGTATAGCCCGCAAAGCTGGGAATCTTGAAATTGGTGAGAACAACGATGCCGCCATAGTCTTCGAGCATCGCACGGCACACTTCAATCTCTTTCAAGTTTGCGCCGTCAGGAATCGGAAGTTTCACATAATCCTCGGGGCGCTCTGCTCTGTCGAGCACGTCCACCGGCGCAAAGTCGACGCCCTGGCTGCGAATTTCGGCAATATGCGTTGCGTATGCCGGCGGCTGCCGCCAAAATCGCTCGCCCAATTGGTCTCAACGAAACGGCTTCCCGGAATATGGGCCTGAAGCGCACGAAAAAGCGGGAGATTCACGGCCGCTTCGCCGCCGTGAATCTTGATGCCGACGCGACCGGACAAATCACCCGAAAGCTTCTCATAAATACGAATCAGCGCATCGGCCGAAACTTCGGGCGAGAAAAATACTTCTGGGGGGCCTCCGCTCCCCGTACGCCGGGCGCAGAGAAAGCCATCCCGACCGCCAGCCCAAGTTCAATCGTGCGCCGGCGTGAAAGCGAAAGCCTCAAGCCGCTCATCACATCACTGGCCGTTGTGATCTTCTCTTTATGCCCTGCGCCCATTTCAGCATCTCCCGCAGCAAAAAAACATTCCATCCGTTTTTTCGTCAAAGCCCGCTGCGCTTAAGCCAAGCGGCCAAATCATCTCGGCTCGAGGCTGCACGGCTTTCCGTCGTGTGAAAGCCTTCGGCAATCTGAGCATTCGGACAAAAAGTGCGCACATCGGCCCATGCACCGGAGGGCGACGAACTTGCCGAAACACAGAACGGCAGCACACGTTTGCCCGCAAGCGGATGGTCCATGAGGAACGTACGCATCGGAATGGACAAGCCTCCCCACCAATAGGGACTGCCGATCACAACGACGTCATAGCCCGAAAGATCGGGAATCGCGGCGGCTATTTCTCGCCTGGCATTGTTTGCGCGTTCGCTGCGGGCGATGCCCGTCATGGCCGAATAATCATCCGCATAAGGCTCCTTCAGCGTGAGCTCGAGGAGATCTGCACCGGTTGCTGCGGCAGCAGCTTCGGCGAGCCCTTTGGTTGTGCCGGTCCTTGAAAAATAAATAATGATCGCTTTCGCACGGGTATCGGAACCTGAGGCAGCCAGGCTTCCCCGAACCAACCCGGCACTGGCCAATGCACCGGCAGCGAGCTGCATCACGTGACGGCGTGATAATTGCTGAGCATTCATGATTATGTCTCCCAAAAGAGGTTTGTTATCCAAGCGATTCAATGCGGTATCGCCTCACGCCCATGGCAAGCCTTTCCATGGCATCGAGCTGCGTAAGGCCGCTTCGTGAAGCGATGCGCTCCTCGAGCGGGCGGCGTTCTGCCGGCGGAAGCGTTCCAACCCAATCAATGGAGGCCAGATCGACGGCCAAAATGTCAGTCGAAGCCAGAATGCCGAGATCGCGAGCTTCGGGCTCGGCAGCCGATGTGCCTGTACAGTCGCAGTCCACCGACATGCGGCGCAGCACGTTGATATAGGCAATGCGGCCCTGAAAGTGATCCGTCACTGCCTTCCCGGCATCAGCCATGCGTTCGAGAAATGCCGGGCCGCGTTCCCAGCCCTGATGAATCTCAGCCTTTCCCTCGCGTCCGGAAGCGCAGCCGATAGCAACGTTTTTGAGCGATCCGCCGAAGCCCGCCATGCCATGCCCTTTGAAATGGGTGAGCACCAGCATCGAGTCATAGCGATCCAAATGAGATCCCACCGTCACGGACTTGAGCCGACTGCCGCCCGCAATCGGCCATGGTGTGCCGCCCTCTTCATCCAAGATGTCAACGGGCGCGAAAGTCCAGCCGTTTGTAACGAGCGTTTCACGATGTCGGGACGCTGCAGCCCGCGGCCCGCCGTAAAGCGTATTCGTTTCAACGATCACGGCGTCCGGCAGCTCATTTATGAGAGCTTTCACCCATTCGCGCGGCAAAATGTTGGGACCGTGCGGTTCGCCCGTATGAAGCTTCACCGCGATGCGGCCTTTAAACGTGCTCTGCACGGATCGCAGAGCAGCAACTAACCCTTCGGCCGTCAATGATGTCGTTTGATATACAACTGCTTCTCGGCCGGCCGAAGCGATCGATAAAGATTCCGCGCTCACCTGCGAGATCGCTGCAGCCGCAGCTGTTCCGGCGATTAAACGCCGACGCGAAATACCGCAAAGGCTCATCGCGGCCTCCTTGCAAATCAGAGTTTTTTCTTGTCAGCGAATAATTGAATAAGCATTGCTTAATTAAAATGCCAACTTATTTCAATATTTCGCTGCGCACCATCGGCCGCCTGCAGTGCTGCTGCACTTTAGGAGAGAGGTCCGTTAAAAGAACAGACCGCAGGTGGGTTCGTGCGAATACATTCTCTGTTTCAAGAGCAGTGATGTCCAATGCTTAATAGCAATGCCTTTTTATGCGTTTTTTGGATGGAGAAAGCCCCCTGCACTTTGATGCCGGCCGGCCCCTTATCCGCGGCGAATAGGGCTCAGCCGACACATTGATTCAAACATGCAGGGCGTATGCCGGATTGGGTGCCTCACCCGAGCTCATCGGAGCGGCGGACAGGCTCAGCAGCATCTGCCGGACTCACCAACGTTACGGTGAAGGCGTTGCCATCGGGACCCGAAGCAAGATTCACCTGCCACCCCATGCGCATACAGATGCGCCAAACGATGGACAGTCCCAGACCAAACCCCGTCTGTTCGATATCCGCACTCGCCTTTCCCCGGACAAAAGGTTCGAAAATCCGCTTCTGCTCCGCTGGAGGAATAGGGTCGCCATGATCGGCAACGACGATGCCCGTACTCGTCTCAGTCACTTTGATCTCCCCTTCATGCGAGTAGGCGAGCGCATTCTTGACGAGGTTCGACACCACAGTGCTCAGAAGAAGCGGCGAAAAGCTCCCCGGACAGCAGTCTTCTTGGCGAAAAACAAGCTGGCGGCCAGCCTTTGCGGCCTCCGGGATCCATAAGCGGCCGACAGCCTGAAGCACGTCGCTCACTCGGTCGCTGCCCGCGTTTTCAGAGAGCCGAGCAAATGCGAGGAACCCTTCTACAAGCTCGTGCATCATTTTGGACGACCGTTCGATCTTGTCCACCTGCCGCTGCTGGGCAGCTGTGAGTTCGGTGAGCTTGAGGAGCTCCACGCTCGTCTCGATCACGGTCAAGGGCGTGCGCAGTTCGTGACTCACGTCGCCTGTGAAAGCTTTTTCTCGCTTCAATGCTTTAAACAGACGATGCATTGAGGCCGAAAGCTCTGCAGCAAGATTCCCCACTTCGTCTCGGGTGATCAGCTCTTTGGGAAGCGGCTTCCAAGTATTTTGTGACGATGCCGCACGAACGGCAGCAGCGAGTTTTTCCACCGGCCGCATAACCTGCACCGCCAGACGTTTGCCGGCCGCAGCCCCGACCAAGAACACCACGAGCAGCACAGCGAGCATCAAGATAAAGAGCTCCTGCTCCTTTTCTTCGAACCCTTCCTGATCACGCACGATCATCAGGCTCCCGCCCTGCCAGGCACGCCGCCATACAAATACAGCCGGCGCTTCGGTAATTTCAGTAAACCCGAACGGGCAGTCCTGAAACTGGGCCGGCACAGGCTTCAATCCCGGCGCGTCGCCATACACATCAGCGTGCGGCAGCCCTATTGCGGTATCGCCTCGTTCGATCTGCGAAACCACATAATCCATGTCGTCCTCAAGAAAGCTCGAAATAAGCTCTTCTTCGGTATAGCCGATGACGCCTACCATCGCTGCGGAATAAAGCGCAGCCAAACCGGTGAGGAGCACCGTAAGCGCAAGCATAATGCGCTGTGAAAGACCTCTCGGCGGCTTCTGATGGAGCTCTCGCTGCTGATCATGCGCCTGAGGCGATGCTTGGGATAAGCCCCCTTGCGCTTCATAGGGACTGCCTGACTGAACAGCTGATGAGGGAGAAATCCTCTCCTCCTGCGCAGCGCTCAACTGCAGGTTTTCACGACTCCTGCCGCTCAAATTCGTCATCTTGGGTCTCGCCGTGCTTTGCGGCCGAATATATTTGTTTACAATAAATGCTCTGGCGCTCACTCCTTTCCAGCCAGCAGCATGAAGGTTATCCCTTCACCCCATCGGGCGCACAGACAGACCAGCCGGCACCGGGGTGCGTTTTCAGCATTGGAACATTGAAAGGTTTGTCGAGCGCCTGCCGAAGAAGATAGAGGTTGCTTCTGAGACTATCAGAGATCGGCGCACCATCAGACCAAACTTTGCTTTCCAATTCCTCTCGGCTGACAACGCGGGGACTCGCCCGCATCAGCACCGTGAGAATGCGGAAACAAGTTGGGTTAAGACGAAGCGATTTGCCCTCGCGTTCAACTGAGAGCGCATCCGGGTCGAGCACTAGGGGGCCCACCTGCAGTTTCTTTGACGCACCGGCAGTCATGCCGCTTCGTCCCGCACGCCGCAGAAGAGCTTCCACGCGGGCATTATGCTCAAGCAGTGAAAAAGGTTTGATGACGTAATCGTCCGCTCCGGACTCCAGCCCCGCCACGCGGTCGTCAACGGCATCGCGCGCCGTGAGCATCAGGATCAGTATTGAAGACCCCGCGAGACGAAGCCGGCGGCAAAAGCTCATTCCGTCTTCCCCGGGCAGCCCCACATCCAAAACAATGAGCGCAATGTCTTCTTCGGCAATCAATTGAGCGGCCGATGCAGCATCCGAAGCGCCGATCGTTTGATGGCCGCGTAAGTTCAGGTATTCGCATATGTTTTCTCGAATATCTGAATTATCGTCCACGACCAGGATGCGGTTAGCCATTCGTTCCTCGCTGCATTGAAGTCTGCCAAAGATGCGCAAAACGGACTGTCCATGTCGTCAACGCATCACAGCATCACATTTTATGGGACGACGTCTTCGTTAGCATTCGCAGCGTGAATTTTGTTTACCGATCATCTTGTTTTCACTCATGAATTCTCTTTTTTGACGGGCTTTTGACGGACGCTTTACACCGCCTTGACAGCCATTGGGAAAAATCACCACCGTCAGAGTCCCGAGAGGGTCAGGACTCGCAAAGCTCTGAGCGTCACCGCTCAGTTTGTGAATCATTATGTCGTCCATTTTCAACCTGTTCCGCAGCAGTTCCGCATCCGACTTCAGTTTGCCCTATGCACGCAAAACGGCTGACTGGAACATCGTCCTTTGGCTGCTCGTACCCGCCTGGCTGCTTTTTTGGCTGTGGACCAATCCGCCTCACGGGTTCGATCTCGCCTTTGAACATCAGTTCTATGTGAACAATGCCTGGCCGCTTCATGCAGACGGCCGTATTGAGTTCTGGCTCCACTTCATGCCGAAGGTCATTTCCGGCGTGCTTTTCGCGTGCGTGCTGGGTGCTCTCACCTATCTGCATCAGTGCCGCCGCGCGGCAGTCATTCTCGGCGACCACGAAGATGCGGCGCACTGCAATCTCATCCTCTCGCGTCTTTACTATGCCGTGGGCGCTGCGCTCCTCTGCGTGGGACTCCTCTGGTGGTTGAAGCAGTCCACCGGCGTCTCCTGCCCCTGGAGCGTCACTGAATTCGGCGGCAGCGCCGCCGTGGCGGATCCCGGTCTGCCCTTCCTGCCGAAACCGGGACGCTGCTGGCCAAGCGGCGCTGCCGGCAGCGGCTTCTGCCTGCTTCCGCTCTACTTCGCTTTCCGCGACTTCAGGCCCAGACTTGCCCGTCTGCTGCTCGCACTGGCACTCCTTTCGGGTTTCGGCGCAGGGTTCGCCCGCGTGGTGGTGGGAGCGCACTTCCCGTCGCATGTTTTTGCCGCGTTGGCGCTGGACTGGCTGATTTCTGCGGGCATCTATATTGCCGCTTTTGACCGCGCCGGACTGGTGCGCAAGCTTCGCGCGCTGCTGCCTTTCGGCCGCCGTTCGACTGAGGATCAGCCCGGCCGCGTGACGCTTTATCTTTTCACGAGTCTCTGGTGGGCCATCGTCTTCAATGGTCCGATGACCGCCAAGCTCGCGATTGACAACAACCTCGTCACGACCGACTCGCTTATCCTAAGCCTGGGCACGACGGCCGCCTTTGCATTCGTCTCCGCAGCAATCATTGAACTCTGCGGACTGCTGCCGAAGATGGTCTTCCGCATTCTGCTGCTGATTTTGAATACGCTCGGAGCCGCCGCTTTTGCTGCCGCCTATCTTTACGGCACGGCGATGACGCCGGACATGGTCCGCAACTTCCTTGCCACCGATCCGGCAGAAGCACAAGCCTATCTGAGCACCCGCTCCGTTCTCCTCTTCCTGGCCGCCTGGCTGCCGCCGATGCTCGTCACGCTGGCCGCGAATCTAAAGAAATCCGCCAGCACTGCTCGCCCGACGCTGCTGCGCCGTCTGCTGGTATTCCTTCGCCGGCTCTTTACCTCCATTGGGTTTGCTGCGGTAGGCGTTGCGCTCATCGGCCTCAATTTCCAGGCTTTCGCCGGTGCGATGAGAAACGACAAGTCACTGCGCTACATGATCGCGCCGGTTAATGTCGTCTATTCAGGCATGCGCACCATCGTGGGTGACTCGAGCCCGGAAAACAACGGTCCGCGTGTGGCCGTCGACCCTTCCCCGTCGCTTGCCGTCAAGCCGTCTCGTCCGGCAGTGCTCGTTGTGATGGTAGGCGAAACCACGCGCTCAGCCTCCTGGCAGCTCGCGGGTTACAGCCGCGAAACCAATCCGCAGCTCTCCGAGCTTCAGATTATCAGCATCCCTCGCGTTGAAGCCTGCGGGACGTCCACCGACGTTTCTCTGCCCTGCATGATGAGCCGTATTGGCCGCAGCGACTACAACCGCGATCGAATCCTCTCTGAAGAACAGCTCCCGAGTCTCTTAAACCGCGCCGGCGCCAACGTGCTCTGGATTGACAATCAATCAGGCTGCAAAGGTGCCTGTACGGGCGTCAGCTCCCGTGCGACGACGCCTAATCCGCAGGACTGCCCCAACGGCGAATGCGGTGACCGGGTATTCCTCTCGGAATTGAAAGGCGAACTTGGGAAACTGCCCGCCGACCGTCCGACGGTACTATTCCTTCACATGATGGGGTCTCACGGTCCGGCCTATTCGCTTCGCTCCGACAAGGCCAGAAAGCTCTTCGAACCGGAATGCACCGATGCAGACCTTAAGAGCTGCTGCCGCGAATCGGTTATGAACGCTTACGACAACAGCGTGCGCGAAACGGATTACGTTCTGGCGTCTCTGATCCGCATGCTTAAAGATACGTCCGGCAGCATCGATTCCGCACTCGTTTATGTCTCCGACCATGGCGAATCCCTCGGTGAAGGCGGTCTCTACCTCCACGGCGCCCCCTACTGGATGGCGCCCAAGGAACAGACTGAAGTGCCGATGGTGCTCTGGATGAATTCGGGATTTGAGAAGACTTTCGGCATCAACCGCAGCAAGCTTGAAAAGAATGCCGCCGGCCGAGTGACTCATGAGAACCTTTATCACACCGTCCTCGGACTGCTCAACGTCAAGTCAACGACCTATGTGCCGACCTACGACCTGACGCACTAAACGATCAAGTCGTCCATCAGGCGAAAACGAAGAAGGACTCGATAGCCGCGCAATAGGCTCTCTATCGAGTCCTTCTCTTTTTTTGGAAGTGTTTTCTCAGAATAACGGCAGACACTGCGGTCCGTTATTCGCCCTGATCAATACGTCCTAAGAGTCTTCGGCACCCTGCTGCTTGAGGATGGAGCCCATTGAAGAGGCTTCGATAGTGCTTATCCGCCGATTCCAGAAGCTGCCGCCGCTCTTCGGGTTCAGGCTTATTCACCAGACCAGCTGTGCGGTGAAGATTGAGCGCGAGCTCGCCTGCAGCAAGCAGCAGCTCATCAGGATGCGGCACACCCAGTTGATCACCCGGAACCGTCAGCAGCACGCGCGTCCAGAAACGAAGATCCGGATTTTCAAGCTGTGAAAGCGTATCGGCAGCCAATTCAACAGCAGCGGGCAGCATGTCGCCGTCCAGTGATGACGGCAAAAGCTCAGACCAGTCTTCCACAAGAGACGCCCGCGATTCTCGGTTAGCGTCGCCCAGCCGCTTGATGGCCACATCGAACTGTCCAGTACGCATGGCAAGCGTGCCTTCAATCAGCGCAAACGGTGCGCCGACACTCCCGCCGGCCGTCGCAGCAGCCCGCAGCGTCGGCAAGAGATTCAGTGCAACCTGAGCCGGTGCAAGCGTCGTCTGAACATCTGCATCAGTCTGAGAGAAACCTTCCACCATGACGCGCAAAAGCCGCCGGGCATAAGCCGCATCCAAAAGTGTTTCCTGAGAAATTGCAGAAAGCGCAGCGGCGATCACGCGTGCACGTCCAGAACCGGAATATGGGAAGGCTTCAAGCAGGGCCACCGCTTCTTCATGCGCCGGCGATGCCTCTTCCTGACGGCGAGCATGTTCCTCACGCCGAATGTGATCCGTCTGGGCAAATTTAGCCATATAACGATCAAGCCATTCGAGCATGCGGACTCCTCCTTTCCTAAACCGTTTCTGCGATCTCAATCCTAGCCAATAAACATGCGGCTTGTCCTACGCATTTGCCTCTACCAAAATGGAGAAAAGTTAGAGGATTGATCGCGAAATATGGGAGAAAACGCATATAGAACCTCTGCAGCATCGATCGACATGAAATCTTTCGCCTAAACACTGCATAGCCATTCATGTCGAGATCAAACATTCTGAAGACCGCGTAATCAACGTGTCGTTGGGCGTCTACAACTTAGGGTAATTACTGCGCATAAATTTTCCTTACTGTCAGAACGATAAAGAATGCAAACATTTGCCAAGCGAGGACCGCGAAACAGTCTGAACTGATGCAGGCTGAGACTGCAAACAGCCAAAAAAGATAATTGTTTTTTAAGGGTTTTTAGACTGCACTCTTCAAAAACAACTGTTCATTTAAAGACGCATCAATGATATTTATTGGCATGACAAATTCGTTCTATCAAGCGATGCACAGAAAGTTATTGCGCATAACGCTTTCGAGCAAGATAGCTCTGTCAAACAACATCTCGTAGGATAGAAACAGATTTGTGAAAACTATCGCAATGGCAAATATAAATCAACTAGCCACAAAATAGATTCGCAAACTTGTCAATCATTAAATATTCCGTTCGCAATTATGATCTTCCAGTACAAAAAAATTACCCCTCCCCCTATCAAACTTAGCAAATTATGGGCATTAACGGTGGTCGCTGCCATCACAATTCATCCTTGCATTGCAACTGAATTGAATAACCTTTATTTTGATGGAATCACAAATAAACATGGCAACCCTGAATTCGATAATAAATACTTGAATTCGGACGGCTCATTTAAAAATGAGTATGACAACATACACATTCATTTAAATGATGTATCCCCTGATTACATTCCGCCATATGCCATTTTTTTTTGGGTGGGCTCATTAAGATATCTAAAGGTACAACTGAATGCCTAGTCGTTAAAAATAAACTTACCGTTCAGGGCGAAGGTAAAACAGTAGAAATAATTAATACCGTCCAGGGAAAGAAAAAAGGACAAGAAGTTGATAACAATGGCGGGATATACGCTGAAAATGGAAACATAGAATTCATAAATGCAGACAATGTGTACATCGCCTCTATTGGTGGAAATGAATATGGTAATCACAGCACTGCCCTGACCGCCAGCGGGTCAAATGCCAATATAGAAATTTCTGGAAAGAAAGTTCAGCTTATTGGATCAATGGATGTAAAAAAAAGGGCAAAACGATACTATTAAAGTTGAGTTATAAGGAAGAG
>ENA-USZK01001041-USZK01001041.1-human-gut-metagenome-genome-assembly--contig:-NODE-1041-length-12473-cov-7.624798_pt1 | contig 12473 bp, 5 predicted proteins | sample MGYA00250043_ERZ773534 | MGnify/ENA primary metagenome ERZ773534 (study PRJEB29103, sample SAMN06112056) | human gut metagenome | biome: human gut; feature: ankylosing spondylitis patient; material... | reverse complement strand
CTTACGGACGAGAACTCAACGCTTGAGAACAATGTCTACAGAACAACAGGCAATACGGTCAGAATCAAGACGGGCGAAGCAAACAAGAGCTATACTCTTTCAATGAAGGATAAGGCGACGAATGCTTCGACGGCAACGCTCAAGAGCGACGGAAACGGAATAATAACGCTCAGTGTCGAGGATACGGCATACAAGAGCGGAGTATATACGTTCATGCTCAACGGCACGGAGATCAACCTCTATGACGGAGTAAACAATGATAAGTATATCTTGAATGTTTACGACGGCGAATCGGAAGAGGGAGAAGCCGCGGAAATGATCGTAATAACAACAGGAGAAGTCGGAAAGACAAGATTCACCGATACTGACGGAAATACTGTAACCGTAGCTGCAAGCGAGACAAACGAGGACGGAACAAAGACGTGGAGAATGTCAAAGAGCAGACCTGCGGGAGAGTATGAGTACAGGATCAGCGTGAAGGTAGGACACGACTGGATAGAGGAAAACAGCACAGGCAAGCTGATATTCACTGAGAAGCAGCTTGATACGGGACGAATCGTCAAAGCGGAGTACGATGAGGAGAGCGGACTTTACAAGCTCACGATCGAAGGCAGAGCGACGAAGATACAGTTCATAACGGAAGACGGAATGACAAGAACGTATACAAGATACAGCGAAGCAGTGAAGAGCCGCAAGTCGTATGACGCAGAGGGCAATGAAGTACCCGATACGGGCAGACTGCTCGATCATGAGGTATGGCTTGTAAATGCAAGACTCTATTCGGGACAGAACTACACCGTAGCCGGCAAATTTGAAGCAGGCTGGAACAGAGAAGGCACAGCCACTCTGACGGCGCACTGAAAAACGTAACGGCGAATCAGACTGAATGATTTACCGAAACACCGCCCCGAACCGAAAGAATTCGGCTCGGGGCGGTTATCTTTTTACAAAGTAAAGCCTTGCAAATCATATGAAATGCAAGGCTTTAATGTATTTTAATATGTTTATTTTAAATATTTTTCAATAAAGAATCTGTGACGCCCTTTGGTTTCAAGATAAATCTTTCCGATATACTCACCGACAACGCCTATGGCAATAAGCTGCAACGAGCCAAAAAACCAAATGGAAAGGACTGTAGATGTCCAGCCCGTAACTGTCCTTTTGATAAAATAGCTTATCAAGGCATATAATGCGAAAATTATATTTAAAATAAGTGTTGCCCCGCCGAGAGCTGTTATCAAACGGATTGGTTTTATTGAAAAAGATGTTATGCCGTCAAAAGCAAAAGTCAGCATTTTTTTTAGCGGATACTTAGATTCTCCGGCAAGCCTCGGCGCACGGTCATAGGTAACTTTGGAGGACTTAAAGCCGACAAGCGGAACCATACCTCTGAGAAAAAGATTGACTTCCTTAAATTCGAGAAGCGCCTTTACTGCTCTTGAACTCATCAGTCGGAAATCGGCGTGGTTATATACCGTTTCAACGCCCATCATTGACATAAATTTGTAAAAGCGCATACCGAAGAACGCTCATTGTTGGCGGTTTCAAAATCTATAGCTGCAAAGTCTTTCATTGTTGCAAGGTCGTATTAAACATTTGTTCTACGTTAGTAACGAAACACAAAGATACAGTTTTTTTGTGGCACAACTACTTCTTTTAATATCTTTATCACAGATACTCGTGCAAATAAATGTAAGTTTACATCAAAGATTCGTGCAAATAAATGTGATTTCCATAAACTCATCCGCTAAAAAACATAACAGAAAAGCCTCACTTGCCACTGATTTGCAACAAAACCGAGGTCATGTTGCCCATGATTTGCAACAAAAATTTATAGCTATTGCCACTGATTTGAGACAAAAAAATTGTATCTTTGCCCATGAATTAAAACAAGCACTATGTTTAAACGCAAGATATTAAGCAAATTAGAAGTATGAAAAACTAAAAGAATGGAGTTATGCCACGGTCGGCATAACTCCATTCTTATATTAATTAACTCTATCTAAAGATGTCAAAAAAGAGTAAGTACAAAATGCACATACGCTCCAAAATAATACAAACTATTTGGCAAATAAAGTTAACGAAAAAATGACCTCCAAATTAATTTTACCGTCATCCTTAATGTCCTTGACTTTTACTTGTATGCGCTGTTTAGGCTTAAAATCGTAGATTTGCACTCCTTTCTTTTTCAAAACCGATTTGTGAACCAATCCTATGTGGTCGGATAAGAATTTCACAAATAGGCCAAACGGCTTTATGTTTGTAATTACACCATCGTAGATGCCTCCTATTTCAATCTTTTGGGAATCTTGCAACACTTCCCCCGTCAGAGCATTAAGAATTTTTCCTTCTTTAGTTTTTCCTTCGATTATACCATTTTCCACATCGTAATGGATATGGATAAATGTTCCTATTTTACGAAATGAACCATCAACAAGCAATCTATCGTTATACGAATGCAAACAATAATACACCTCGTCCTCAAGTTGTGTCACTTTACTTATGTTTGTAGCGTTATACGTTTTCTTAGAAAGTATGTTTGTACAATAACTCTCACCCTTGTTGCGACATAGAACAATGTTCTCGAATACCATGTCCATATAATTAAATTTCGGGTAGAGCAAACACTCTCCGTCGGGTGTGTAAAGTCCTTGCAATGTAACCGTTTGTGTGTTCCAGCCTCGTCCGTATTCCTTCATGCGTTCCGCAATCACATACCCATCTTTTTCGTAAGCAGCAGAGAGATGATCAGTCTTTTCCTTTCCGGACAAGTCATATAAAAGGATTTTGTTCTCATTATCGAGACAATGTTCGTCTTTCGATAACAATAAGTAGTCATTGAAGTATGAAACTTCTCCTTTTACGGTTTTGATGAATGCTCCTTCCGCTGAAATAATGTCGTGCCCGTTTCCGATAAAGACCCCGTTGGGCAATCGCTCCAAAGACCCGTATTTGCATGAAATGATTTCCGTCCCATCTGCCGCGTCTATGCCATACAAGCTAAAGCAGGATGTCTTCTTCACCCCGTTGGCATACACCTCCGCCACTTCCTTTACGCGGTTTCCGTTGATGTCTACCTTCCCCGAACGGTTGTATTCTTTCGCTTCAGCCACACCGTCTTCAGAGAAGATACCTATCTCACTGACATCGTTGAACCAAGGTAGAAACAGCGAGAAATCCGGATTCAGCCACACGTGATGTCTATTCCAATAGTCATATCTTTCTTGTTCTAGAAATAATTCTATGATTCCGTCTTGCCGAATATTGATGGATGTTGCGTTCCAAAATAGAGGAATCAACGCCCGTCCTTCAGTGTCGTATAAGGCGAAATAGCTAAGCCCTTTGGTGACGCTGATTTGTTTCTTCTTTTCACAAATGATATACTTTCCCTCTGCATGAATCTCGTGGAACTCAAAGGGTACTACCACATCAATGCTACCGACAGAAGTTTTTCTGTATACTCCTTTTAGTTGATTAGTATTGGATTTATAAGCATATAGTCCCACAAAGAGATTGTCCATCAAAGCACATTCTTCCGTTATGCTCTTGGAATCTACCGTCGTACCGCCTTCATAGTGAAGTAAGCCTTCTGCATCTACGCACCCCACCTTTCCGTCCAATTCAAACTCCACCGGATAATTCTCAGCTCGTGTCTTGCGCATTTGGTATAAAACAGGAGTCAGCGGACGGTTGTCGTATGTCAGGCATTGCATACCATACCCATAGGGAGATGCAATAATGAAGTTATCGAAAACAGCATCTATGTTGTTGGCTTTAATCTTCATCGGCAGCATCTTACCTTCCTTTATCAAAGTCCAATTCTCCACCCACTTGTGCGCTATTATTTCCTGCTGCAAATGTTCACAACAAACATACGTTCCGTTAAAGTGATATATAGTCTTGAATTGGTGCTCTTCGCCCAATATTATATTTCCACTATAGTCGATAATACATTTGTATTCATCCCTATATGGTTCCTTGGATGCAGCAATCAACTCACCTTTAGCCCCAGCCTCCAAGTATTTATAACCGGATAGAAGAGGAGCGGTGTCATGCAAGTTGTACAAGTTGTACCGCTGTTCTTTTCGGGTGATTATGTAATCGGTCGAGATAGGTACGATGGAATCAAACTGCGGAGTAAGCACTTCATGCCCCTCATTGTCGAATAGTCCGAACACAATGCACTTGGAAATATAATTCGCATACGCGAATCTCTCTTCCGTTGATTGCGTTTTATAGAAACCATAATCTGCAGGTATCACATTGGCAAATGCCAGGGGGACGATGGTCTTGCCCTGAAGAGTCATCACTCCCATGCCCCCTTCGCGCCTTACGAGAATGCAGTCCTCTGATATATATTCTATTTCACTATATCGTGGAGCAAGCATTTCAACACCCGATTTGTGCAGTCCTAAAAGTTTGTCTCCCTGCATCACGAGATTCACCTCACTGTCCATCTTACTATATATGTATCCATCTTGATGCAGCATATAGGCTCGGCCCTTTATGGTAATAGTCCCAGCTGCAATATCTACTTGTTCTATCTCTACGGTTTGTCGGTTTGGGAATACCAAGAACTTCATACATTGTCTATTGTAACCGCCTCTTTTCTTGAAATGAAACGTAAGCAGATAGAATCCCCACCGTATGTTCTCAAGCTGATACTCATCTGTTGTGGACACCGTTTTTAGGATGGAGCTCGAACCCCATATTCGCCATTCCTTTTTAGAGGCAATAAGATAGATGTCATCAGCTAAGTGCTTGATGAAGCTGCAAACGCAAGGGATGACGATACCTCCGGCACGATTGGCCAGTCCCCATCGGCGAGCTTTCTTCACGTCGAACATTCCGAGCTGCATGTTCCATTCTACGTCCGAATATATAGGTGCCATCAGCGTTTGTGAGTGATACATGAATCCCCATGCACCATTCTTCTCGTACACACTCGCTCGTTCCTGCTTCTCGATGATTTCCTGCTTTATTCTTTCTATGCGCACACACTCAGCTTGTTGCAGCTCCAGTTCCCGTTGCTTCCGGTCCATCAGCCCTTGCAACAGCTCTGCGCGCGAGCGTTCCAGTTCCTCAAGACGAAGTTTTACTGCAGGATTTGCCTTATAGTAAATCTCGTCGGCATCCACATAGTAAGGTTTGAAGTTCTCTGTGTCATATTTCAGTTGCTCAAGCGAAATGTATTCAGCTTCCGAGAAACTACCGTCGGCATCCAGCCATTGACAACACAACACCAGTTCTCCGCGTTCGCGCGATAGCTCCTGTGCTTTTTTGTCCAAGATGAAGACATTGCGCTTGTTGGCGTAATAGATGTCCTTGCACATCATGTTGTGCAAGTTTACATATTCCTTGTTGTCGTCAAAGTTGAACACCCATACGATGAAGTATCCATTCAGTCGGTAAAATATGTCACGGTCTACTACAACGCTCAGGAACGTGGTGGACAATTGTAGTTCGAACACTATATTCATCCCCTTGTATTGCGCTTGCACGTCCGGTCTGCGCCAGTTCATATAAGGCAACTGGCTGTCAATCCGTTTCTCTATCTGTACCCCGTCGATACCCATTTCCCTGCTTTTCTCGTCTTGCAGCACATCGGCTATCAAGTGCTTCAGTTCCTGATGGCGCTTGCTCTCGTTCACCTTTCCGTATTTTCTGATTTCAATTTCCTCCTTGGTGAGTTGCGTCGTGGTCTTGATGGGGCAGTCTTCGCTGTCATACAGATGCGAGAAATATGAAACCACGCCACGCTGGCACTTCCGTCCGCAGAGCTTAAGCATCTGGTGACAGTAGGGGCAAATCAAACGCGGCTTTCCCATTAGGATAGACTCTTCCAATGCACGTCTCCAGTGCATCAGTTCATGTTCCGACTTACTCAAAAACTCGTTGGCTTGGTATATCTGTTCCTCTTTTATGTCGAAGACTTCATTAATTGTGTATTCCATATTATAAAAGAATAGTAACAAGACTCTTAATCATTAATAAACTCATCTAATCGTGTATAGCTTTGCCATGTAACATTTTTGCAAAGTTTGTCTATATCGATTAAATATGATGAATATGAAGGATCTCTATTCTTTTTCGTTCTATGAAAATCAAGATATGAGCATATTGCTCCTATTGTAAGACTACCTGCAATTGAAGCCGTGTTAAACGGATCTTTAACAAGGGCTGCAAAAGTACCTAAAGCCGTAAGTGAAACTGGAACTCCTGTTGTTATAGCCAAACCTGCTATTTCTCCCCATTTATCCATACTCTTTTTGTATTGCTCTTTCGAGTCTAACAAATCATTTATAAAATCCATTTCTACCTGCCCAGCATATTGAAGATTCGAAATTCTTGCAAGATGACTAGTCAAATCATCAAATTTATCTCTCAATAGATTTCGCTCATCTTTTCTTTTGTTGATAAAAGAGATAAGATTATATGAACTCACTTCACCGATATTCTGCGGCACAACATCCTCTAATGTAATAGAGCAAAAGAACCCTTTTGCCGTAGGGTCTTGAAGGAAATCACCAAAATTCGCATTTTCACAGAAATAAGGATTGATTGACCACGCATCAAAATCATCTGTCCCTCTGTTAAGATTACGTATTCTTGCAACAACTTGCGACAATTTGAACATATACCCTCTTGCTAATTCTTTTGATAAATGAAGCCATTTATTTTCGTCAATAAAGTGTTTTCCAATTAAATCAAGATACGGATATAGTCTATTGTCGATTTTTCCTGGATGAATTCTATCTTCATCCGAGGGGATAAGACCTGCAGGCATACGATTCTCTATCTTATCGCAAAGTTTTAGAAATTCATCAAAAGTATCCTCTCTATCCTTGTCATCCAATTTAATATTTCTAACCAAGTCTGCATCAACTAATGCTTTAATTTCATCACTATCATTTGGAGTATAACCTTCAGGAACAATTCTATAAACATGATTCCAAAGTAACAAACAGGATTTTACCAATGCTTCATTTTGGAATTCAATACGAGGATAATACAATATTGAATCTGGTTTCATATTATAACTATATATTTTTTCGTTCTGCTTATTGCCTAGTACAGCTTAGTTATTCTTTGTTTACTCTTCTGTTCCCGTTCGAAGCGGAAGTTCTTTGCCAAACGCTTCCATTTCGTCTGCAACCACTTTCTTTAATTCCTCCTGCGGAACAATCAGTTGATAGTCGGCAACACCGATTGGCTTACCCATATCTTCTAAAGCAAGCTCCACTTCCACACGATCTTTCTCAGCACACAGAATAATGCCGATAGAACGGTTCTCGTCCTCTCTGCGCTCTAAACGGTCGAGCAATGACAGATAGTAATTCATCTTACCTGCATATTCCGGCTTGAACTCGCCAATCTTCAAATCAATGGCTACAAGACAATGCAGACCACGATGGAAGAAAAGCATATCGACCTTGCTCCGCTTGCCGTTATACTCAAGCACATACTGATTTCCAAGATAGGTGAAACCTTTGCCAAGTTCCAAAAGGAAATGCTTGACTTTTTCCACCAATCGGGTTTCCAGTTCCGTTTCCAAGATAGGGTCTTTTATACCAAGAAAGCCGAGATTATAACCGCTCTTGAACACCTCATTGGCAAACATCGCTTGCGTGGCAGACAGTGTCTGCTCGAAATTGTTATCCAAAGATTCGCTCTTCCTTGTGTGCATTTTAAGGGAAATGGCACTGGATAACAGGTCACGATTCCAACCTTTTGACAGGGTTTCTTGGGCATAATACGAAATGGCATTATCATCCTCACCGAACTTGCGCATCAATTTCAATGTATGTCCCCACGGCAAAACTGCGACAGCCTGTCGCAGTTTTGGCTCGCTCTCACAAAAACGCTCATAAAACTTCTTCATGTCCCACAGATTTCTCGGAGATACTCCCATTTGTGGGTAGCGTTGTTTTAAGTCATAGGACAAGCGGTTTACAACACCACTTCCATGCTTGCTTTCAAGTTTTCGGTCGTGAAGCAATTTTCCGATTTCCCAATGGGCAGAACCGATGGCAGAGCATATTGTTGTAGCTACCATTGTTCTTGTCCTGTCAATAACTGCGACAGCCTGTCGCAGAATTGCCTCATATTCGGATTCTTGTATGTTTGTAATGTTAGCCATATTTTTCTCTATTTCGTTTACAAATTTAGATAAAATTTCCGAATTATAAGCCAGTTGGGATAAAAAAACAGAAAGGAATATCTCCGAGTGCTCACTGCTTGAGTAAAAATAGTATCAACTAATAGTAAAACTAAATATAAACTGTGGCAACAGGCTTTACAGTTAAAACAGTAAGTGGACAACTATAAGTATTAAACTACAGCTAAAACTTTATTGCCACGCTACCGAAACTTTATTGCCACGCTACCGCAACATCGTTGCCACGCTACCGCAACATCGTTGTCACGCTGCTATAATAAATGGCAGATAACTGGAAGATTCGGACTATCCTCCAGCTATCTGCCAGTCATCTGCCATCCCTTATATATCTGAGATACAGAGCATTATAAGAAAACTGGAAGATATGGTAGATTTTTTCGCAAAACTTAATTTTTCAGATACTCAGCGCACATCTCTGCGCAGCGCTCGCCGTCGACACCAGCCGAGACGATGCCACCGGCATAGCCAGCGCCCTCGCCGCAGGGGAAGAGTCCCTGGATGCGCACGTGCTGCAGCGTGGTGAAGTCGCGTGTGATGCGCACGGGCGACGATGTGCGGGTCTCGGTGGCGATAAGTATCGCCTCGTTGGTGAGAAAACCATGACTCATCTTGCCGAATTTCTTGAAGCCTTCCTGCAGGCGCTTGCCCACGTGCTGCGGCATCCAGAAGTGAAGGGGCGAGGATATGAGTCCGGGGGCATAGCTACTCTTGGGCAGGTCGTAGCTCAGGCGGTTGTTCACGAAGTCTGCCATGCGCTGCGCTGGAGCGGTCTGCTTCATGTTGCCCTGCTGCCAGCATGCACGCTCCAGTTCCTCTTGGAAGTGCATCACGCGCAGCGGATCGTTCTCGTCGCCGCCCACGTCCTCGGGGCGTGTCTCTACGACCATGCCCGAGTTGGACCATTGTGTGCCGCGGTTGCTGGGGCTCATGCCGTTCACCACAATCTGCTGCTTGTCGGTGGCTGCCGGAATGACGAAGCCGCCGGGACACATGCAGAACGAGTAGACGCCGCGGCCGTCCACTTGCGTCACGAAACTGTACTCGGCTGCAGGCAGATACTTGCCGCGTCCGTTGCGCGAGTGATACTGTATCTGGTCGATGAGCTGCGACGGATGCTCAAGGCGCACGCCGACGGCGATGCCCTTTGCCTCAATCTCTATCTTCGCCTCGGCGAGATAGCGGTAGACGTCGCGGGCGGAGTGGCCCGTAGCCAGGATAACCGGTCCGCGAAAGGTCTTCTCAGCACCGGTCTGCAGGTCGACAGCCTCAACGCCCACCGCCTTGTCGCCCTCGAGCAGCAGTCGGGTCATCTTGGTCTGGAAGTGAACCTCGCCACCGCAACGAATGATAGTGTTGCGCATAGCCTCGATAACCTGCGGCAGTTTGTCGGTACCGATATGCGGATGGGCATCGACGAGGATTGACGTAGAGGCTCCATGCTGGCAGAACACGTTGAGAATCTTCTCTGTGCTGCCACGTTTCTTGGAGCGAGTGTATAGCTTGCCGTCGGAGTAGGCGCCGGCACCGCCCTCGCCGAAGCAGTAGTTGCTCTCTGGGTCTACAGCCTGTGTCTTAGTGATGTTGGCGAGGTCTACCTTGCGCTGACGTACGTCTTTGCCACGCTCAAGCACGACGGGGCGCAAGCCAAGTTCGATGAGTCGGAGCGAAGCGAAGAGTCCGCCGGGGCCCTCTCCTACCACCACGACCTGCGGCTTATGGCTCACGTCGCCGTACTCGGTGTGTACGTACTCCATATCCTGCGGTATCTCGTTGATGTAGACACGCACGGTGAGGTTGATGAAGATGGTACGCTGGCGTGCGTCGATGCTGCGCTTCAGCACACGCACGGCGTTGACGGTGCGCGCGTCGATGCCCTTCTCGTCGGCAATGTAGCGTATTATGTTTTGCTCGCTCGAGGCTACCACGGGCAGCACTCGTATTTGAAATTCCTGAATCATGTTGTTATATATTTATTAAATGTAGAGGGTGGCATATGAAGATACGTGGGAGGTGTGTCAAAGCTCGCAAGCTGTACGCCCCGAAGGGGCAGCACCACATAGCCCAGGGCAGCGCCCTGGGTTAAAAGACGAACACGAGCCATACGCCCTGCAAGGGCAAAAGCCTAATTATTATGGTGTTGCCCTTACAGGGCGCATTGTTAATTATATATTCACCATTATACCCAGGGCGCTGCCCTGGGCTATGTGCTTTTGGGCTTTCAGCCCGCATTAATTGAGTTTTGACACGCACCCCTCCTATTAGGGTACAAAATTACACAAACTTATGCGATTTTCATAAGAAACGTAACGTTTTAAGAACATTTTTCGTAATTTTGTCCCCACATCCCAATAACTTTATTGTCAACGACACGGTGCTAACGCTGTCGCTTGACGCAGATGACGACCACGGAGTAGCGTGAAACCTCGCTCGTAAAGAGGACCCCGACGCACGCCAGTTGCACTGCGTTACGAACCACGTCAGTATCGAAACACAAGCGTCTCCCTGGTATGGAGACATTAACCACAGAACAAAAAGAAATGAAAGTATTGAAGTTTGGCGGAACCTCAGTGGGTTCCGTAGAGAGTATTCTCAGCCTGAAGGCTATCGTAGAGAAAGAGGCGCAGGAGCAGCCCATCATCGTCGTGGTGAGCGCATTGGGCGGCATCACCGACAAGCTCATCGCCACATCAGTGCTCGCACAGAAAGGCGACGAGGCGTGGAAGGACGAATTCCAGGCTATGGTGGAACGCCACCACAAGATGATAGACACCATCATCACCGACCCACGCAAACGCGAGCAGCTCTTCAACATCGTCGACTCGCTCTTCGAGCAGTTGCGTTCCATCTACTTCGGCGTGTATCTCATTCACGACCTCTCGAAGAAGACGCAGGACGCCATCGTGAGCTACGGCGAGCGACTCAGCTCGAACATCGTGGCAACACTGGTGCAGGGCGCAAAGTGGTACGACTCGCGCGAGTTCATAAAGACCGTGCGCAAGAACCACAAGAACACTCTCGACTCCGAACTGACCAACCGCCTCGTGCGTCGCACCTTCAGCGACCTGCAGCGCATTTCGCTTGTTCCGGGTTTTATAAGCAAAGACCGCGACACCGACGAGATTACGAACCTCGGTCGTGGCGGTTCCGACTACACCGCTGCCATCATCGCCGCAGCACTCGACGCTGACATTCTTGAGATATGGACCGACGTGGACGGCTTCATGACAGCCGACCCGCGCGTCATAAAGACCGCCTACACCATTAAGGAGTTGAGCTACATCGAGGCGATGGAGCTTTGCAACTTCGGTGCGAAGGTGGTGTATCCGCCTACCATCTACCCCGTCTGCGTGAAGAACATTCCTATCCGCGTGAAGAACACGTTCAACCCCGACAGCGAGGGCAGCATCATCAAGCAGAAGGTGGCCAACAACGACAAACCCATCAAGGGTATATCGAGCATCAACGGCACCACGCTCATCACCGTAGCCGGTCTGTCGATGGTGGGTGTCATCGGTGTGAACCGCCGCATCTTCACCGCCCTGGCAGACAACGGCATCAGCGTGTTCATGGTGTCGCAGGCTTCGTCGGAGAACTCAACGTCTATCGGTGTGCGCGACCAGGATGCAGCGGAGGCTGTAGAGGTGCTCAACGGCGAGTTTGCAAAGGAGATAGAGACGGGTGCCATGTTCCCCATGCACGCCGAGAGCGGACTGGCTACCATCGCCGTCGTAGGCGAGAACATGAAGCACGTGCCGGGCATAGCCGGCAAGCTCTTCGGCACACTGGGCAGAGCCGGCATCAGCATGATAGCATGTGCACAGGGTGCATCGCAGACCAACATCTCGTTCGTAGTGAAGAGCGAACATCTGCGCAAGGCACTCAACGCCATACACGACTCGTTCTTCCTGTCTGAATACAAGGTGCTGAACCTCTTTGTATGCGGTGTGGGCACCGTGGGCGGACAGCTGCTCGAGCAGATACACGACCAGTACGAGGAGCTGAAGCGTACCAAGCGACTGAAGCTGAACGTTGTAGGCATCGCTACATCGAAGAAGGCACTGTTCAACCGCGACGGCATTGACCTCGCCAACTATCGCCAGCTGCTTGCCGACGCTCCCGAGAGCAACGACAAGAAGCTGCGCGACGCTATAATAGAGATGAACTGCTTCAACAGCGTGTTCGTCGACTGTACGGCGAGCAAGGACGTAGCTGAGATTTACCAGCCGCTGCTGGAGCACAACATATCGGTGATTGCAGCCAACAAGATCGCTGCATCGTCGTCGTACGAGAAGTA
>ENA-USZK01001032-USZK01001032.1-human-gut-metagenome-genome-assembly--contig:-NODE-1032-length-12558-cov-4.557568_pt1 | contig 12558 bp, 30 predicted proteins | sample MGYA00250043_ERZ773534 | MGnify/ENA primary metagenome ERZ773534 (study PRJEB29103, sample SAMN06112056) | human gut metagenome | biome: human gut; feature: ankylosing spondylitis patient; material... | reverse complement strand
TCTGTGTTTATATTCAATCTTTTCTGTGAACCCGTTTTCAAGAATTTTATCCACAGTAATTATGTCGTCAAATAGACCAGGATAATTTGTAAATATATCCTCAATGGGCCGCATTTCCGCCGTGGCACAACGTTTAAACCTACAGATTTCCCTTGCCTCTTGAGAATTAATATCATGGAACTTAAACGATGCTCTGCAATACAATTTGGTACTCTTTTTTGTGTTTATCACGTAGCTCCCATCCTCTTGCAGAGTATATTTTGCAGATAACTGCTTACCATTTCCTTCTCTCATGTACGGGCAACCAAAACAAGATGCAGAAGTTGAGGCCCTATTGGTATGTTCCTTAATTGCTTCCGGTGTGTTCCTGATGAGTGCTCCGCAGGAAGAACACTTTACAAATTTCTTTCTGTTGTCTCTTGAAATAGAAACAATACCGGCTTGATACACACAATTTCCGTCCTCTAAAGCAAATGTTTTTGCATCTTTCATTTCTGCCTTCTTCCACACATACTGATCTCCGTTTGAGCAGCTTCTGAGCAGCACTCTCATAAAGTACCTCCATTAATTTTGTGTTGTGTAAGGGGTGGGGAAAATGCCCCCTTCACTTACTTTGACTTTGTTTCAAACTTGTCAAACCACTCGTCTATTTCATCGAACTTCTTGTTGAATCTTTCTTCCATTTCAAGTAATGCTTGAAGTATTACATCAACCACTTCTTGTAGCTCCTTGTTTTCCATTTGCACCAACTCCTTTTGCCCTTATTATATCACCTCCCCTCTGAAATTCAATAAACAATTTTTACAAATTTTCTTAACCGATTCTCACGAGTCCGCCAAACATTCCTTTTACTGCAATACTACCGAACTCACTGAAATAGTCAATGGTCTTGTTCCATACATAAGCAAATACATAACCTTCCTTAATATCGGCATTATCTACTTCCCATTCCTCCTGATAATCCGATACATACAAGAAGTTGTACATATCCATCGCTTCTCCATCAAGTCTCATAGGAGTATGGATTACATGATACACAAGCGCATTGTTTTTCCTTTCAAACTCCTGCACCTTTGCAGTAAGTTCCTTGTTGCTGCTAAATTCGTACAAGCCTCCAGTCAGTTCAGAAAGCTGTACTTCATCTCTGTTCTTAAATGCCTTGATGCATGGAGCAAATAGCCTAAGCTCCTTCATGCGGTTAATTGCCTCTACCTTTTTGATTTCTCTTGATACTTCCATGTTTATTCCTCCTTAATATTCAAAATGGTTGATTGTAGCATTAGGATTATCCCTAACTTCTTGCACCAGATGACACAAAATTTGTGTTATATAATCCTCTGTGTCTCCATATTCTGTGCCATACAGTCTCGCTTCCGATTCATCTCCTGTGCGGTTTTCGTCTGGAATTGTGATGTCATATTTGTCAAGCAGTTCCTCGAATACATCACAGATACTTGCTGAAAACTGTCTAAGTTTAATTTCTTTCATATTTATTCCTCCCTTTAATTTCGTACTGTATTCTCGTTTTGTATTAGTTTGCCCCATTATAGGACAAACTATTTGTTTAGTCTAAAAGTCCACATGCGTTTGCAATCATTGCAATAATTGCAAAGACTACGATTGTTCCAATGAGAGCAATAATCCCGTCTTTTGTTTCGTCCTTTCCGAATAGTAGTACACAAGCAATGATGATAAGCAAAATAGTAATCATTTGTTTACCTCCCTTTATACATTATTCGTAATTATTTTACCCCTATTATGCTACTGCGTCAACTTACTTTACTTTACCTCCTTGATATCATTCAGTAGAATTTTCAATGTGGTAATATACTCATTGAGGTTTGCCATATTGTCGAGATGCATTTTTTCCTCCCCCCCACACATCAGTACCCATCAGCCAAATCCTCTCGTTTGAAACCGAACCAAGAGCTTCTTTGATTTCTCTTTCGTACAGTTCGATCAGCCAGTTTTTAACCATTTCGCTCATGTCAACAATCCTCCTTAATCTTGTGTTGTGATTTCTCTCACATAATGGTTAACTTCGCTTTTAGTAGGCTCTCTTTCATAAATACATACCTTTTTAAATCTTGCCACTGCGTTTTTATAGTTCAACCAATAACTATCAATCCATGAAAAGCTACCATCTTCATTCGTTGCATATACTGCATAGAGCGTCATTTACTTTACCTCCTCATGTTCTTCCAGGTATCTTTCAACTGCATTGTTCCATGCTTCGTTCACAGAGATTTTTTCATTTGTCCAATCTCCTGCAAAGTCACAGAAAGAACACTGCCTCATCGTTCCCTTACCTCTTTGACCATACCATACACTCGTACCCTTCTTGCCACATACTGGGCAAGGCTTAATGGGAATATACGGTTTCTTTTTGATTAGGCTATAGCCGAGTTTGTTTGCTTCAGCTTTCAGTTCTTCAAGTGTCATTTACTTTGCCTCCTCGTTAAACATCTACAAATCTCTTCGCATATGCAGTTTTGCCTGTCATTTTTATCTTTCTGTTTGTCATAGTATTTCTTGATTTTCTTGCGTTCTTCTCCTTTCTCGTGCTATCAATTTCTGCACGGTATTCTGCATATGATGTACAAGTTGCATGACAACCAACAAATCTCTTTGTGCAATCTTTACAAGCACACTTCATCATACACTCTCCTTTCCAAATTCGCCCATGTCATTAATTAGCTTGGTTCTTTCAAGTTCAATTTCTGCCAGTCTAAGTTTCATGGCATCATATTTCATCTGCATCTTCATAACTTTATTTCTTTCACAAATTCTGGACTGAATAGCATCTGCATAGTAAGCCATGTCTGCAACGTAGCAATACAGATGTCCATCTTTTGCAACCCTCCCCTTGTTGAGAAGCTGTGTGAAATACACATAGCTAAAATGCATAAGATCTGCACATTCCTTTGCACTTGTGTACACCTCGCCAGTATCGAGACAAATAACTGCCTTACCCTTACGACGGTCGCTCTCCACAATATACTTGGCCTTGATGATTTTGATGTTTTTCATGATGTCAATTCCCTTTCTGCCAGTTTGGCGTTAATTAATAATCGTACAGATCCTGAGAACACACGTCAACAATGTTATCATATGTCATATTTGGCTTATCCATAACAAAGTGGCCGACCGCTTCTGCCTTGGAACGAGCATAGGTATCATACCATTCAGGCGCTCCATATACATTTACATACTCGATGATATAATATTTTTGTGCATAGTAGCTTTCCATTGCATCGACATAATCGTAGTTGGAATATCCGCCATAGTATCTGAGGCTGCGTTCCTCATCTTCTACATACTCAAACTTGTCGCTTTCCGTTGTTCTTTCAAGGATTGCACATGCCGCCTGAATACTCGCTTCCATTTCAGAAAGCACCACATATTCATCTTTCGTATGTGCCTTATAATATCCACACGCCAGATTTACTGCTGCACAACCAAGAGCGGGAGCAACTTCACAGATATCGGAATAAGTTCCGTATGCTGTCTTGTAGAAATCCAACGTGATAAATGCCTCAAACTCATCGTTTGCACATTCATAGAACACAGCATCATTTGCGTTGGCACGGTCAAACTCGATGATATAATTGAAATCAAGTTCACTTACTAAATCACTATTGGCAAATTTCCTTGCGCCAACACCTCCAATCTCTTCATCTTCTGTGAATAGCACAGAGCAGTTAAACTTCTTGAGAATCTCAAACACGGCATACACGCCGCAACGATCATCGCCTCCAATCCCTTGAGGAGAAGAAATCACGTCCTCGGTTTCATCGTACACAATCACACTCGGAAGACTATGGTGTACAGTATCCATGTGAGCTACCAAAAGCACAGGGAATTTCCCTTGTGCATATACAAAGCCATCTTCAACAATGGCTTTCCCATGAGTTACTTGAAGTTTCTGTTTCACATAATTCTTCAGAGACTTCTGAGACATACGGCAAATCTTTTCAAATTCCTTATTCATACACATTACCTCCCTTAGTTTTCGGTTTCGTTTTCGGCTTCCTCGGCACAGTCATGGCAAAGCATACGACGAGCGACTTCCCTCATGTTTCTGTATCTGTGCAGTTCACCACACTGTTCACACGGTGCAAAGTAGTCCTCGATGCAATCATCACAGAAATATGCGCCCTCGCTTTCTACCCAATTGGCATGTCTTTCGGTTACATATTCTCCACATTCCTCACAGTAGCGGAAGTAATCGAGGCAACTATTACATACGATTCCGAAACCTCTTACGCTGGTTCCCTCACCAACATGATACTCCTCACACTGTTCACACCAGAAAGAACAGTCACAGCAGTAAGGCTCATCGTCAATCCATCTGATGTCGCCATCATCAATTTCGCTTCCACAACGAACACAGAAAACCTTCTTTGCACAGCAGGAAATATTGTCCTGCGTGTCGTGTTCCTCTCCACAATTGATGCAGATTGGATCACGACCAATGGTGATGTCGTTCTCATTCTCGCTTCCTTTCGGACGAGAAAGGGTGCAGTTGTCATAGCACTCATAGTCTTTATAATGAGTTCCCTCGGAAACCACATATTTTGCAGAGGCACCGGTTCCCCTGCTTACAGTCCACAGATTGGTAAAGCCAAACAGTTCAGACATGATGCTCTGCACAATCTCTCTGTAAGGAGTGTATACACTATTGTTTCCATCATTGTCCTGCGGATACAGTCTGCCTTGGATAAGCTTATCCTCTCCCCAATGGAACATCTGACGGTTGATTTTAGGCTCATTCCAAAACTCATTTCCGTTATAAGAAGCATCCACAGTGTAGAATACCATAGACGGAGAATCAAGCATATAGCTTACAGTACCAGAGGAATACATTCCCTCATAACTGTTAGGCATACCACGCTTGTTTTCCTTGTCGATAGTGTGGCAACTTGCCCACGAATTGCCAAAGGACATGGTGAGATAGTCGAGGGGATTCACAGAAAGAACCGTATGCCTTGTGATTTGCAGAGGATTAAGAGCGTCGGCATACTTGGCAAACATTCTGTTGTAATCAGGCAGTTTGTCATAACCAATGTAGCTAAGGAGCTTGTTAACCACACGACTCATCTTCTGTCCCTTATGGGCGTGGATGCTGGGACAAATATCGTCCAGCTTGGCGACAATCTCGTCATCAATATACTGTGCCGTATTCGCAGGAAGGCCGAAAACAAAACTGAAAATTTCACTGGGAAGTTTCCTACCGTAGTCAATGACATAATTTCTCATATCTTCGGGCATGAATTCTCTTACTGCCATAGTAATGTCTGAATCAATCAGCCAATCTCTGAAGTTGACAATTTCTCTTACGTCAACATTGCGGTCGAAGTTATGGCTGAACACAATCATGAATTTACCTTCAAGGTAGTTCGGATGCTTTTTGAAGGCAGTAATGAGGTCTGCCTTATTGGTCACCCAAGTGTTGATGATTTTGTTGAGTGCTTCCTCGGTGTACTGGTAGTCGTATTCATCGAGCAGCCCCTTCATGTTTTCGAGCAGTGCATTCCTTTCTTCATCAGTGATGATTTTCTTTACGAACTCCATATTAATTTCCTCCTTTTTCTTTTCGTGAGCCGGCTCAACCAGCTCAAAATAACGAGCTTCTACATTAAAGTTGTTAATTCCATTTACAAGATTGGTTCTCTATTCAGACACATAAATAATACTGCCATGGGTATCTGTCACATAACCAATCCATCCGTCTGTTGTAATAGTATACGGTGTGTTGTAAAGTGCCCTTACCTTATCTCCAACATGAAACATAATCATTTACCTCCCTTAGTTCATATAGTCAGTGATGTCAGTTCCGTTGTAGGTGGTATACAGAACGTGGTCAGTGTTGTTGTACGCCATAACAACGATTGCATTTTCCACCTCGGCAGTTTCATAAATGGTTTCGCTCAGGTCATCAAAGGAATTATCGAAGCCATGCTTTTTAAATGTCGAGGAGGTGTTTACACCTTCGATGGAGATGAACACATAATAGACACCATCGTCATATTCCGTGTGGAGAATCATGTCGTCGAGGTCCCTTCGTAGACTCTTGTCAACGTCCTGCCAAGATTCATTTCGCTTGATGTTGTTACTGGACTCCTTCTTACTGCCACAGGCAGTCAGGGACAGGATGGTCATAACGGCGAGGAGCATAGCAATAATCTTCTTCATAATTTTCATTTCCTTTCAGTAATTTTGTATTGTTGTTACCACACATAGTTTTCCATTTTACATAGCCTCCATTTCTGCATTAAATTCTTTCAGATATTCCATAAACTCCAACGCTTTGTCAAGGTCTGCTTTGATAATATCAAGTTCTTCCTTGTTTGAAAAATCGTTAGTTTTTAGACCCTTTGGTCTAAGGGAAGCCTCACAGAAGAAAGGGCGAAACGCAAACCAAACAATAGCATGATTAAAAGCTGCACAATGGTAAAGATACTGTGTATCTACATAATCTGCTCCAAGTTTCTTTCCTTTTCGCTTGATGCGTGTATACTGATTTTTTTCGAGCCATCTACTGTTATTCATTTAGCTCCCTCCATTTCTACAATTTCGTCCGCTGCTTCCTTATGTGTATCACAGGAGCAATACACATTTCCGTTGTCATCGAGGACAACATAGTGTCCGTATCGGTACTCAATCGTCATGGGATCCCTCCTTGAGCAGTTCTCTTACATCATGGATGATTTCAACGATGTAATCTCTTTTTTCTATTGTGTTGCAATAACCTCTTGCAACACAATTTTCGCATCTTGCGCAATTAATCATTGCAGAAAGGATGCTGAGCTTGTCGAGTACATTCATTTCGCTTCTTCCTCCTTTAATTTGGCGAGTAATTCATCTCGCTCTTTGATTATGGAGCGGACTTCTTCTGAGATTCTATGGAAGAAAATCATCTTTTCTGTTGAATCTGTTTTTCGGCACATTTCTCGTGCAACACAGTTATTGCAGCTTCTATTTCTACAATCCCACAAAGCGTAGAATATGCCAATTTTCTCAAGAACATCGGTCATTTTGCTTAATCCTCCTCATCTTCTTCACACGGCGGAATGTCGCCGGGGCATCTAATCGTCCATTTGCAGGACGGATAGGATTCATCTTCTTCCTTCCAGAAGTAGGGACAGTCCTTACATGTCATTTCGTTTCCTCCTTTTCTCTTTTAGAAATATATTTCTCGTATGCAGTTTCTTCGTCAGTAGTTCTCTGAGCTTCTGCTTCCCTTGCAAAATTGTCAAGGTACGAATTGGGTGTGTGCATAAATTCTTTGAGCGTCATTTGCCTTACCTCACTTTCACGCAAAGTTCGTTGTCATAGAAGCCGAAGGAAATGACCTCACGATGCTCGAAGTCATAGAGCCTCGGATTCCAGATGTCTCCCTTATAGATGCAGTTCAGATTGTTGTTGTTGATGCAGATAGCTTTGGCACCATCATACAGAACCAGAAGATCTTTGAGTTTCATTTGCCTTACTCCTTACTGAATTTCCCTCATCTTTTCCATTTGCTCCTCCGTAAAGATACGGCGAAGCCCTGCATATTCCTCACCACAAGCAAGGAAAGTTTCCCTTGCAAAGATACTGTCGGTACTGTAGCCGAACTCGGCACAGAAGTCACTGAAACTGTCGTAGCTGTATTTCTCTACGCAAGCAAGAATGTCATACTCAGTAGGGATTGCAGCCCTTTTGAGTTTGGCAAGTTCCCTTGTCCACCTATTTTTCTCACCGAATGTTGTGTACTCAAGGTTTCTCTTGTAGTGCCTACGAGCATAATCAGCAAGGGACATGTGGGAGATTTCCGTATTGCGCAGGCTGTCGTAGAACTTGCTACTGTAGCTTCCCTTTGTAGTTGTGATGGTGAACCAATAGCAGTTATGCAGGTTGCTATCCCACTTTGGAGATGTCTGGCAGAGATATTTGATTTCCATTGTGGCATTGCAGTCAGTCAGGAACTGTTTCGCTTGGGCAATATAGTCAGTCATTATAAAACCCCCATTTCTCTTAGCACGGATTTTGCCGCAGTAGTGATGTGACCATCGTTGCAGTTGTACTTGTCGTACCAGCTACAAACAATTTCGCTTGGGATAGTTGCATGAATGCAGTCCCATGCAAGTCTTGTGCCGAAGTCTTTGTAGTTTCCGTTTGCCTTGAGGGATACTGCATACTTAGGTAGGTTGGTGATTTTGTTGAAGCTTTCCCTTATGAAAGGGATTTCGCTTTTAAGTTTCATTTCCATTACCTCACTTTCATACATTTGATTTCCGTTTGCATTTGCCTTTTACATTTCGCTTAGGTCGTCCCAAATCCAAGAGTAAGCACCAATGGGATAAAGGTGTTTCCCTTGAATGTCCTCTCCCTTGAAGATAACGACTTCTTCTTCCATATATCCCTTGTAGGCAAAAGCATCGTTTGCCTTGTCGTAGCACATTGTGCAGTCGGGAGCATCGGCATTGACCTCCCTTGCAATCTGGTCGGCTACTTCCCTTGTGAAATACGGACAAGCCCATCCATTCCAGTGATTTCCCTTTGTGTAACCTTCATAGATGGGTCCATCTTCAATTTGAAATTTGCTTTTGAACATAAACATATCTCCTTTCGCTTGATGAGATTGATTATTAAATTACCACCTCCTTTCGCTTTGAATTTGCCTTTTGCCTTTTGCTTTACGCAAACATACCGTAGTGGACTTTCTCCTTGTATGTCCACCCCATAGACTTGAGCAATTTGCTCATTTCTCCAGTAGACACACACTGGAACTCACCCTTGATGGGCAGAGGATTGATAGGACACTTGATGCGGCAGATACACTTGCCATCCTCATGACGGACGAGGAGAATGAGATGCACATCACGATCCTTGGAGTAATACTCACGAATACGCTGAGCTTGTTCAGTAGTACCGTTAGTACCGAACTTGGGGTAGTTGCTCTGCAACCACGGCATCAGATTGGTGTGCTTGGTGTAGATGATAGCCGTGTGGTAGGTGGGCTTGGTGTCATTGGACTGAAGCAGAGCAATGGCATCGTTGCTCAGATGAGTATCGCACCCATCCACACCATTGTAAGGGCACTCCTCACAGCCCACATGATTGATGTCACCACAGATAGCCAGAGCCTTCATCACATCATGCTTGTTCATAGAGTCCTCCACGGTTAAGGTTCGTCAACCATAAAATTGACCAAAGCACAAGTGCTCAAGTCATTGGGATTGGGCTTTTTGATGATGCAGAAACCCATCAGAAACTGCATGACTCGTAATAAATACTCGTCTGTTTGGTGCATCGTGTTGCAAGGTTAAAAAACATAAGGGATTGACACAGGCAATCACACATTTATGCTCACGGCATTACACGACTACACCAGATATTCAGTTGTACTCGTTAGAATTCGTCCGATGATTGTTAGATGGCATAGAGCTTACGACCGTAGATGACACCACAAGGCTCAATGCGTCTGTTCTCACGCAATGTCTCAAAGCCATCCTGACCACAGATGTCAATGATAGCATCCTCATAGATGGCATCGGCACGAGGATAGTGCTTACGAAGAAGGTTGATGTAATAGCTCACAGGCTTGTGCTCAATCTTCTTCACAATGAGGTCATGGGTGATACAGTCGAGGATCATGCTCGGATCGGTGTCAGGACGTTTGGCACACTCATACAAGAACTTGTCGGTGATGCTATAGTCCCAATGGATACCATAACCACGGAACACCTCTTTCTTAGCGTTGATGGTGTCTCTCTGAATCTTAGTCATTTTCATGTTACTTGTCCTCCTTACTGTCGAAAATTGCTACGATCATAGCATGGGTACAGGCAATGGCACAGTGGTCACAGTCAATGTGCATCCCCTTGTTGCAGCAGCAGTTGCAAGAGTAGTGGAAAGACCTAATGGCCTGCTCCTTAGTTGCTGCATCATATTGATAATTGATTCCTACCTGCTCGAACTTAGTCATTGTTGGCTCCTTCCTATGGACTTGGCCTTAACTCCCGTTAGGTGAGTGGCTGACTTGTACTTTGTACTCGTCGATAAGCCCATAATTATAGGCACCACCGAAGTGATGCCCATAGGTTACAGGTTTATTTGTGGTGCTTCTTCCACTATTACTTCACCTTGACGAATTCACCATTGTCGTTCCAGTTCCACTCATCACCATCCTCAGAGTAGATGTAGCAGAGTTCATAACCAGTCATATGACCGAAAGCTTCTGCGTAAGCGGGGATGTTATCAGGGTCAATCTCTAAGTCGAGGGTGTTGCCGATGATAACCATTCCGCTGTGATACTTGTCGTTCTCACGGAACTCCCATCCCTGATTGTGATAATTCACAATCGTCTCCACATCACTGATGCAGATTTCAGCTTTGATAAACATTTTGTAATTTGCCATAATATTTCCTCCTTGGCGTTAAATTTTGAGTGTTAAACACTCTATAAGAGGCTCGACCGAAGTCAAGCCCCTTGGTACAATGCTTAGAACTCCTTGATGGTGCATCCACCATCGAGCCATTCCATTAGGTCAATTGTATGACGACCAAGCATACTTATATATGTCACATTCAACTCGAACCACATAAAGTCGTCTTTGTCGCACACCTTCTCGAACTGGGCAATGATATTGTGGTTGGTGTCAGCTACAAACAAAACGTCCGCATCTTTGACTGTGGACATTGTACCTTCTGCCCAACCGATGATTTTGCAATCATGATAGAGACTATGCAAGTCTGTGAGTGTGAACTTCATAATGAGTTCCTCCTAAGAAATATTCGTCCCTCGCTCAACCGATTGCTTGGGACTACGGTATCTGTCGGTACAGATAAGAGTTAAGCATTCTATAATGCTTAACCCATACTCGTAGGTTTGTAGCAATTCGCATCTAATGCGTATATATAAACACAAGACAAACTGTGTTCATCCCGTGTGGATTTGCGCTCTCATAATTAGACAAAAAAATTGGGACGACACCCGAAGGCATCGTCCCGTGTGATTAGTCATCGAAGCTATAGCTATGTGCTTCACCGTCGAAGCTGATGATGTAGCCGTCGTCTGTGAACTCAACGAACTCAGCCGACTGAATTGTCTCCTCACGAACGACTTTGTTCACATACTTGCCATAGGCAACGAACATAAGCCCTACGGCTACGAAGATGATCATACGGATGATGAATTTGTACTCGCTATTGATTTTTTTCATGATACATACTCCTTTCATATTCGGGGAATTTTTAGTGAGCCAATCTAATGCGTGTGCGTGGTCACATAGGAGAGAGTGTTCTCAACCTATGAAAAATTACACACTCACAATAGAACAAAAAAATGGGGACACCCGAAGGTGTCCCCCGTGCTGTGAGAGTGATTACTTGCAGATGCTGTCCTTGAGTGCCTGAAGGTCCTTCTTCGTACCTACGAAGCCGTACTCGTCCTTGGCAACCTGACGAGTGATGCTCGCACGGTCACGCTTGATAGCCTCGATGAGCTTCTTGGAAGGCTTATAGCCTTCACGCTTGGACTCAAAGTCGGCAAGACCCTTTTCACGCTTCGCCTTCCAAGCCGCCTTCTCCTCGTCGGTGTGCCTACGGGACGCGTAGTTCTCCGCCTGCTTGCGGGTGATGAGCTTGGTTTCGCCCTTGGCGTTGGTGTACTCGACCATTTCAGCCTTCGGCTGAACGTTGCCTGTGGATTTCTTCACGGGCTTCTGCTCCGCGAGGGCTTTAGCAACCGCCAAAGCAACGATTTCTTCTACCTGCTCCTGAGTAAACATAACTTTCTTAGCCATAATGTTCTCCTTCCTGCACGTCCGTGGTACGGAGTGCATAACAAAAATAAAGTCAAGAGATTTCCTCTTGCTGATTGCATTATACACCTTAAAAAACACCATCTGAACCAAAAAACTTCTCAAAATATCAATTTTGAGAAAATTGAACCTGGGGGTACATAAAACTGGCAAAAGCATTGAAAATAAACAATTTTGTAAGATGAGGTTATTTTGTATACTGACTTGAAAATAAGAAAATTTTTCTCAAAACAAAAATCACAACAAATACTTTAAAATCATCCAACCCAAAGCAACGAATCCAAACCTATATCCCCACAAACCAACTCCCAAATCATTCACATTTTCACCCTATAATACACTCGCCAATCCACAATTCCCAAATATAAAAGCACCCCACTTTCATATCTCCAAATCCACCATCCAACAAATTTCTCTCGTATCGTACAAGCATTCTACTTTTAAACCACACAAAACAAACTACCAAATTCCTCATCATATTGTACTAACACATTAATACAAAATCTAAAATCATAAATAATTCACTATCATCCTACCCATCATCAAAACAAACCACTCAAAAATCCAGCCCTCCACTCCCTCTATAAATACCCCTTCACATATTTTTAAAACAATTCTTTGCAAAAACTCCACCGTACCGGGGTACTTTCAACTATCACCCATGCCTTCCTTCTATATAAACCTACCTACTAGACAAAAATAAAAAGTCCCATCCATAGGACTCCCAACATAAAAATAATCCAATTTT
>ENA-USZK01001028-USZK01001028.1-human-gut-metagenome-genome-assembly--contig:-NODE-1028-length-12624-cov-7.979039_pt1 | contig 12624 bp, 11 predicted proteins | sample MGYA00250043_ERZ773534 | MGnify/ENA primary metagenome ERZ773534 (study PRJEB29103, sample SAMN06112056) | human gut metagenome | biome: human gut; feature: ankylosing spondylitis patient; material... | reverse complement strand
ATTTTTCGGCGGGGCACGCGGGCCCCGCCCTACGGGACAGTATGTTGAACCGCGTGTAGGGGACGCCGTCCCCTACGCAAATCCCCCGTCAAAATCACAATAATTCCCACCGAATTTTGTGCACCTATCCAAAATGTGAAAATTTCGCCGGAAACGGTTGCGGATGGCCTTTGAAGGTGCTATATTTAACCCATACATCGTAAATATACTATATACGGACACCCATGGGTGTCTCGCTTTGCCGCCGATGGCGGCAAAGCAGGTAGCGTATTTGCGAAATCTAATTTTACATGGGAGGGTTCTTAAATGAACACGAAAAAAGCGACCAAGCGTGCGCTGTTGACCAGCGTCATGGCCTTGGTCATGTGCGTCGTCATGCTGGTCGGGACAACGTTCGCCTGGTTTACCGATACGGCGTCCACCGGCGTGAACAAGATCCAGGCGGGTAATCTGGATATTGAGCTCCAGTATGCCACGGCATGGGATGGTACCACGGGAGCACCGACTGCTTGGGCGGATGCCGAGGGTCAGACACTTACTTTCAAAACCAAGGACAACAGAGCCACTGACAAGATTCTCTGGGAGCCGGGCTGCCGGTATGAGCTGCCGGAGCTGCGCATCGTCAACAAGGGCAATCTGGCTCTGAAGTACAAGATCACTGTAAACGGTGTGACCGGCGACGCAAAGCTGCTGAAAGCTATCGACTTTACGGCAAAGATGGGCGGCACTGAAATTGCCCTCGATAGTTTGAACGATGCTATTCTGCCGAGTGGCGCAGCTCCGACACTGGCGGGCGAAGCGGTCGGAGAAACTGCTCCCATCACCATCAAGGGTGTGATGAAGACCACCGCTGGTAACGAGTATCAGGGTCTGTCCATCGACGGCATCGGCATCACGGTCGTTGCGACGCAGTATACATACGAGAAAGACAGCATTGACGATCAGTACGATGCAAATGCCAACGCTACCATTCAGGTGAACAAGGACAACATTCAGGATTATCTGGACGGCAAGTATGGCTCCATCGACGGCATGACGCTGGTGCTGGCTGAGGGCAACTATGGCAGGATCGAGTTCGGTCGCGCCACCGCATACGCGGGCAGCAATACCAAGTATTACTGTGGCGGCAACGAATCCAATCCTGCTGCGATCAAGCAGGATATAGCCGATCATCCTAACGGCGGCGCGGGTAAACGCGAGTATGTCCGCTCTATGAGCAATGTCACCCTCAAGGCCGCCGATGGTGCAGCGGTGACCATCAACGGGCTGGTTGCGTTCGGCGGACAGGTCAACAGCACAAAGTGGTACAGCAGAGATTTCGTCGCTGACAGAGATATGCCGGAGGCGCCCGCTTATGACAATAACATCTCTTACTGGATCGGCCAGAAGTGGAGCAATATCACCTTTGAGGGGCTGACCTTCACGGGCGGCGTGGATATAGAAGCCTATGGCAATAAGGACACGCTCATCGACAATGTTAAGTTTGACAACTGCAAATTCAACATTGCGAATAATGCTGATAAGACGTATTGCATTCGTTTGAATGTCGATGGGAATCAAGCCAAGGCAAACAACCTTGTTGTTACAAAGTGCGACTTCACTAATGGCCTCACTGCTGTGCTTACCGATGGTATGCCGAATGTCACCGTTACGGGCAGCACCTTCTCCGGCCTGACGAAGCATGCGATCAGCCCGATGATGAATTGGCAGAACGCTCCGGGGTACGGAAGGATCACCGTTACCGGGAATACTTTCAAGGACATGAGTTCTGATAATAGCGGCACCATCCTTCGCATGGGTAAAGTTGGCGCAGGCACAGTGTTCACGATCCAGAACAATACCGCCACGGAGGGCATTACTCTGGCAAACAGCATCAAGGTTGACAGCCTTGCTGACGGTATCACCTACAACATCTCCGGGAACGACTGGGGTGGCCTTACTGCAAACGATCCCAGACTCGATGACTAATTAAAAGGTCTGCCAGTCCTCCGCCTTCCACGGTGGAATTCCCCCGCGGTTCCCGCTTGTAAAAGCGGCGAATATAACCCTCCTCCGTCTGTGCCACACATGGACGGAAAACGCGCGGCGCCCCGCAAGGGGCGCCGCGTTGTTTGTTGTAGGGGACGCCGTCTCGACGTCCCGTCAGCGCGGCGGCGCCGCGCTGTCATTGCGAGGAGCGTAGCGACGCGGCAATCCGTTTTTCTTTTTTGGGGAGACGGATTCCCACGCCAGTGTGTACCCAAGGGCACTTGCTTCGCGGCGCGGACTGGCTCGGAATGACAGCGCTTTGCGCTGACACCTCCCTCTCAGAGGGAGGCGAGGAGGGACGGATTCCCACGCCAGTGACGGCGGGGCACGCGGGCCCCGCCCTACAGGGTGCGGCGGTCATACAGGGCGGACAGAGTCGTCCGCCCCTACAAGTGTTTATCGGGGATTCCCGTGCGGGACGGCGAACGGTGGGGAAAAATGTTTACACTTGCGGCGTTGACGCTGGGGAACTATTATTGTATAATAAACTGATTTATTATGGGGAGGCGTACCTTTATGTGGATCGCAAAGGACTGGAAGGATTACGAACTGCTGGACTGCGGCGGCGGCGAAAAGCTGGAGCGGTGGGATCGGCAGGTACTGGTGCGCCCCGACCCGCAGGCTATATGGGAGACGGACAAGACCGGCCGGATGTGGCGCAGCGCCAACGGGCGGTATTCCCGCAGCTCCACCGGCGGCGGTCACTGGGACAAGGGCAAGCTGCCGGAGAGCTGGCAGGTACATTACAAAGACCTGACGTTTCAGGTGAAGCCCATGAACTTCAAGCACACGGGGCTGTTCCCGGAGCAGGCGGTGAACTGGGATTTCGCCATGGACAAGATACGGAACGCCGGGCGGCCGGTGCGGGTGCTGAATCTGTTTGCCTACACCGGCGGCGCGACGGTGGCCTGCGCCAAGGCGGGCGCGTCCGTGTGCCATGTGGACGCAGCCAAGGGCATGGTGGCCTGGGGCAAGGAAAACGCCCGGCTCAGCGGGCTGGGCGAGGCGCCCATCCGCTGGATCGTGGACGACTGCGCCAAGTTCGTGGAGCGGGAGATCCGCCGGGGCAAGACCTACGACGCCATCATCATGGATCCGCCCTCCTACGGCCGGGGACCCGGCGGCGAGGTGTGGAAGCTGGAGGACAGCCTGTACCCCTTTGTGGAGCTGTGCGCACGGGTGCTGTCGGACAAGCCGCTGTTCGTGATCCTGAACAGCTACACCACCGGCCTTGCGCCGTCGGTGCTGGGGTACATACTCCACATGCTGGTGGGGGAGAAGTTCGGCGGAACGGTCACGTGGGACGAGCTGGGGCTGCCCTGTACCGCCAGCGGTATGGCGCTGCCCTGCGGCGCCACGGGAAGATGGTTTTCCGAGTAAACGAGAACGGAAGTAATTGCGTATGGCAGTGATGATAGAGACAAAGGATCTCACCTATACCTATCCCGCGCCGGAGGGGGAGACGAATCCCCCGGCGCTGCGGGGCGTGTCGGTGACGATCGAGAAGGGCAGCTTCACGGTGGTGCTGGGACACAACGGCTCCGGCAAGTCCACCTTTGCCAAGCACCTGAACGCGGTGCTGCTGCCGTGCGGCGGCGCTGTGTATGTGGAGGGGATGGACACCCGCGACGAGAGAATGCTGCTGGAGATACGGCGGCGGACGGGCATGGTGTTCCAGAACCCGGACAACCAGATCGTCGCCAACGTGGTGGAGGAGGATGTGGCCTTCGGGCCGGAGAATCTGGGCGTGCCCACGGCGGAGATACGCCGGCGGGTGGACGACGCGCTGGCGGCGGTGGGCATGGAGCAGTTTGCCCGCCACGCGCCGCACCTGCTGTCCGGCGGACAGAAGCAGCGCATCGCCATCGCGGGCATTCTGGCCATGGAGCCGGAGTGCATCGTGCTGGACGAGGCCACGGCCATGCTGGATCCCGCGGGACGGCGGGAGGTCATCGACACCGTGCGGCGGCTGAACCGGGAGAGGGGCATCACCGTGGTGCTCATCACCCACCACATGGCCGAGGCGGAGAGCGCCGACCGGGTCATCGTCATGAACGACGGACAGGTGGCCATGGACGGCGCGCCCCATGACGTGTTCGCCCAGGTGGACAGGCTCCATGAGCTGGGTCTGGCGGCGCCGGACACGGTGGAGCTGCTGCACCTGCTGCGGGAGGCAGGAATGGACGTGCCGCTGACCGGCCTGACGGTGGACGAGTGCGCCGATACCATTTGCCGCGCCTTCGGCGGGGCGGAAGGGAAGTAACATTGGAACCGATCTTGCAGATAGAGAACCTGACCCACACCTATTCGGCGGGAACGCCGTTCCAGCGCAGCGCCGTGGAGGGGCTGAGCCTGACGGTGGGCAAGGGAGAATTTTTGGGTATCATCGGACACACCGGCTCCGGAAAGTCCACGCTGATACAGCATCTCAACGGGCTTTTGCGGCCCACCTCCGGCCGCATCCTGCTGGAGGGGAAGGATATATGGGCGGAGCCGAAAAAAATACGGGACGTGCGGTTCAAGGTGGGGCTGGTGTTTCAGTACCCGGAGTACCAGCTGTTCGAGGAGACGGTGTACAAGGACATCGCCTTCGGCCCGAAGAACATGGGACTGGACAGCGGGGAGATCGACCGGCGTGTGCGGGACGCGGCGGCCTTTGTGGGGCTGGGCGCAGAGCTGCTGGACAAGTCGCCCTTTGAGCTGTCCGGCGGGCAGAAGCGCCGGGTGGCCATCGCCGGCGTGATCGCCATGGAGCCGAAGGTGCTGGTGCTGGACGAGCCCACGGCGGGACTTGATCCCCAGGGGCGGGACGCCATCCTCGCCCAGATACAGGCCTATCACCGCGCCAAGGGTGCGGCGGTGGTGCTGGTGAGCCACAGCATGGAGGAGATCGCCCGGAACGTGGAGCGGATCGCCGTGCTGTCCGACGGGCGGGTGCTGATGCAGGGCGCGCCGGAGCAGGTGTTCGCCCGCGCCCACGAGCTGGAGCAGGTGGGGCTGGACGTGCCGCAGGTGACGAAGGTGGCCGCCGCGCTGCGGGCGCGGGGGCTGGATATCGACCCGGCGGTGTATACCGTGGAGGCGCTGGAGCAGCGGCTGCTGGCGCTGAGAGGGGGTGCCGGGGCATGCTGAAGGATATCACGCTGGGACAGTTTTTCCCGGCGGACACGCCGGTACACCGGCTGGATCCCCGGACGAAGCTTTTGTGCGTCATTCTCTACATTGTGGCGCTGTTCAGCGCCAAAAGCGTGCTGACCTACGGGATCATGATCGCGGTGCTGACGGTGTCGGTGCTGGTGTCGAAGGTGCCGTTCAAGTCGCTGACCAAGGGGCTGAAGCCGGTGTATTTCGTGGTGGCGTTCACGGCCATCATGAACATGTTTTTTACCGCCGGTACGCCGGTGGCGGACGTGTGGCTGCTGCGGAGCATCACATGGGAGGGCATTATTGCCGCCATTCAGATGGTGCTGCGGATCATTCTGCTCATCATGGGCACGTTCCTGATGACGTACACCACCAGCCCCATTGCCCTGACGGACGCCATGGAGAATCTGCTGGGGCCGCTGAAGAAGCTGAAGCTGCCCGTTCACGAGCTGGCCATGATGATGTCCATCGCCCTGCGGTTCATCCCCACGCTGATCGAGGAGACGGACAAGATCATGTCGGCGCAGAAGGCGCGGGGCGCGGACTTTGAGACGGGGAATATCTTCCAGCGCGCCAAGGCGCTGGTGCCGATCCTGGTGCCGCTGTTCATCAGCGCGTTCCGCCGCGCCGACGAGCTGGCCACGGCCATGGAGTGCCGGTGCTATCACGGCGGCGAAGGACGGACGGCGCTGCGGGTGCTGCGCTATAAGGCGGCGGACTATGCGGTGCTGGCGGGCTTTGTCGTGCTGACGGCGGGCATCATCGTGCTGAAGAAATTCGGATTCTGAGAAAAAGGAGGCGGTGCGGATGCGGAACATCGCGCTGATACTGATGTACAACGGCACCGCCTATCACGGCTGGCAGGTGCAGAAAACGGAGAGCTCCGTGGCACAGACGCTGGAGAAGGGACTGTCCATGGTGTGCGGTCATCCGGTGAAGGTGACGGGCTGCGGACGGACGGACGCCGGCGTGCACGCGGAGCACTATGTGGCCAATTTCCGCACGGAATCGCGGATCCCGGTGGAGCGGCTGCCCTTCGCGGTGAACACCCACATACCGGAGGACATCGTGGTGAAGGCGGCTTATGAGGTGGCGGAGGACTTCAACGCCATCGGCTCGTGCATCAAAAAGGAGTACACCTACCGCATCTATAACTCCCGGATCAAGAACCCGTTCTATGTACACCGGGCGTATTTCTATCCCAAGAAGCTGGACGAGGCGCTGATGGATCGCGCCGCCCGGATGTTCGAGGGCACCCATGATTTCGCCGCAGTGCGCAGCGTGGGCACCAATGTGCGCAGCACCGTGCGCACCATCCACTACTGCCGGGTGACGCGGAACGGAGAGCTGCTGGAGCTGAAGGTATGCGCGGACGGATTTCTGTATAATATGGTACGTGCCATCACGGGCACGGTGCTGTACGCGGCGGAGGGAAAGCTGACGCCGGAGGACATCCCGGAGATACTGGACTCCGGGAACCGGACGCTGGCGGGGCCCACGGCGCCGCCGGGCGGACTGTATCTCACCCGCGTGTGGTATGAGGATGAACGGCTGAATGGATAACAACACCAACAACTGGAAAGAGTTCACGCTGGGCAACCCCCAGGAGGAGCAGCCCCGCCGCGTGGCGAAGAGAAGTAAGCGCAAGCCGCTGCTGGCGCTGCTGATCGTGGCGGTGCTGGCCGTCGGCGCGGTGACGGCGGCGGTGCTGCTGGATCGGAGCGGCTTTGACGGCCTGCGGCGCAGCATCATCTACGCCAAGGCGGTGAAGGACGAGAACGGCTGCGCCCAGCTGTACCGGTACAGCAGCGACCAGTCGGGGCGGTTCGCGTCGCTGGAGGGCAGCCTTGTCTCCGTGTCCATGCACCAGATCGCGGTGCTGGACGAGAAAAACAGGGCGGTGTACGACGAGGCGGTGAAGTTCCAGACCCCGGCGCTGCAGGCGCAAGGCGGCCGCGCCGTGGCCTATGACGTGGGCGGCACGGCGGTGTATGTGCTGTCGGACAAGGGGCTGGTGTACACGCTGGACTGCGCCGGAGAGGTGCTCAGCGCGTCCCTGAACCAGAAGGGCTGGCTGACGGTGGTGAGCAGCGAAAGCGGCTATAAGGCCACCGTGCGGGTGTACGACGCGGACGGGCAGGCGGTGTTCGCCTACCGGTCGGCGGATCGGTTCGTGATGACGGCGGCGCTGTCTGCCGACAGCCGGACGCTGGCGGCGGTGACCATGGGGCAGGAGAACGGCGTGTTCGCCAGCTATGTGGTGTTCTACCGCGTGAACAGCGACAAGGAAGCGGGGAAGTGCACGCTGCGGGGCAGCGTGGTATACGATCTGACCGCCGCGGGCAGCGGCTTCTGTGCCGTGACGGAGGAGCAGCTGTGCTTTATCGGCACGGACGGCGTGATGACCGCCGCCTATGACTACGGAGGGGACTATCTGCGCCGGGTAAGCGTCAGCGAGGACGGCTATGCCGCCGTGCTGCTGGGGCGCTATCGCACCGGCACCCAGCACCGGGTGGTGACGGTGGGCGATGACGGCAGGGAGCTGGCATCGCTGGAGCTGGACGCGGAGGTGAGCAGCCTGTCCGCCGCCGGGCGGTATGTGGCGGTGCTCACCGGCGAGGAACTGTATATCTACGACAGGCAGCTGGCGCTGTGCGCCCAGCTGGAGGAGGTCAGTCAGGCACGGGAGGTGCTGATGCGGAGCGACGGCTCCGCGGTGCTGGCGGGCAGTACGGCGGCCAGCCTGTACCTGCCGTAAGCGTGGAGCGCGGAGAACGCGCAAGAGGTGAAGCTATGAGCAATGTAGGGGTATTTGTGGATCTGGCGCTGGCGGCGGTGCTGCTGATCGCGCTGGTCATGGGCTGGCGGCAGGGCTTCGTGCAGGCGCTGACCCGGATATTGGTGGTGGTGGCGGCGCTGCTGCTGGCGGGCTGGATCGCCGGGAAGCTGGCGGAGCCGGCGGCCAGATGGCTGGAGCCGGTGCTGACGGAAAAGCTGGAGCAGCGGCTGACGGCACAGGGCAATACCAGCGACGCCGGCGAGATGCTGGCGGCCTTCGGCTTCGAGGGGGATACCCTGTCGAAGCTGGTGGACAGCGCCGTGCAGAAGGCGCAGCAGGCGGGCGAGACGCTGCTGAGCGCCGTGGTGTCCACGGCGCTGCGCTCCGCGGCCTATGCGGTGGTGTATGTGGTGTCGTTTTTGCTGCTGCTGGTGGTGCTGCGGCTGGCGCTTTCGCCGCTGCACCTGTTTACAAAGCTGCCGGTGGTACACGGCGCCAACGCCCTGCTGGGCGGTGCGCTGGGGCTGGTAAAGGGCGCGCTGCTGGTGTTTCTGGCGGTGTGGGTGCTGCAAAAATTACAGCTGCTGGTCACACCGGAGCTGGTGGACAAAACGGTGCTGCTGAAATTCTTCGCCCGGAACAGCCCCATTGATCTGATCGCAAAGCTGTGAAAACGGCTATAATACATACATAATGTATCGTATAAGAGATAACGGAGGAAAACCATGCAACCGACTCTTTGTTCCAAATGTAAGAAAAACGTGGCTGTGGTGTTCATCTCCCGGATGAACGAGAAAAACGAGATGGTCAACGAGGGACTCTGTCTGCAATGCGCCGCCAAGCTGGGGCTGCCGCAGGTGGAGGACATGATGAAGCGGATGGGCATCACGCCGGAGGATCTGGAGAACATCAACAGCGAGATGATGCAGGCCTTCGGCGGCGCGGAGGAGCTGGACACGGTGAATGACGAGGGGGACGAGGACGACGAGGAGAGCGGCAAGACCGCCACGTTCCCGTTCCTGAACCGCCTGTTCAACAACAATGCCAATCCCCCGGCCGAGCAGCAGCCGACCCAGAGCGGCGGCGCTGCGGGACAGCAGTCCGCCGGGCGCAAGACGGAGAAAAAGCGGAAATTCCTGGACAACTACTGCATCAACCTGAGCCAGCGCGCCCGGGAGGGCAAGCTGGATGCCGTGATCGGCCGGGAGCAGGAGATCGAGCGGGTGGTGCAGATCCTGAACCGCCGCCAGAAGAACAACCCGTGCCTGATCGGTGAGCCGGGCGTGGGTAAGACCGCCATCGCCGAGGGGCTGGCGCAGCGCATCGCGGCGGGCGAGGTGCCCTTCAAGCTGCGGGACAAGGAGGTCTATCTCCTTGACCTGACGGCGCTGGTGGCGGGCACCCAGTTCCGGGGACAGTTCGAGAGCCGCATGAAGGGGCTGATCGAGGAGATCCGCAAGGCCGGGAACGTGATCCTCGTTATTGACGAGGTACACAACATCGTGGGCGCAGGGGACGCCGAGGGCAGCATGAACGCCGCCAACATCCTCAAGCCCGCCCTCAGCCGGGGTGAGATACAGGTCATCGGCGCCACCACGTTCAACGAGTACCGCAAGCATATCGAGAAGGACACGGCGCTGGAGCGCCGGTTCCAGCCGGTGACGGTGAACGAACCGAATATGGAGGATACGCTGAAGATATTGCAGGGTATCGCTCACTACTACGAGCAGTTCCACGGCGTGGCCATCCCGCAGGGGGTGCTGCGGCAGGCGGTGGTGCTGTCGGAGCGCTATATCACCGACCGCTATCTGCCGGACAAGGCCATCGACCTGATCGACGAGGCGTGCTCCGACCGGAACCTCCACGACCCGGAGATCAACCGGCGGATGGAGCTGGAGCGCGAGCTGGAAAATCTGACCTTCGAGCGGGAGAGCCTGATGTCGGCGCAGCCGGCGGACGGCCAGCAGTTCACCGAGCAGGAGCTTGACCGGCGGTATGAGCGCATTGCGGAGCTGCGCAGCCAGGAGCTGCGGGTGACGGAGGAGCTGAACGCCATCCGTGCCAAGGGTATGCCGGAGCTGACCATGGAGAATATCGCCCGCGTGATCGAGATGTGGACGAAGATCCCGGCCAGCAAGATCAAAGAGGAGGAGTTCAAGCGGCTGGCCGAGCTGGATCAGCGGCTGCGCGCCCATGTGGTGGGGCAGGACGAGGCCATTGCCGCCGTGTCCGCCGCCATCCGCCGCAACCGGGTGGGCATCTCCCCCAAGCACAAGCCGGTGAGCTTTATCTTCGTGGGGCCCACCGGTGTGGGCAAGACGGAGCTGGTGAAGCAGCTGGCGGACGATCTGTTCAACGCGCCGGAGAGCCTGATCCGGCTGGATATGTCCGAGTTTATGGAGAAGCACTCCGTGTCCCGGATCGTGGGCAGCCCTCCGGGCTATGTGGGCTATGACGAGGCGGGGCAGCTGACGGAGAAGATCCGGCGCAAGCCCTACTCCGTGGTGCTGTTCGACGAGATCGAGAAGGCGCACCCGGATGTGCTGAATGTGCTGCTGCAAATTCTGGACGATGGGCAGATCACCGACGCCCACGGGCGGAAGGTGAACTTTGAAAACACGGTCATCGTCATGACCTCCAACGCCGGGTCGGACAACAAGGCATCCGGCGCGGTGGGCTTCGGTGGCAGCGCCGACGACCAGGGGAAGGAGCGCATCATGAAGGCGCTGCAGGACTTCCTGCGGCCGGAATTCCTGAACCGTGTGGACGAGATCGTGTGCTTTAACCACCTGACGAAGGAGAACTTCTGCGGCATCGCGCGGATCATGCTGGAGGAGCTGAAGGCGTCGCTGGGTGAGAAGGGCTATCAGTTCCGGTACGACGACGCGCTGGTGGACTATCTGGCGGAGAAGTCCTATTCCCTGACCTACGGCGCGCGGAACCTGCGGCGGCTGATCCAGAAGGAGCTGGAGGATCCCATGGCGGCGAAGATCATCGACGCCTTCGAGCATCCCATCACGCAGATCGGCGCCACCGCCAAGGACGGCGCGGTGCAGCTGTACACATTGTGAGGTGAACGGTATGCTGTTTCGCAAGGATATAGACCCCCGGTGCGCCTACTGCGCGCGGGGCAGCCGCATCAGCGACGACAAGGTGGCCTGCGTCAAGCGGGGCATCGTGCTGCCGGAGGATCGGTGCAGCGCATTCAAATACGACCCGCTGAAGCGGGTACCGCCCCGTCCGATGAAGCTGGAGACAGCGGGGCTGAGCGAAGAGGACTTCCAGCTGTAAAAACAGAACAGACGGCCGCCGCAGGGCGGCTGTCTGTGCATGGAGGGAACGGAAATGCGTATCAAAAAGGTATGGGCGGTATATTTCAGCGGCACCGGCACCACGGAAAAGACGGTGCGGCGTATCGCGGCGGGCATGGCACAGGCGCTGGACGCGGAGCTGGCGGTATGCGATTTTACCACCCCGGCGGCGCGGCAGCGGGAGCTGCGGTTTAACGCGGAGGAGCTGGCGGTGCTGGGCGTGCCGGTGTACGCCGGGCGCGTACCCAACGTGCTGCTGCCCTACTTGACGAAGCAGCTGCACGGCGGCGGTGCACTGGCGGTGCCGGTGGTGCTGTTCGGCAACCGGAACTTTGACGATGGGCTGATCGAGCTGCGGAATATCCTGACGGAGGACGGGTTCATGCCGGTGGCCGGCGGCGCGTTCGTGGGCGAGCACGCATTCTCCCGCACGCTGGGCGCGGGGCGTCCCAACGGGGACGATCTGGCGGAGATGGCTGCTTTTGCGCGCCGCGCAGCGGAGAAGGTGACGGCGCTGACGGCTGCGCCTGCGGAGCCGGTGGCTGTCCGGGGTGAGACGCCTGTCCGTCCCTACTACACGCCCCGCGACCGGCACGGGAACCCCATCAACATCCTGAAGGTGAAGCCGAAAACGGATATGGGCAAGTGCGGCGGCTGCGGGCTGTGCGCGGCGCGGTGCCCCATGGGGAGCATCGACCCGGCGGATGTGTCGCAGGTGACGGGGATCTGCATCAAGTGCTGCGCCTGCGTGAAGGGCTGTCCTGCGGAAGCGAAATATTTCGACGACGCGGGGTATCTGTATCACAAGAGCGAGCTGGAGGAGGTCTATGCGCGCCCGGCGGCCAATGAAGTGTTTTTGTAAGGTTTAGACGCGGGAAAACGGGGATAATACATAAGCAGAGCTGATAATAAGAATGGTTCTATTCGGAGTAGACAAAAGACGAAATTAGCCGTTGACAAATGCTTCCAAGCGTGGTAATCTAACAAAGCTGTCCGACAGGGCGGCGCACATGAGTGAAATCCGGTCGACGAAAAATGTCTGAAAAAGGTAAAAAAGTAGTTGACAAGATGGTAGACATGTGGTAAGATAATGACTGTTCCGCGGTTGTGGGACGTGTACCTTGTAAATTAAACAACGAACGAAACGAAAAGCACCAGACGGGAGCACATCGAAAGATGTGCAACTGAAAACTTGGCGGAACCGGGTTAAGTCAATTACCGGTAAAGCTAAGTATAAAAAGTTTTAAGCTATGACAAATAGCTCTGTAAAGATTTGAACGGCTCCGGCCGTTTAGATACAATTTATAGAGAGTTTGATCCTGGCTCAGGACGAACGCTGGCGGCGTGCTTAACACATGCAAG
>ENA-USZK01001027-USZK01001027.1-human-gut-metagenome-genome-assembly--contig:-NODE-1027-length-12626-cov-5.708343_pt1 | contig 12626 bp, 12 predicted proteins | sample MGYA00250043_ERZ773534 | MGnify/ENA primary metagenome ERZ773534 (study PRJEB29103, sample SAMN06112056) | human gut metagenome | biome: human gut; feature: ankylosing spondylitis patient; material... | reverse complement strand
AAGCTTGTTAAAACGAAGCACCCTGCGGAAATCTACAAAACCCGGGGTAAGGAAAATGAAAAAGATATTGGCAACCATTTTGGCGCTGGTCATGGCGCTGGGACTCACCGCTACCGTCTGGGCAGGCGGCGAAGCAACGGTGAATAGCAAAGAGGAATTGGAACAGGCTTTGAATGACAGCAGCGTGACCACCATCAAGCTGGGCGCTAACATCACTGCCAGCATTACTATCGCTGCGGGCAAGGATGTCACGCTGAATCTGAATGGCCACACGCTGACCAATACGGATGGCCAGCATACCATCACCAATAACGGTACTCTGACCATCACCGGCACCGGCACTGTGGACAATGTGACCCATCAGCGCGCTGCTATCGTGAACAACGGTACGGCGACACTGAACGGTGGTACATATACCCGCAGTAAGGAAGATCCTGAAAACAATAAGGGTAGTGCAGGAGAAAACAGCTTTTATACCATTTTGAGCGATAATGGCGCTACGATGACCATCAATGAAGGCGTTAGAGTGACAAATGTGGGCCACTTTTCCAGCATGATCCGCAATGGGGGAACGAGTGCATCTACCCTGATCATCAATGGCGGCACATTCAGCGGCGGCTTAAATGCAATCAAGAACGATGAAGCGGGTGTGCTGACCATCAACGGCGGTGATTTCTCTAATACATCCCAGTTCGTTGTTATGAACTGGCATAAGACAACCATCAACGGCGGCTCTTTTAAGGCGCTGTCCTCTGCGGATGCGGTGCTGTTCACGGCAAAATATGCAGAGAACGTAGCCGTAGGCGAGCTGACAATCAAAAACGGTACGTTTGAACGCGCGGCGGATAGGCAGAAAATGCTTGAGGTCACTTATAAGGGAGAGAATGGCGATGTGCTGTACACAGGAACTGCTGGTATTTCCGGCGGCGTTTTCGCTGATGACGTCAGCGCCTATGCTACCGAGGGCACGGCAGTAGCCTCTCTCAAGGGCGTCTACTACGTCGGCGCTGCGAACATCGAGAGCGCGGTAAACAGCATGAACGGCGGCGATACGCTGACCGTGGTCAAGGGCGAAGTGACCATCAATGGCACTAAGTACAGCAAGGAAAGCAATGTGACCTACACCAAGCCCACCTCCTATTACTACTATTCCCCCAGCACCACCACCCCCGATACCACCACCAAGGGTTCTCCCAAGACCTTTGACGCGGGTGTGGGTATCTACGCGGTGACGGCAGTGCTGTCCGTGACCGGTATGGCGTGGACCGCTAAAAAGCGTCACTAAGAGCAAATAAAAAAGAAAGCCCGTAAGGGCTTTCTTTTTTTTGCGCTTTTTTTGGTGGGAAGGCTGGGACAAAAAATTTGGGGGCGTTGCACGTTTGCGGGCAACTTTCGGGCTGGACGGGGGCAGGGACAGAACATGAAAGGGAGGTGCTCGGATGGAGCAGGAGACAAGGACCGCGCGGGACGCCGGTGCTCCGGTGAAGATCGGGGCGGAGGCGGTACGGGCCGCGGCGGAGGTGCTGCGGCGCTATCGCGCGGGCAAGCAAAATCTGGACAGGCGCATCATCGACAACGAGCAGTTCTGGAAGCTGCGGCACTGGGAGCAGATGGAGAAGGCGGGCGAGGGCGGCAATCCGGAGGACGTGCGGCCGGCCAGCGGCTGGCTGGTGAACTGCATCCTCAGCAAGCACGCGGACGCCATGGACTGCTATCCGGAGCCGACGGTGCTGCCCCGGGAGCCGGGAGACCGGCAGGAGGCAGAGACGCTGAGCCGTATCCTGCCGGTGCTGCTGAAAAACGACCGGTTCAGGCGGACGTATTCCAAGGCATGGTGGGACAAGCTGAAGTCCGGGTGCGCCGTGTACGGCGTGTTCTGGGACAACGAAAAGCTGCACGGGCTGGGAGACGTGAGCATCCGCAGCATGGACGTGCTGAACCTGTTTTGGGAGCCGGGGGTCACGGACATACAGGAGTCGGAGCACTTTTTCTGCACGGAGCTGGTGCCCAACAACCATCTGGTGCGGAGATGGCCGGAGCTGGAGGGGAAGCTGGGGCGCGGCGGCGCGCAGGTGAGCCGGTATCTGTTCGACGACAAGGTGGACACGTCGGAGCAGTCGCTGGTGGTGGACTGGTACTACCACACGGAGCGTGAGGGGCGGCAGGTGCTGCAGTACTGCAAGTTCGTGGGGGAGAATGTGCTGTATGCCACGGAGAACGACCCGGAGATGGCGGCGCGGGGCTGGTACGACCACGGGAAGTACCCGTTCGTGTTCGATACGCTGTTTCCCGAGGAGGGGACGCCCTGCGGGTATGGGTATGTGGATCTGTGCAAGTCGGCGCAGAAGCAGATCGACCTGATGAACCAGGCTATTCTGAAAAACACGCTGGCGGCGGCGACGCCGCGGTTTTTCATCCGGGCGGACGGCGCGGTGAACGAGAACGAGTACGCCGACTGGACGAGGCCCTTCGTGCACACCAACGGGAACCTGGGCGCGGACTCCATCGCGCCGATCCGGGTGCCGGCGCTGGACAGCGTGTATGTGGCGGTGCTGCAGAACAAGATCGCGGAGATGAAGGAGACGGCGGGCAACCGGGACGTGATGAGCGGCGGCACCGCCGGCGGCGTGACGGCGGCCACGGCTATTGCGGCTTTGCAGGAGGCGGGCGGCAAGCTGTCGCGGAACATGATCGACGACGGGTATGAGGCGTTTTCACAGGTAGTGACGCTGTGCATCGAGCTGATCCGGCAGTTTTACGACGTGCCGCGGCAGTTCCGGCTGCTGGGCCGGGACGGCGGGGCGTTCGTCGCCTACGGCAACGGGGGCCTGCGGCCCAGGGCGCTGCTGACCGGGGGCTATCGCGTGCCGGAGTTCGACCTGGAGGTGATGGCACAGGACGAGACGCCGTACCAGACCATGGAGTACAACCAGCTGGCCCTGCAGCTGTTCCAGATGGGGTTCTTCCGCAGCGATATGGCGGAGCAGGCGCTGCGGTGCCTGGAGTTGATGCAGTTCCGCAGCAAGGACACGCTGGCGGAGGTCATCCGGCAGGGACAGAAGGAGACGGACCAGAAGGCGTGGCTGACGGAGGCGCTGCGGCGGGCGGTGACGCTGCTGGACAAGAGCCAGGGGACCCATCTGGCGGAGGCGCTGGAACGGGAACTGGAAAAACGGGAAAGCAGCGGCGGAAAGGCGGCGGTGCGCCGGAGCAGCGACGCTGTGACGCGGCAGCGGCAGGCCACGCGGCAGGCGGTACGGCCCAGATGATACGGGCCAGCTGCGGCGGCGCGCACCTTACGGTGCGGGGCCACGCCGGGTACGGGGAGTATGGGAAGGACATCGTATGCGCGGCGGCGTCCGCGCTGGTGTACGCGCTGGCGGGGAGATTGCGGGAGACAGGACGGCTGGAACGGTTCCAAAGCGCGCCGGGATATGCGGAGATCGCGGGTACGGGGGACTGTGCCCGGGAGTTCGCGTTGGTACGGTGCGGACTGGCGCTGCTGGCGCAGCAATACCCCGGCAGGGTGGAAGTTGGGTCGTGACCTACCACGGGGAGGAGAGTTCGGATGGACGAGCTGGAAAAGACGGCGCAGGAGACTGCGGAGGAGACGGGCGGAATGGCTCCCGACGCCGGGGAGCAGCAGGTACCTGACGGGGAACAGGGGGTACCCGGTGGGGAAGAGGACTTCGAGACGCTGATACGCGGCCGGTACAAGGGGGAATTCGACGCACGGGTGCGGCGAATACTGGACGGGCGGCTGCGGGGACTGCGGCAGGAGAACGAGAGGCTGCGGGAGATGGCGGCCGCGGCGGAGACGGCGCGGCAGCGGGAGCAGGAGGCGCAGCTGCAGGCCGCGATGGAATTCGCGGTGATCCGGGCGCGGCAGCAGATGGCCCAGGCCATCGCCAGCGGCGGAAGCCGCGTGGCGGAGAACGGCGGACGGCGTAGGAGCGTCAGCCGCTGGGATCCCAAGGGGCTCAGCGGTGCGGAGCTGGCGGCGATACGGAAGAGAGTACAGGATGGAGAGAAGATCAGATTTTAGAAAGGGAGAGAAAACATGGAGATGAATTTGCAGATGTTTGCGGAGAACACCCAGACAACGGCGGGCCTGAGCGCGGAGATGAAGACCTACTATGGCATGGAGCTGCTGGAGAACGCCAAACCGCAGCTGGTGCACAACCAGTTCGCGGCCACGAAGGGCCTGCCTGCCGGCGGCGGCAAGACCGTGGAGTGGCGTAAGTTCGGCGCCTTTGACAAGGCGCTGAAGCCCCTGACCGAGGGCGTGACGCCCGATGGCAGCGGTATCTCCGTCAGCTACATCACCAAGGAGCTGGCGCAGTACGGCGACTACACCACCGTGTCGGATATGCTGGATCTGACGGCCATCGACGACGTGGTGCTGGAGATCACTGACCGCCACGGCAGCAATATGGGCCTGACGCTGGACACGGTGACCCGAAACGAGATCCAGCAGGGCAAGCAGGTGATCTACGCGCCCAAGATCGGCAGCGACGGCACCAAGACCGACGTGACCAGCCGCATGACGCTGGACAAGGACTGCCGCATGACCAGCGAGCTGGTGGCCAAGGCGGCGACCCAGCTGAAGAAGATGAACGCGCCTACCTTTGACGGCAAGTATGTGTGCATCATCCACCCCAGCGTGGCCTTTGACCTGCGCCAGGACGAGGCGTGGATCGCCGCCCACCAGTATGCCGGGGCTACGGAGCTGTTCTCCGGCGAGATCGGCGAGCTGCACGGCGTGCGCTTCGTGGAGACCACGGAGGCGAAGATCTATCGCGGCGAGGACCTGGCCGCCGACAGCCGCACGCTGAAGGTGAACGGCAACGTTATGGCCAGCACCGACGTGACCTTCAACGGCGGCACCGTGGCCGCCGGCGCGCTGGCGGGCCGCTATGTGGTGCTGGGCGGCACCCGCTGCCAGGTGGTGAGCAACACCGACGCGAAGCTGGTGCTGGACAAGACCGTCACCGTGGGCGACAAGGAGGTCATCTACCCCGGCGAAGGCGGCAAGCAGGGCTGCGCCGTGTACGGCTGCCTGTTCCTGGGCAAGGGCGCCTATGGCGTGGTGGACCTGAGCGAGGGCACGGAGGTCATCGTGAAGCCCCGCGGCAGCTCCGGCACCGCCGACCCGCTGGACCAGCGCTCCAGCGTGGGCTGGAAGGGCGTACACGCCGCGGCTATCCTGTACGACGAGTACATGGTGCGTGTGGAGTGCGGCAGCAGCTATTCGGACGAGGATAAGGCGAACTGAGGGAGCGTGAAGCAGGGGCGGACGGGTCGTCCGCCCCTGCGGGGAATGCCGCCGTCAGCGCGGCCACGCCGCGCTGACGGGACGTCGAGGCCACCGCCCCCTGGGGAACGCGGGCGGACGGCGGGGCGAGGTCTTACATGGGGAAAGGAGAAGGGCGAGATGAAGGAGAAAATGACAACGGTGCTGCTGCCCAGAGGCAGAAAGCAGGAGGAAAATTTTGTCATCGTGTCCGTCAACGGACGCAGCTGGAAGATCATGCGCGGCGTGGAGGTGCGCGTACCGGTGTGCGTGGCGGAGGTGCTGGAAAACGCCGCCATGATGGCGGAGGCGGCCCGGCGCTACGTGGACGAGAGAGCGTCCTGAGGTGACGGCCATGGCAAGGACGACGGCAAAACAGGTGCTGGACCGGGTGGACGCGCTGCTGCCCAATGGGTATGCGCGCGCGGAGAAGCTGCGGTGGCTGGCCCAGGCGGAGGGCTTTGTGCGGCGGGAGCTGTGCCGGGAGACGGGGGAACTGCCGGCGCTGACCGAGGTGACAGAGCTGACGGCGGAGCCGCCCTTTGACGAGCTGTACCGGCACTATGTGGAGGCGCAGGTGCACTATGCCAACGGGGAGACGGCGCGGTACAACAGCGCGGCGGGCCTGTGGAACAACGCGTTTCTGACCTATCGGGACTACCGGGCCAGGACGGCGGTGCCGGAGGGCGGCGCACGGGCGCTGCGGCTGTGCTGAGAGGGGGCGGCGGAGATGTATTTTCCCAAGCTGAAGGCGGCGGCGCAGCAGCGGGCAGGCGTAGAGCAGTTCGGGGGACTGGACCGCCGTCCGGGCAGCGGCGCGGGGAGCCTGGAGCATATGGAGAACCTGTGGAGCAGCGGGTATCCGGCGCTGGAGACGCGGCCCCTGCGGCGGACGGTGACGCAGCTGACAAAGCCCAACGGCATGACGGAGAAGGACGGACTGTTCTGGGTGGACGGTACGGCGTTGTATGTGAACGGCGCAAAAACGGGGCTGGTGCTGACGGACAGCCGGAAGCAGCTGGTGAGCATGGGGGCGTATCTGCTGATCTTTCCGGACAAGAAGTACATCAATACCCAGGATCTGACGGACTTCGGAAGCATGGAGAACGTGCGGGCCACCACGGGAGAGGTGACGTTCACCCTGTGCGACGGGACGGGGGAGAGCCTGGGCAGCTACGCGGCGGGCACGGAGGCGCCCCAGGAGCCCCGGACGGGGGATCTGTGGCTGGACACGGAGCGATCGGAGAGCGTGATGCGGCGGTATGACGGCAGCACATGGACGGCGCTGACGGAGGTGTACACAAAGATCGCCGCTGTGGGCGTGGGACTGGGCTTCCGCGCCGGGGACGGCGTGACGGTGGCAGGCTGCGGCGCGGCGGAGCTGAACGGCCTGCACGTATTGCAGGCGGCGGAGGACGACTGGGTGCTGGTGCCGGCGCTGTGCCGGACGCTGGACAGCCAGACGGCTGCGGTGACGGTGATGCGGCTGATGCCGGAGATGGACTTTGTGGTGGAGCAGGGCAACCGGCTGTGGGGGTGCAAGTACGGCATCGTGGACGGTCAGGCGGTGAACGAGATATACGCCTGCGCGCTGGGAGATTTCCGCAACTGGAACAGCTTTGCGGGGCTGAGCACCGACAGCTACGCCGCCGCCAGAGGCTCGGACGGACCCTTTACCGGGGCGGCGGCCTGCATGGGCGGGGTGGTGTTCTTCAAGGAGAGCTGCATGGAGCGCATCTATCCGGCGGCGGGCGGCGGGCACCAGATCGTGACGGTGCCGTGCAGCGGCGTGCGGAAGGGTGCGGAAAGGACCGTGGCCGTGGCGGACGGTGTGGTGTACTATCTGGGGAACGACGGGGTGTACGCCTTTGACGGAAGTATGCCGGTGTGCGTATCCCGGGCGCTGGGCGACAAGCGGTATACCGGCGGCGTGGCCGGCGGGGAAAGCGGCCGGTACTGGCTGTCCGCCGTGGACGCGGCGGGAGAGACGGAGCTGCTGGTGTACGACACGCAGAAGCGGCTGTGGCACCGGCAGGACGATACGGCGGCGGTGGCCTTCGCCCGGTGGAACGGGGAGATGACAGTACTGTGCAGCGACGGACGGCTGCTGGATACAAGCGGTACATTGGGAACGGCGGAGACGGGGTTCTCCTGGAGCGCCGAAAGCGGCGACCTGGGACTGTACACGCCGGAGCACAAGTATCTCTCGCGGCTGGAGCTGCGGCTGAAGGCGGCGGCCGGGAGCACGGTGAAGGCGTACGTCTGCTATGACGGGGACAACGTCTGGGAACAGGTGGGCGGTGTATCCGGCGAGGTGGGGCAGACCCGCGGCGCGGTGCTGCAGGTGCGGCCCCGGCGGTGCGGGCATCTGCGGCTGAAGCTGGCCGGGGATGGGCCGTGCCGGGTGTACAGCGCGGCAGCGGTGTATGAGAAGGGAAGTGACGGGCCATGAGCGTGCTTGCCCTGCCGATGGCACCGGCGGGATCGGTGCAGGAGCAGGTGACGCAGCAGTATGCGTATCTGGTGCAGATGGCCCAGCAGCTCAACCTGGCGCTGGGACAGCTGGAGGCGCTGGGCGGCGGGGCCGGAGAGGCCTCCGCCCGGCGGCAGGCCAACGGGCGCTTGGGCACGGCGGCATCGGAGACGGCGGACGGGCAGTATGAGACGCTGCGGAGCATGATCCTGAAGACGGCGGACCAGGTACAGAAGACCACGGCGACATTGACGGCGAAGCTGGAGGAGGAATATGTGGCGAGCTCGGACTTCGGCAGCTATGTGGCGAAGCTCAGCGCCCAGCTGGAGGCGGCACCGGAGGCGGTGACGCAGTATTACAGCTTTTTCTCTGACCTGCAGGCCAACGTGGAGAAGGTGGACGCGGCCTTCGCGCACTATAAGCTGGACACGGAGGGGTATATCCGCACGGGTATCGTGTACTACGACGGGGCCGCGCCGGTGTATGGCGTGGCTGTGGGACAGGACCTGACGTGCAGAGAGGTGGACGGCGAAAAGGTGGTGGAGCAGAACAACTTTCGCGCGGTGTTCACCGCCACGCGGCTGTCCTTCTGGCAGGATGCCACGGAGGTGGCCTATGTGTCCAACAACCGGCTGTACATCACGAGCATTACGGTGCTGGGCGGTATCGATGTAGGGCAGTGGAGCATGGAGGCGGCGGAGGGCGGACTGGCCTTCCGGTGGATCGGAGGGTGAGTGTGTGAGCTATACGGCGTTGGACAGCATCCAGTGGGGCGGCGTGCCGAAGATCGGCGTCAGCTTCGGCTATGACAGCCGGCGCAGCGGCAGCGCGATGCAGTACAGGATATATGTGACCGTGGCGCCGCTGACAGGGACATCGTATTTTGGGTACCCTATCTATCTGTCGGTGACGGTGGACGGCGGAAGTGTGTGCAGCGGGCATACGCTGAAGGCGGCATCGCCCAGCCGGTGGAGCAGCGCGATCGAGTACGACAGCGGCTGGGTAACAGCGGCAGGGGCAGTGGGCACCGCGCCGCTGGGGATACGGCTGTACAGCGGCTCCGGGTCTGCCAGAGACGACAGCTACGGCTATGCGCTGCCGGTGGAGCGCGTGGAGGACATTGGAGATTTCTCGCTGACGGCGGGAGACGCGGTGATCGGACAGACGGGGACGCTGACACTGACGCGGCCCGGGTATGGGTACAGCTTTACGTTCAGCTATGTGCTGGGGGCGGCCTCCGGAACGCTGAGCAGCGGCGCGCTGCGGACGGTGAGCAGCAGCGCGGGGCGCGTGGTGTACCAGTGGACGGTGCCGGAGTCACTGGCCGGGGAGCTGCCGGAGACGACGCACGGCACCGGGACGGTGACGGTGAAGGTGTACAGCGGCGGTACGCCGGTGGGGAGCCTGAGCGCGGCGTTCACGGCCTATGTGCCGGAGACCATGCGGCCCACGGCGGCGCTGACCACGGAGGTGGTAAACGACGGTACGGCAGCGGAGAGCTGGGGGCTGTGTGTGCAGGGCGTCAGCCGGATACGGTATGCGGCAACGGCGGCGGCACAGGGCGGCGCGTCCGTGCGGTCGGTGCAGTTCCGCTTTGCGGGGCAGGAGCTGACCGGCACGACCGGGACGACGGCGGTCATCGGCATCAGTGGGACGCTGCGGCCCACGGTCACGGTGACGGACAGCCGGGGACGGTCGGCGACGGCGACAGGCGAGGCGGTGACGGTGGCGGCGTACTATCCGCCGGCCATCACGGCGTCTATGGCGGCGCGGTGCGCCGCGGACGGCACAGAGAAGGACGACGGGGCGTATCTGAAGGTGAAGTGCGCGGCACAGTGCGCCGATGTGCAGGGGCACAATACGGTGGTCCTGCGGGCGCGCTTCCGGCCCGTGGGCGGCGCATGGAACGGCTATGTGACATTGCTGCCGGGGGCAGAGCAGCTGCTGGGCGGCGGGCTGGACAGCGGGACCTCCTATGAGGTGGAGCTGAGCGCGGAGGACACGGTGGGCAACGTGCGGGTGGTGCGGTATACGGCGGCCACCAGCCGGGTGACGCTGCATCTGCGCGCCGGCGGAATGGGCGCGGCCTTCGGCAAATATGCGGAGCAGGAGGCGCTGGAGTGCGTGTGGCCGGCGGTGTTTTATGGGGATGTGGCGGTATCCGGCGCACTGACGGTGAACGGACAGACAGTGGAGGCGATGCTGTTTCCGGTGGGCAGCGTGCGTCTGGCAGACAGTCCCGCGGCGCCGGAGATACCGGCAGGCGCAGTATGGGAGAGCGTGGAGACAGGCATCGCCGGCGTGTATGGCTGGCGGCGCACGACATGACGAGGAGGAGAGAGGTATGGCATCGACGTATACGATGGTGGCGTACGGTTCACAGGGCAGCGCGGTGCGGCAGCTGCAGAATGAATTGAACAAGCGGGGGTATAGTCTGGACCAGGATGGTATCTTCGGCAAGAAGACGAGAGCCGCGGTACGGGACTATCAGAAGAAGAACGGGCTGACGATGGTGGACGGCATTGCCGGCGATGAGACGTGGGGGAGCCTGCTGTCCGCGCCTACGGCGGCGGAGCAGGCGGCGCAGGCCGCCGCGGCAGCAGAGGCGGCGGCACCCAGGGCGGAGGTCACGGCGGGCACGGCGCGGCGTCTGCAGGAGCTGGAGAGGGGCTATACGCCGTCGGACGAGGTGACGGCGGCGCAGGCGTACCGGGACAGCGTGGCGGCGTTGGAGCCGGAGGCGTACCGGTCCCGGTTCGAGGAGCGTTTGCAGGCGCTGTATGACCAGATCGCGGGGCGTGAGGCCTTCGACTACGATCCGGAGGAGGACGAGTCGTACCAGCGATACGCCAAGCTGTACGCCGCCCGCGGCGCGGCGGCCATGGAGGACACTTTGGGCAAGGCGGCGGCCCTGACCGGCGGGTATGCCTCCAGCTACGCTCAGAGCGCGGGGCAGCAGGCGTACAACGGCTATTTGCAGGAGCTGGCAGCGCTGGTGCCGGAGCTGCGGCAGGCGGCGCTGGCGGAGTATCAGCAGGAGGGCAAGGCACTGCAGAACCAGTACAGTATGCTGGACGCGCAGGAAAAGGCGGACTATGACCGCTGGCAGGAGGCGCGTGGTGACTGGCAGAAGCAGCTGGAGGCGGCTCAGGCGGCGTATGAGGACGCGGGCAGTCAGGACCAGAAGCTGTATCAGACGCTGCTGGCACATTTTTCCGACAAAGCGGAGCAGGAGAGGAAACTTTCCGCCTCCGGCGTCCGTCTTACAGATAGTGGAGATACCGGCAGCAGGGGCGAGAGCCTGAGCTCTACGGCGGCGGAGAGCCTGCAGCGGGCCGTGGGGAACTATCTGAAGCGGGGCAACGGCGATCTGGCCCAGGCGTTGGCGGCGCAGTATACGGCCCGCATGACACCGGCGCAGCGGCAGCGGTTCGAGAAGCTGCTGGGCCAGTACGGCATGACGCTGGCATAAGGGGCGGATAGAGGAAAAGTGCTTGCAATCAGGGACGCTGTATGGTATCATATCAAAGTATATTGCGACGCGGCGGACACGCCGCAGCGGCTCGAGAGGAAGAGAGGAGCCGCGGGAAGGAGCAGCAATGGAGAAGATGAAGAAGCACTTTTTACGCCGAATGGCGCTTGTGATGGCGCTGCTGACGCTGGGCTCTGCCGTGCTGGTGGGCTGCGGCGAGCAGAAGGAACCGGAACCGGACCCCAAGGATGAGGTCATCGTGGAGCCGGAGCCCATCCAGCTGCCGGACGGCGTCAGCTTCGATGAGAAGAAGTACCCGGACGTGTTCGGGTTCATCCAGATCCCCAACGCCACCCAGTGCGCCATCAGCAAGGGCCACTATCTGGCGCAGAGTCCCAAGTCCACTAAGAGCAGCACCGGGTATGACGACGATTACTACCTGCAGCGCGATTTGGACGGCAAGACCAACAAGGCCGGCTCGCTGTACATCCAGGCGTACTACAACAAGTCTGACCTCAGCGACCCCATGACGGTGATCTACGGCCACAACATGGCCAACCGGACCATGTTCGGCGGTTTGCAGAGCTACGGCGAGACGCTGAAGTTCGACGACAACGCCGTGATGTACATCTATCAGCCGGGCCGTCAGCTGACCTATAAGTTCTTCGCATGCATTCCCTATGATACCAGCCACATCCTGTACTACCACGACTTCAAGGACGAGAAGGTGTTTAACGCATTCTTTGAGGCGCTGGGCAAGGCGGCCAGCGATCCTAAGTACAAGAGCGACACCAACCAGAACGCCTTTTACAGTGCCGAGGGCTGCGTGAACGTGGACAAGACCAACCTGCCCAAGGCGGGCGACAAGGTGGTGGTGCTGTCCGTGTGCAAGAACGGCGACGATCATCACCGCTATCTGCTGATGGCAAAGCTGGTGGAGGACTCCGCCGCGCCCATCACCATGACCCGCGGTGAGGCCGAGGCTGCCGGTATCCCGGCGGACCGCATCCAGGACAAGGCGGCGGCAGACGCCGCGGCCGCTGCCGCGAATGTCTCCGCGGTGGAGGATGCTGCCGCCAATAAGACCGACGCTGCCAGCTAGACGGATACGGCCAAGACGGAGCACAAGGGCTGAGTCGGACCTGAAAAGTAAAAAACTCCCGGACCGTGGCGGTCCGGGAGTTTTTTCGATGCATTTTCAGAGGGCGTTGCCGTCGGTCTGCGTCAGGAGATCGGCCAGGGAGACACTGTCCAGATAGTCGTTGATGATGGTGTCCAGCTTTTCCCACATGGGGAGCGTGGTGCAGTGACCGGCGCGGGGGCAGGTGTTTTCCGAATAACAGCACGAACAGCATCAGACACACTATCGACATTACTAAAATAGCTAT
>ENA-USZK01001026-USZK01001026.1-human-gut-metagenome-genome-assembly--contig:-NODE-1026-length-12640-cov-7.169864_pt1 | contig 12640 bp, 9 predicted proteins | sample MGYA00250043_ERZ773534 | MGnify/ENA primary metagenome ERZ773534 (study PRJEB29103, sample SAMN06112056) | human gut metagenome | biome: human gut; feature: ankylosing spondylitis patient; material... | reverse complement strand
CCCAAGCCCCACCAGAGCAGAAGCAGTGCTGCCGCCGCCATCAGCAGAGAGATCAATGCCGGAATACTGACGTGTGGCAGATGCAGTCTGGGAAGTCTGATTCTGTGCAGAGAAAAAGAATTCTCTTTCGGCTTCCCAGCCTGTTCGGTCATCTGCTCCAGATGGCGTACCATCTTCAGAAGATCGTCCAGCTGCGTCCGCGTGGGAAGCTGCGACATTTGCCTGCTGACGCTCTCCAACATATCTGTCTGCCGATCCGCATGGTGCCACAGTGCATCCATGTATTTCATCATTCGCTCCCAGTCCGCTTTCGAGGGACACGCTTCGTGAGGTGGTGCCTGCATCGGCAGCGCTGTCTGCTGGTGGTTGCGCTGCTTGAGTTCTTGCAGAGACAATCTCTGCTCTGATTCTGAATTCATGTTCCATGACCTCCTTGCAATACTTTTCCTCGTGTAGTTTGCTGTCGCGGCATCTCATGCCGTCCGGCGTGGTGTAGGTGATGTACTTGCGCCCGTTCTCCCAGCGGACGGCGTAGCCCTCGGATGCCATCAGGGAAACGAAGGCGTCCCTATCGGCGGCGTACTTCATGCACGCATCAATAGTGTTCATGAGCCGAAGCTTCCAGCTTTGGCCCTTCAGAGCCGTGTGGTATTCCGCGCCGCCCATGCCGCGGCTCTGCTGCGTTGGCGCGTCAAAGACAGGAAGACCCATCTCCTGACAGACCATGTCATTGCGCCGCATCAGATCTTGAATCTGCTCCTTCGCCATGTGCAGCTTTTTGCCGCTCTCAAAGTTGACGGAGTTGATGACGCAGTGGGAGTGGATGTGCTCCCGGTCTACATGGGTGCAGACCAGCACCTCGCAGCCGTCGAAGTATTCCGCCAGCCGCCGCGCGGCTTCGTGGGCCTGCCGGGGATCGACCGCCGCGCCTTTCGGAAAGCTCTGTACCATGTGGTAGAACATCACGCCGCCGTCCTTGTGGTAGAGCAGCTTCGTGTTCAGGAAATCGTCGTAGACGCTCTGCGGCTGGCAATTGATGCCGCTGACGAGCGGCGCGCCCTCCCATGTGGTTTTCTTTTTCTGCATGACATAGAGCATCACGCCGCGCATGGCGGCGCGGGACTGTGTGCCCCGCTTGTAGTTCACAAAATGTACGATGGCCATACGGCTCACCGACCTTCCATGACTGACCGCAGCGCGGCGCTGACCTCGGACAGCTCACCGGCAGCTTTTTCCAGACCGATGACCTGCACCTTGCCCATGTTGGCGAGGACGGTGAGGCGGTTGATGTTGCTGCCGATGCCCTTGAGCTGGCGGAGCAGCTCCTTCTGTTCGTCGATGACCACGATCCGCTTGCCGAGACAGCAGGCGGTGATGTAGTCGCTCATGGACATGTGGGCTTTCGCCGCCAGTGCCCTGATCTTCTCGCGGTCAGCGGACGCCATGCGCGTGCTGAATTTGATATCTTTTTTCATGTTTTTCTCCAATCGTAGCTTTAAGTGGGTTCGGGCTTCCGCCCGGAATTTGGGTGCAGGGCTTTGCCCGCTCGGTGCATTTGGCAGGGCAGCGGCTTCGCCGCAGACCAGACAAATGCGATGCTGGCCGTCGGCGGCACAAGCTGCATATCACTCGTTTCCGTCGCTGCCGCCGACGAAAACTCGCTCACTCCGCTGTACCGCCTTCTTCCCACCGAAACCGCTTCGCTGGGTTTCGGCGGGAGCCCTGTTGGGGGCGGTGATAAAAACTCCCGTTTTGCATTTTTTCAGCGTTCCTGCATGGGGGTGGTATCACTACCCTCGGCGTGCGCTTCATGCCGTTGAAACACTGGATGCACAGGAGTTACGGCGGCGTATTCGCCGTTTTTATGCCGCCCCAGAATTCGCCCTGTGTGGGCTGAATATCCCCTCGGCGGGCACACACGCCACCCCGTCTCCAAACCGCGCACACAGCGGCTCACAGGGCGAAACACGGAGCGTTCTCACCGCCTGAGACATCGGCAGGGTCGATAGGGTCAACCGCTTGGGTACCCTGTGCATCGTCACTTTCGGCACGGCGCAGCTCAATGAGCCGCTTTCCGTTGCTGCGGCGCACCACGGCGGAAATGCCGGTTTTGCTTAGTGCGGCAACGCTTTGTAGGATCAGACGGGATACCTTCTTCGGCGTGATGCCCTCGCTGCCCGCAGGGTCGATCTGCGCGGACAGCTCCGTGGGAGTGCCGATAAATTCCGCGCGGTCACGCATCAGCTCAGAGAGAAGAATGACGATCCGACCGCCCAGCAGCTCCGGCTGCGTCCGACTGTCCGACACCAGCTCCCACACATTTTCCGCGTTGCGCTCCAGTGTCAGTTCCCGGTACTCGATGTCGCGCCCGATGCAGGAGAGCGTTGCCTTGCCGCTGCCGCGCTTGTCCTCAATGAGCGTGAAGCTGGAATCCACCGCGCCGCTGATAGCAGTCGTACCGGAGATGCGGCTGAACACATCGTCGGCAAGTTCCTTTCGCAGATGGTGGATCAACAGAATGGCAATGCCGTGAGCGTCCGCGATGTGCTTCAGTGCGGAGAGATCACGGTAGTCGTTGGCGTAGGTATTGTCGTAGTTGGCGCCGCGAATCATTTGCAGCGTATCGATGATAACCAGCACCGTGTCGGGGTGCTCTGAGAGGAACGCGCGGAGCTGCTCCTCCAAGCCCTTGCCAAGGGTGTCACTGTTGGTGGTGAAGTGGACGCTGGCGGGGGCGTCCTCCGTGATCTCGAACAGGCGGTTCTGGATGCGGAGGGTGGAGTCCTCCAAGCAGAGGTAGAGCGTGGTGCCCTGCTTCACGCCCATACCCCAGACGGGATCACCCTTCGCCACCGTGACGGCCAGCCACAGCGCCAACCAAGACTTACCCACCTTGGGTGAGCCCGCGAGGATGTGCAGGCCCTGGGACAGCAACGTATCCACCACAAAGTTCAGCGGTGTGAGCGGCTGACTCATCAGCGTTTCACCATCGATGGTCAGCAATCTGTTTTCTTTTTTTCAATTTCGAATCCTCCTTAAAAAATATTGCTCCCATCGGAACGATGAGAGCGAAAAAAGCAGAGGGGCGTTACCACGGGACGGCGCGTGGTTTCTTCCCTCTGCTTGTATTGTGGAGGAATTTATGCTATGCTGAGAAAAAGCATGGACAGATTAAAATTCATGTAGGACAGATTTTACCAGGAGGGGCACACATGGAGGGCAGCATCGTTTTCTACACCTATGGCAGTACGCTGGAGTTATACGGTCAGCAGTTCACTGCCGGTATGTTGACCGCCGATCTGCTGAATCTGTCGCCGGACGAATATCGACCCATGAGCAAACGCATGAAGCAGGTCACCAGCCTTGCGGAAGAATATGAGCAGAGCGGGAGCATAGAGCTTTGGTGGAAGCTGAACGAGGAGCTGACAGCACTCTGTGGGATACTGCGCCGCTACGCTGTGTTCCGTCTGCTGCTGGACGAGAGCGAGGACGCTTTCTTCTCTGTCATACGGGAGGTCACGGGGCAGTTCGATTTGTTTCCGAAAGAGGAGCATGAGCCGTCAGAAGAGATACAACGGAAACGACTTGAGCGCGTGGCGAATGAAATCTCCGCGCGCAGTGAAACGGTCAAGGATGTTCCGCTTGACCTGTTCCATCCGAGCGAAGCAGCTTTAGAAAAAGGCGATGCCTTTTATTACGAAATGCTTCGTGCCATCGGTCCTACCAAGGACGCATGGCGTGATTACAAAAAGTACATCCGCCGTTATGAAACATATCTTCACGACATTCGCGCTTTCAACGGCACTATTCGGAATTTCATCAGCTTTAGTCTGTCCAAGCTGAAGCATAACAGCCCAGAGGACTATGCCGCAGCACTCTACGGCTTCTACAATGATGAACGCATTGCGGAAAAGCTCATCGTCAATCCCATCCGCAACAACGGCGACTGCTATACGACCCACGATGCCTACGAGCTTTCCTATGTGCCGCGGCCGCTGCCGGACGGCTCTGTCGCTATCTGTCAGGAGCATGTGACAGATAGCTTACAGGCGCTGATGAAAGCCGATTATATGCTGGCGCTGAACAGTGGGCACAACATCCGCCGCTGCATCATCTGCGGACGGTATTTTCTGCTCAAGAGCGGTGTCCATGCTTTGTACTGCGAAGGGGCCTGTCCCCATGCGCCCGGCTACACCTGCCGGCAGTTCGGCACGGTGGAGGTGCAGAAGGATCTGGCGAAGGACATTCCCAAGGTCAAAGTCAAGGTGACCGCCTTTGCCCGCATCACAAAGGATATGCAGCGGGGTGCGATCTCACAGGAGGACACAAGAAAAGCCAAGGACTATGTGCGGGATCTGCTCTATGATGCCCTGCGTGACGCGAATATCTCCGTAGAGGCTTTCGAGCAGCGTATTTCCTCTGAGCGCGTTTACCAGCACTGCGGGATCACCAGAACGGCCAATCCGAGGGGCCGCCCGCCGAAGGAAAAGGCGGGTGAGCAATCATGACCAACGAGCAACTAATTCGCCAATATTATGACGGCGATGATGCTGCGCTGGAAAAGCTGTACCATAAAAATATCGGTCTGATCCGCGGCATCGCCAAGGAAACCGCGGCGGAATTCAACTGCCTGACGGCGAATCAGCATCATCCGAAACAATTTTCCGCGTATACGAAAACGATTCTGGACGATCTCTGCGGCGAAGGCGCGTTGGAGCTTCTGACGCGGATACAGAGCAGAGAATATGACCAGAACTGCGCCGCGCTCACCACCTATCTTTACCCGCATTTGAAGGGGCGCATGACCCGCTGGCTGGAACAGAATATTGGCTGCATGGCACTGAGCAAGGACGAGATGTCTGCCGTCCGTCAGGCGCAGAGGCTGTATCATGCCGCATGGAAGGATACTGGTGAAATCGCGGAGGAGTTAGGCGTCCCCGAGGCTCGTGTCAGCCGATATATTCGCTACAACACCCATTTCCTCGGTGTGCATGATCTTGTCCCGGAGGGTTATGACGACGATCCCTACGAGCGGCTGATGCCGGGGATACTCTCCGTTTCGGCGGAGCAAGCCGTGTACCGCAAGGTCTGCATTGAGCTCCTCCGGGAGCTGTTCGACACCCTGCCGAAGAAGGACAGGGACATTCTCGGCAAGACCTGCGGCGTGTTCGGATACCCGGAGGCAACTTTGAAAGAGATCGGGATGTATCACATGATGAAGGAGTCCGCCGTGGAGAAGGCGAAGAACCGCGCGGTCGAGAAGCTGAGAAAATCCTATCCCGGCAGCAGACTTCAAGTGTGGAGGACTGTTCATCGCATGATGCGGAGACCAATCCCACCACCGGAGGATGCTGTTGCGCGGGAGAGATAGTCTGTCTACATAGCAGAAGACAGCGATACAGACTTTTGTACACCCCCTTGCTCGGATCTCTGCAAGCTGAGTGCTGAGGACAAGGGCTTGGGCTGCGTGAGCTATACCGTGCAAAAATCCAAGGCCTCGATTTACCTGAACTCGCCGCGGAGCGAGGCCAGACGAATGACAGCCAGCATGTATGGAAAGAAGCACGAATACTGTTCTTCCGAGAATGGTTGATTATTATAGAAATATATAGTATAGTGCGCTTGTATGCGAAGGAAGATTTAAGAAAGTTAGGGTTATGAGCAGATCAAAGAAAAACGGAACTTATCTAAATCTATGCATCGATTCCGAATATATACAGACGACTGACTGCATATTTCGAAGCTGCAGGGCAGTCAAAAATGGTTGCAGTAGAATGGTCTCTAAATGAGTATATTGAGAAATATGATGGAGATCGTTCCATCTTGGAGCAGGTTCAAAAAGAAAACGGTGAGGTAATAGATAATGGCGAATAACAGCACTTATAAAGGCTTATATGCCATGCACAAGTATTGGGGCAAAAAACCTTTTAATGAAATATCAAAGTTTATAGAACAGTATTCGGAGCCGGAAGAAGTCGTGATGGATTGTTTTTGCGGATCCGGGGTCACATTAATTGAGGCATTGAAAGCAGGTCGGCGAGTCTATGGAGTTGACTTAAATCCGATAGCGATTAAATTAGCCAAAGCATCTTTAACTCCAGTGGATCTGAAAGAAGTTGAGAGAACTTTTGAAAGCATAAAAAAGTCACTGTTTTATATGATTAACAGCTTGTATGAGGTGGAAATAGATGGAGAGCCGACTACGGTTACGCATACCATCTGGAAGAATGGGAAGCCAATTGAGGTTTGGTATTCTACCGATGCTAAAAGAAAGAAAATACGAACCGGGTTACCCGTCGATATTGAGATGACAAACAACCCGAAGATTAAACCCAAATGGTATCCGCACAGTATCATGTATGAAAACTCAAGAATCAATGTGGGCAAAAACCAGCAGGTTTGTGATCTTTTCACCCCAAGAGCACTTGTTGGATTGTCTTGGATTCTTGATGAAATTAAGAAGATTAAGGATGACAAGATCAGGGCGGTTTTTGAATTGACCTTCTCTGGGACCTTGTCCCAGGCAAGCAATTTGGTGTTTGTCATAAGGGGACGGGAAAAGAACGAAGGCGCTCGTGATAAAGCTGAAGTTGGTAGCTGGGTAATAGGGTATTGGGTTCCCGAAGAGCATTTCGAGATTCATGCTTGGAATTGTTTTGAAAACAGATTTAAGAGAATACTAAAAGGTGTTCAAGAAATCAACGACCTGTTTTCAGAAAAAGACGAAGGATACCTTTCAAGCCATGCTCAATTGTTCAATGGGTCGGCCACTGAACTGCAAGCGGAAAACGAGAGCGTAGATTATGTCTTTATAGATCCCCCTCACGCTAATCGAATTTTGTATATGGAGCAGAGTTTGATGTGGAATGCTTGGCTTGGTCTCGATCAAAGCATTCAGTGGGATAAAGAGATAATCGTTTCAGAGGCGAAAGAAAGAAAGGAAAAAAACGAGGAAAACTATAACCAGCTTTTGTGCGTTGCGTTTTCTGAAATCAAGAGAACTCTTAAGCCGCATCGGTATTTCTCCATGGCCTTTAATTGCTTAGATGACGAAACATGGATTCAGACGCTTAATCTTTTCATTGAGCAGGGATTCGAACTAAAAGATATTGTTCCGCTGGAATACTCTGCAACATCTGTAATTCAGGACAACAGAAAAAACGCCTTGAAAACAGACTTTGTTCTGACCTTCCAGAATAACGACAATCGGCAACTGGGAGAAATCAAATTCAAAAAGGATCCTGAGAAATTAGAAGATCTAATACAGACGCTGCATAAGAAACATCCCAATTATGAAGTATACAATTTCATGAACGCCTTGTTTGAACAAACTATTCCTGAAGGATATATTTATCGGGTTTCTGATATAGTGAATCTTTGCGCGGAAATCCTTGGATAAAAGATGAATTAGGGTTGCTTCTAAAAGCAACCCTAATCTATTATTCAGAGTAAATTGTCGATAAGGATTTTGCATGATAGTCTCGTTCGAGACTGGCTTCTTTATCATAATGATAATGGATATCATGAATATGTTCTAATGTAAGGGAATCCAACATGCTCTTTATTTTTACGCCGATTTCTTCTGTTTTACCTTTAAGCTCACGGCCGTCAACAAAGCGCTGATAGTATGCCAAAAAAACAAACAATCGGTTGTTATTGCAGAAAAGCCGTTCCCCTTGATACTTATAATTCCACCATTCGAGTATATGAAGATCGTCCGAGGTCTCCGGAACATAATCCTTATGTTTTGTCTGCATCTCGATGACGAAGGTTCGATCTTCTTGGGATCCGTTCTCATTAAGCACGGTTATAATATCTGCCTTGGTAAGCTTACTTGCAGTCTCAAGGCCAAGGTGAGGATGACTCTTACGGAATGCAGAATAATGCCTTCTCATTGTTTTCAACTCGCTCTCTTGGTCACCCGCGACAGAGAAATCGTCAGGGCCAGCTAAAGCTTTTTGAACCCCCTGCGAGACGAGATCAAAATATGCCTCAGAAATATGGGTGAACTTCAAATCGAAGGGTATTATTTCATCTTCAACCTTCAGGAAAAAATCGATGTCATGTATTTTTCTAAGGGTTGGGATTACAGAAGGATGCTGCAGGAAAAAGAGTTCAATGATATCGTTTGAAGTCTGATTGTAATAGGACCAGAGGCTATATTGTCTAATTTTAGGAAGAACGGAGTCATCTAATTCAGCCGCGAGGTCCTCGTAGCTCTTTAGGTTTTTGTTACGTACAAATGCTTTTACAATATCGTCAACTTTGTCATTTCTTACTCCACAATTGACAATTGGAAAGGACGAAAGAACTTCAGGCAATCCTTCTAACTCTGCTTGTCTCTGTTCAATTAACGCGGCTCGATGCCCTTCTATATAGGCAAGTAACTGATCGATTGTTGCGGTTGATTGATAAACAATTTTTGTAAGATTTCTCACATTACCTTCTGGCGTAGCATCGCTATACTGCTTGATAATATCTACGAGGTTTGGCTTATCCAAAGAGCGAATCAGAAGAAAACGAGTCGCTACATTGTCATCGGAATACTTCTCGCAGAAGCCACAGACATCTTTAGTGTTTTCAAATTCAGTGTAGAGTGCATCAAAAGTCGGCATAGTAACAACTCCTTTATAGTCCAAGTTTTGTAAAGAAATCAGCTATGGATAAATCAAACCCATCAGCGATTTTCTTGATGTTTTGTAATGAAATATTACGCCTTCCAGCTTCTACTGAAGCATAATATGTCCGATCCATTTCAATGGAAAGTGCGAACTTTTCTTGACTAATGCCATGTTCCTTACGAAGCGATTGAAGCTGAGTGCCAAATCTTTTTTGGACATCCATAACAGTAGACCCCTTTCTGTAGGATTACTAATCAAATTATATTTATTAGTCGCTTTTAAGACAACGGACTGCGAGCAACAATAGCTGTCATATTTGAGCGGATTAATGGATCTCAACCGCAAAAAGTTGGGAGTTTTTAATGAATAGACAGCGTCCCTTCCCCTCTGCTTTATGCCGGGGCAGCAGAAATTTTCTCCAGCAAGCTATAATCATGCTATACTTTTCCGGCAGAGTGTGCTATGATTTAGCAGGTGTTCGGCCGGCCAGGACCGAACATCTTTTGAAGCGTTGGAAAAGATGCCCTTCCCCTATGATATGGAGGGTTCTGAAAATCTTTCACTAAGGTGACATTACCTTTAGGTTCCTGTGCCGCGAGGCGTGTGGGTTCGACCCCCACTACCCGTACCAGCAAAAAGAGGCATCCGGACGGATGCCTCTTTTTTGCTGCTGCGGCACCATCGAAAAAACTTTTCCCTATCGGAAACTCCTTCTTGCTTTTTATTGAATCATTCGATAAACTGTATGGTGACTGATAAAAAACACGGAGGTACTCCCCCATGAAGCAACCGAATCGCTGGGTCTACGCCATCGTCGGCGTCATCGTCCTGCTGTTCGCCGGACTTGTGTACGCATGGAGCGTGCTGTCCACCCCCATCGCCGCGGAGTTCACCGGCTGGACGAAGGCGCAGCTGAGCCTGACGTTCACGCTGGTGATGATCCTGTTCTGCATCGGTTCCCTGCTGTGCGGCCTGCTGGCCGGTAAGTTCAGCGCCAAAAACGCCGTGCGGCTGGGCGCAGTGCTGTTTCTGGCCGGGTTCTACATCGCCAGCCGCTGCCAGACGCCGCTGACACTGTATCTGGGCTTCGGCGTGCTGTGCGGCCTGGGCTCCGGCCTGAGCTACAACGCCGTCATGAGCACCATGGTCAAGTGGTTCCCGGACAAGCCCGGCCTGATCTCCGGCGTGCTGCTGATGGGCTTCGGCGGCGGCAGCTTCCTCATCGGCAAGCTCTATCAGGCGTGGACGCCCACCGGCATCGGCGGCTGGCGCACCAGCTTTGTGGTGCTGGGCATCGTGTGCTTCGCGGTGCTGGCGGTATGCTCCTTCTTCTTCGTCGCCCCCGGCGCGGACTTTGCGGCTCCGGCGGGCAAGGGCGGCAAGGCCGCCGTCCGTCCCGCGGCGGCGGACATCAAACCGGTGGAGATGCTGAAAAAGCCCACCTTCTGGCTCTACTACGTCTGGGCTATCGCCGTCAGCGCCGCCGGTCTTGCCCTGATCTCTCAGGCCAGCGGCGTGGTGTGGGAGGCCAGCGCCGACCAGACCGCCGCGTCCGTGGCCACCATCGTGGGGCTGATTTCCATCTGCAACGCCCTGGGCCGTGTGCTGTTCGGCGGTATGTACGACAAGTACGGCCGCAGCCTGTCTATGCAGCTGGTCAACGGTCTGTTCATCGTCACCTCCGTTGTGCTGCTGCTGGCCATGTCCGGCCGCAGCGTGGCGGTGGTCATCGCGGGCTTCGTGCTGGGCGGTCTGGCCTATTCCGGCGTCACGCCCACCAACTCCGCCTTCTGCCGCGCCTATTTCGGCGCCGCCCACTACCCGGTGAACTTCCCGCTGATCAACAGCAACCTGATCTTCGCCAGCTTCGGCAGCACCATCTCCGGCGCGCTGTATGACGCCGCCGGCTCTTACAGCAGCACGTTCTTCCTCATCATCGGCCTGGCCGTGGTGGGCGTGCTCTGCTCGCTGGCCATCTCGTTCATTGACCGGAAAACCCGCGCATAACAGCAGCGCCCCCTGCCAGATGGCAGGGGGCGCTGCTGCTTATATCTATCCCTTATAATAGTCCGTCTCGTCGGTCAGCGCCATGGGCAGGCCGTTGTGATACACCGGCAGCGTCTGGAACTTGAAGCGGCTGGCGCGGTGCAGGGCGTCGATACGCTCCTTGATATCCGGCTCCACCACGCCCCGGCGGACATACTCGTTCACCGCGTGGTAGGTAAAGCCCAGATTGTCCTCATCCGTCTTGCCGGTCAGCCCGTCGGACGGCGGCTTGATGAGGAACTTCTCCGGCAGACCCAGCTGCCGCCCCAGCGCCACCACCTCCTCGGTGGTGTACATCCCCAGCGGGGAGAAGGCGCCGGCGCTGTCGCCGTAGATGGTGCAGTAGCCCACCCAGTCCTCGCTGAGATTGCTGGTGTTGATGACAATGCCGCCGGGCAGGGACTGCGCCACGGCGTACAGGGTGGCCATACGGATGCGGCTGGGCAGATTCACCGTGGTCTGGCGGGAGGGCGTCAGCCCGGCTCTCTCCATTTCACCCAGCACGCCCTGCACGGCGTCGTGGATGTTGATGGTGGTGTGGGGCAGGTTCAGGTGCTCCACCAGCGCCTGCGAATAGTCGATGTCCGGCTGCACGCCGTCGGGCATCAGCACGCCGTACACGTTCTCCCGGCCGTAGGCGGCCACAGCCAGCGCCGCCACGGTGGAGCTGTCCTTGCCGCCGGAGATGCCGATAACGGCGGTCTTGCCGCGGCAGGCGGCCATCTGCTCCGCCATCCATTCCAGCAGCCCGGCCAGCTGCATCTGGGGGTTAAAATCCATGTGATATACCTCCCGCTCTCAATTTTGATGGTTTATTCTACAACGTCGCGGGAGATTTTGCAAGGGCTATCCCAGCAGCGCCGCCACTTCCTCCGCCGACAGGCCGGGCTGCAGCGCCAGCGTCAGGCCCCGGCCGATGAGCCGCCCCAGCTCCCGCACCCGGCTGTCGATATCCCGGGGCGTGACGAACAGGCCGGTGGGCGCATCATCCTCCTGCCCGCACAGCGCCGCACCGTCGATGACCGTGGGCACGCCCAGCGCGATGACCGGCACGCCCAGCGCCGCCGCGTCCACCGCCTTGCGGTGATTGCCCACGCCGCTGCCCGGCGTCAGCCCTGCGTCCGACAGCTGCACCGTGGCGCAGAGCCGGTGACGGCTGCGGGCGGCCAGCGCGTCCACGGCGATGACCACTGTCGGACGGATATGGGACACGGCGCCCCGGATCAGCTCCAGCGTCTCCACGCCGGTCTGCGCCAGCACGCCGGTGCGCAGCGCCGCCACGGAGCGCAGATGGCCGAACCGCCGGGGCATGGCGTCCACCATGTGGCGCGTCACCAGCAGGTGCGTCAGCGCCTCCGCGCCCACGGCGTCCGGGGTCATGGCCTCGTTGCCCATTCCCACCACCAGCGCCGTGTCCCGCGCCGCCAGGGGCGGCAGCAGCGCGCGCAGCTCCCCGGCCAGACACTGTGCCGCCCGGCCGGTCAGCTCCTCCTGCCGGGCGAGACAGGGGCGCAGGTCGATGGTGACATACCGCCCCACCGGGCGGCCTATAGCCCGCGCCCCGGCGGGACTGGCTACCCGGATGCAGGTGACGGGACAGCCGCAGCGCAGGCTCTCCCGCAGCTGCACGCCGCTGTCCGGGGCAAAAAGACGGCCTCCGGCGGACAGCTCCTCCGCCGTTTCCACCGTCAGATCGGTGCGTGACAGGTTCATAATAGTGGCTGACGCTCCCTTCTGAGCACAAAATATTGTGGCTTTTGGGTAGCATGACCGGGCAAAAGGCTTTTATACAAATTTCGCCGTAGAAATTACAAAAAAGTCTTGCATTTTTTAAACAAAGATGCTAAAATATCATCCTGCGTGGAAGTTTATATTTTCACCGCACAAAAAATTCATGTCGGGGAGGTGTTTGGTTTGCCGAATATCAAGTCTGCTAAGAAGCGTGTTCTGGTGGCAGAGACGAGAAATGCTCG
>ENA-USZK01001016-USZK01001016.1-human-gut-metagenome-genome-assembly--contig:-NODE-1016-length-12732-cov-3.215962_pt1 | contig 12732 bp, 14 predicted proteins | sample MGYA00250043_ERZ773534 | MGnify/ENA primary metagenome ERZ773534 (study PRJEB29103, sample SAMN06112056) | human gut metagenome | biome: human gut; feature: ankylosing spondylitis patient; material... | reverse complement strand
TGTAATCTTTGCCTTAGGTGTGTACATAGTTCCAGTATGCTTTGTCTTCCGTTAATGTGAATACAACCTGTTTGCCGGAACGGAGTACGACAGCGCTTTTGGGAACGACCAACTGTTTACCCAGCGAACGATGGATACTTACTCGTACATTCATCCCTTCGAACAACTTACCTTTATCGTTTACGGCAGCTTTCACCTGTACCATCCCGTCTTTGTCTACCAGCGGGTTTATTTCGGATATACGGCCGTCAGCCGTGACATCGGACAAGGCAAAAGGAGCTACCTCTACACGATCGCCTGTTTTGATAAGCGGCAGTTCGCTTTCCAAAACTGTGAAAGCGGCTTCCAATGTGCGGGTATCGATAATGGAACAGAAAACATCGGAGGTAGAAGCCGTGTTGAACTGTTTGGCGAACAGGTTAGCGACGACACCGTCGAAAGGGGCGGTCAGGACTGCCTTTCGTTGTTCGTATTCGGCAAGCTGCCAAGAGATCAGTGCCTGGTCATACCCGCTTTTTACCTTGACTAACTGCATGGTTGCGGGCGGTACTTTTGTAGAATCTTCCAGTTTGTAGCCCTGTCCGATCAGTACGTCTTGCAGTTCCAGTTTGGCGCGTTCGAGTGCATCTTTGGCTTGCGCTGTCTTGTTGGCAAGGCGGAAGGTTGAGAGTTCTGCGAGTTTTTGCCCTTTCGTCACGCGATCGCCGTTCTTCACATATATCTTGGCGATCGGTTCTGCCGATTCGAATTTTAGGTCGACAAAGTTTCGGGCTGACAGTTTACCGTTACTGAGCAGTTCGTGGTTGAAATCAGTAGTATTCAACTTCATCACCGTCACCTCGTTTGTCTCGTCCGGCAGAACGGTTTCTACGCTTTCTTCGGAACCTTTCTCTTTCTTTTCACCGGAGCAAGCCATCATCCCGGCCAGAATCAGTATAGCAAACAATTTGTAGTATTTCATATTTTATTGTTTTTATCAAAGTTGTTTCGCAAATATACAAACATATTTTAGTTACGAGTCTTTCGTAATTACTTTTTTTCTATTATCTTTTTTACTTCTTCCCGCATCTCCCGGATTGCGGTCGTTTCCACCTTCGGCTTTTTGGTCAGCACAGCTCCGGCGGCAGCCCGCAATTTATCCGCCTGGTAGAACTCCGGCTCTGCATATAGCTTTGCTAACAAATAATATGGATACAATCTCTCCGGCAGTATCCCGATAGCCTGAAGCAATTCTTCTTCCGCCTCCCGGTAATCTCCGAGCGTCTGCCGGTTTTTGGCGATCATGTACCGGATCATCGGGTCTCCGCTCAGCCGCTTCGCCCGTTCCAGCACCCGTATCGCTTCGGCGTGTTGTCCCGTCTTGCTGAGGCATTGCGCCTCTTCAAACAAAAATTCCGGTTTATGCTTCAACTTGTCATGCAGCTCGTGATAATCTTCCGCAACCGATTCATACGCCTTGTTGTTGTAGATCATCTGCATCCGTCCCCATCGTTTATATGCCTCATATTGCCCTTTCTGCAAGATGAACAGACAGACGGAGGCAAGCGACAACAGACTTATCATCGTAATATGGCACACCGGTGATACGGATAGGGCAGATGATCTTGTCCGCGTCCCATCTTCCGTCACGCATATCGCCCCCAAAAACACCAACGCCACCCAAAACGACGGCAACTGCAACGGATAGGACGACACCGCGAACACCGCTAACGCCAACACGCCACCGGCCGCTCCCTGCTGCCTGTTCCGGATTCCATAGTACGCCATGCTCCCCAGCCATGCCACGAACACGATCAACCCTCCGACCCCCTGTTCCAGCCCGATCTGCAGGTATTCGTTGAACGCATATTCGGGACATCCCGCCACCCGTTTCTCCCGGTCTGTTGCGTTCCCTGTTGCGAAATACCCGCCTTGCGCCTCCGCGTATGCCGCCGGGAATCCGCCTAACCCCGTTCCTGCAAGCGGCTGTCCGGCAATCGCTTTCACCGTCACTTTCCACATCAGCAATCGCCCGTCCGCCGAATCTTGTTTCATCCCGTAAACCCCGGCAATGGTACATCCCACCAATATCGCCACAATTGCAATAAAAGGAATTGTAGCATTCTTATACCTTCGACATACAGCTTTCGTCTTCTCCCATCCGATCCGTTCCGTCCAGTACACCCATCCGCAAGCCACGACCGCCGCCATCCACGCCGACCGACTCATTCCGGCAGGCAGGACAATCAGGATAGCTCCGGCGCATACCCAACCGAAATAATGCATCCCCTTTTGAAACCGCAACGCCGTCCACAGGCAAACCGGCAGCACGACCGCTAAGTACCCGCAGTAAGGCCCCGGATTAAAGAAAGAACCCGTCAGCCGGAAAAGCGAATGGTTGGAATAGGCATAGCCATGCAATTGCTGCATTCCCCAGACGGCTTCGACCAGTCCGGTGAGCATCAGCACAAATAAGAAAAAGAACTTCAGGCAAGGAGCCTCTGTAAGAAAATAGCGCAACAGAAACCACAACACGACCAACTGCCCGCCGAAAAGCAGTTTTTCGGGTTCGGGATCGAGCTGCCAGTCGTATGTCGCGAGCGTGATCCCGGCAAAGAGGAGCAACAATCCGTCCGGCAATGCAAACGGGATGCTTTTCCTCCCACCAAGCCATGCCGTCACAACCGTCCCGATCGCCATCAGCGCCATCGACAGGTGGAACCAGAAGACTTTCCCCGTCACAATGCCGTTCGCCAATGCGCTGTCGCCGACGAACGGCGTGGCGATCAGCATCGCTCCGAAAACAGATGCCAGTGTAGTCTGGATTCCATGCCTATGCAATTTGAGTTCCATGCCGGTGTATTTTATTTCCATGCTTATCCGTTTTTTATTCGATTTTCTTCATGAACCGATCCCTGCGGAACTGCCCGGTGTACGGATCGACCGATTTCCAGACAAATGCCGCCTTGCCGACGATATATTCTTCCGGCAACAAGCCCCAATAGCGCGAGTCTTGCGAGTTCAGGCCTTTGTCACCCGCCATGAAATAATAGTTTTTCAAGAAGCGGTATTCCCGTATCGGTTCGCCGTTCAGGAAAACGGTTGAATCATTATAGTTGATTTCCGCTTTTTGTTCCCATGCGATCAGCTTGCGGTATAACAGATAATTTTCCCGGTTCATTTCGACCTTGTCACCGGCTTTCGGGACATAGAGCGGTCCGAAATTCCGGATGTTCCAACTGATGACGGAGTCGAACGGGAATGCCTTATAGACACCGTCCGGAAACTCTCCCGGCAACGTCCGCCCGATGCGTTCCTGCGAATCCATGTTCCCGAGCGGTTCGTTCGTGCCGTTTATCCGGAACCTTCCGTTCCGGATGGAAAGCGTGTCGCCCGGCAATCCGATACACCGTTTGATGTAGTATTTCAGGATATGCATCTCGATCTTGTCCCAGCCGTTGGGATGCGGGAAGTTGAAGACCAGCACGTCGCCCCGCTTTGTTTTCCGAAATCCCGGTGTGCGGTGTATCTCGGTCTGTTCCAGCCGCAGCGTCGCGTTGAGGTCGAACAGCCGTGCGCCGAGCGTCGGTTTCCAGACCGCCACGAAATCCCCTTCGACCAGTTCCGGCTCCATCGAGTCGCTGGGGATGCGGAAGGAGGCGAGGAGGAAGACTTGAGAGAAGAGCCAAAAGGCGATCAGAACCACCAAAGCGAGAAATAGATTCAATAATATGTTAATCCATCGTTTCACAATCTATCTTTTAGATTAAAAAATATATCATTTTTTAAATTAAAATTAATTTGACCTTTTAATGGTTCAATAATAGGGAATTCATTTTCTTGCATATTTAATAAATTAAATTGTGCAGAATTAGAGCGAATGTTTACAGAGTTATCACTGTCGTTATTTTTTATTTCTACATATTCACCAGGTAAAGTACGAACAACTTCGTATAAATATTTTCCTGGTAATACGATAGTACCTTCTGTTTCAATTATTGCTTTTATTTTACAGATAATGCTGATTTCATAATCTGTTCCTTGTAATTCTATATAGTTGTGATGTGCTTTGATATATATGCCAGATAATATAGGCATTTGTGGTCTACTTGGTACAGCTTTTAAAACTGTTTGTATTGCTTGTACAAGTTCTTTCTTTTCACAGGTGATTTTCATGAGTTATCCACTCCTATGTTATTATTCTATTATTATTATATATATATTATATTTTAGTAGTATTAGTAGTAGGTATCTGTGGATATGTTGATAAGTGGCTTAAAAGCTTACGGTATATGGCTTTATGCCTGTTGATATCTTGTGGATATTTTGTGACTAATTATCCACATATCCACATCGTTGTGTATATTATCAAGTTATACACAAGTTATGCACAGCTTATCAACAAGCTTATCCACAACCCTTGTTAATAAGTTTTAACTTGTGATTGATTTACGTATTTCATCAATAACGCTAGCTGTTTTTGGATTATCTTGATACTGTTTTTTGATTTTATCATGGGCATGCATGACAGTTGTGTGGTCTCTACCACCAAAGTTGCCACCTATTCTCGGTAAAGAAGCATCAGTCATTTCTCTAGCTAAAAACATCGCTATTTGGCGAGGAAAAGCAATATTGCGATTGCGTTTTTTTCCATTTAAATCTGCTAATGTTAATTTGAAATATTTAGCAACTGTTTCTTGAATTAATGCTATGTTGATAACTTTATCCACTTGTTTAATTGTCGTTTCCTGCTTAGTGATGGTATTTTTTAAAACATCAACAGCTAATTCATTAGTTACAGGATAATGTTTAAATGACGCATAAGCTACAACTCTAGTCAATGCTCCTTCTAATTCACGAACATTATTGTCGATATGGCTAGCGATATATGTCATGACATCAAGAGGTACATCTAAATTATCCATTAAAGTTTTTTTCTTTAAAATAGCAATTCTTGTTTCTAAATCTGGTGCTTGAACATCTGCAAGTAATCCACCTTCAAATCTAGAACAAAGACGGTCTTCTAAAGGTTTTATTTCTTTAGGGGGTCTATCGCTAGATAATATAATTTGTTTATTAGCATCTTTTAGAGCATTAAAGGTGTGGAAAAATTCTTCTTGAATTCGTTCTTTATTTGCCAAAAATTGAACATCATCCACAAGTAATACATCAATGTTGCGATATTTTTGACGGAAAGCAGCAGATGTGCCATCTTTAATAGAATTAATTAATTCATTTGTGAATTTTTCGCTAGTTGTGTATAACACTCTTTTTTGTGGATGTTTTTGCAAAATTTTATGACCTATTGCATGCATTAAATGTGTTTTTCCTAATCCTACACCACCATACATAAAAAATGGATTGTAATCTTTTGCAGGATTTTCAGCAATAGCAAGTGCTGCAGCATGAGCAAAACTATTAGAATTACCAATTACAAAACTTTCAAAAGTATATTTAGGATTAAGTGAAGATTTATCTCCAGGATTGATAGGAAGAGGTGTCTCTGTCATTTCACTAGGTGGTTGCATCGCTTCTGTTAGTGTTGGCTGAAATAAATCATTTGATTGTGCCAAACTGGTAGCTTTTTTCTTCGTTCTAACTCTAGTATTGCGTTTTTTTAATTGTTGTTGTTTTAATTCATCTGGATAAATAGTTTCTGCGTCTTTTGTACTTTCAAGATTAGTGATGGAAATTTCTAAATGTGCTTTAGTGATTTCATAGCAAGAATCTGTTAAAAATGGTAAATAATATTTTTCTACCCAATTTTTGGTAAAAACATTAGGTGCACCTAGTTCTAACATTTCTGTAGTGAGTTTTATCGGTTTTAATGGCTTTAACCAATTATTACAAACTCGCGTGGATAGTGAATTTTCAAGATTTTTTAATATTTCTTCCCAAGTTGCCTGTAATTGAATATCCGTCATGGAGATAATCCTTTCTTAAAATTTTTTATAAAACTTATCCACAGAATTTGTCAAAACCTGTGGATAAGTGCATAAATATATTATCAAAATGAGTATGATATATCAACAAGTATTTTGAAATCTGTTGACACAAAAACAGCAGTAGTCTATAATTCTAATAGCTATAATTTGAACTATTATGGTGTTTTTTAAGGAGGTGTGAAAATTGAAACAGACATTTCAGCCAAATACTCATTGGAAAAAGAAAACTCATGGTTTCCGTCAACGTATGAAAACTAAAGGTGGTCGCCTTGTTTTAAAAAGAAGACGTACTAGAGGAAGACATAAGTTATCCGCATAATAATAGGTCACTACGGTGGCCTCTTTTTCCTTTTGTCATAAGTAGAGATAGTGCTCTTCACTATCTCTACAACTGGGAATGATTTAGTTTTTTGTATTTTGCTTAATATATATGAGCATAAACGCCAGATTAACTTCCCAAGTGAGGGTAACATGAAATATAGTTTGCAAAAGAAACTCATTGTTAAAGAAAATAGTGATTTTCAAAAAATTTATCGTTGTGGCCGTTCTTTAGCAAATAAGAACATGGTTATGTATTATTGCAAAGCATTTCACCCTTCTCACAAAGTGGCTTTTGCTGCTGGTAAGAAACTTGGAAATGCTGTTACTAGAAATCGCGTAAAGCGATTGCTTCGAGAAGTATATAGACTACATCGTCATGAAATAAAAGATGATTATTGTCTTTTACTTGTAGGCAGAGCGGCAGCTGTAGATTTAAAGTCTACAGCTTTAGAGAAATCATTTTATTCACTATGTAAGCGTGCTAACATTTTGAAAAAAGAGGTTGAAAAAAAGTGAAGCGGATTTTCATTGGTTTGATTTTATTTTATCGAAATTTTATATCTCCATTGAAACCGCCTTGCTGTCGCTATATTCCGACTTGTTCAGAATATGCCTTAATTGCGGTAGAAAAATATGGTGTCATTCACGGTGGCTGGATGGCAATAAAACGCATATTGCGTTGTCATCCTTTTCATAAAGGTGGATACGACCCTGTAAAATAGATGTTTATTTATGGTTATTCGTTGGTAATTTGAAATTTACTTATAGGATGTGATGATTTGGATTTTATTTCTTCTATTTTTAATCCAATTGTGCAGTTATTAGAATTTATCTTGGGTATTTTCCATGATTTTCTAAGCACAGTAGGTTTGGAATCTTATGGTGTGGCAATTATAGTATTGACTATTATTATAAAAATGGCATTTTATCCGTTGACTGTGAAACAGGTAAAATCTATGAAGGCAATGCAAGAATTGCAACCAAAAATGAAAAAACTTCAAGATAAGTTTAAAAATGACCCAAAACGATTACAACAGGAAATGGGTATGCTTTATAAAAATGCTGGGGTAAATCCTTTAGCTGGTTGCTTGCCACTTTTAGCTCAGATGCCTATTTTGATGGCAATGTTTTATGCTCTTCAAAGCATTGATTATGGTGGAGATCCAACATTTTTATGGATTATGAATTTATCTAATCCAGACCCATACTACATTTTGCCTGTTTTATCAGCAATAAGTACTTATGTAGTACAAAAACAAACATCTTCAGCTTCTAGTTCTCCACAGATGCAAATGCAGATGAAGATTATGTCTGTAGTAATGCCTTTATTTATTGGTTGGATTAGTTGTAATTTTGCAGCTGGTTTAGTTATTTATTGGATTGTCAATAATATTATGCAGATATTGCAGCAGTGGTGGATGTATAGACATGAAGATACTTCTGCAAAAAAGGGGTCATAATATATGGCAAGAGTTATTGAAGTAACTGGTAAAGACATTGAAGAAGCAAAAAAATTGGCTTTAAGTCAATTGGATTTGCCTCAAGAACGTGTTATTTTTGAAGTATTAGAAGAACCTTCAAAGGGCTTTTTCGGTTTAATTGGTGCTAGAGTTGCTAAAATAAGAGCAACTGAAAAGGAATTAACACCATTGGAAAAAGGTCAAGAATTTTTAAAGAAGATTTTCAAATCCATGCACAAAGATATACAGATTGAATGTATTGAAGAAGATATAAATTATAAATTCAATCTCATTGGTGATGATTTAGGTGTATTGATTGGTAAACATGGTCAGACACTTGATTCATTGCAGTATCTAACAAATATGGCTGCTAATAAAAATGTTACAGGTGCGAGAGTTCGCATTGTTCTAGATGTGGAAAACTATCGTAAACGCCGTGAAGAAACACTTTGTCAATTAGCAGAAAGATTAGCTAATAAAGCTAGAAAATATCGCACAAAAGTAGTTTTAGAGCCAATGAATCGCCATGAACGTAAAATTATTCATATGGCACTTCAAGATTATGCTGATATCATAACTTATAGTGATGGTGTTGAACCTCATCGTAAAATAGTTGTGGATATTAAACATAATAAAAACGAAGATTTAGTAATTTAATAGTGAAAATAAAGCTGTGAAAGGGCTGTTTCCAATTGTTTATATTATTTGGGGCAGTCCTTTTGTGTCTAATTGGAGGATTTTTGATGAAAAACTTTGGGGAAAATGATACTATTGTAGCAATTTCTACACCACCTGGAGAAGGTGGCATAGGTATTATTCGCATCAGTGGTGAAAATTCTGGAATTGTTGCTAGTAAGTTATTTAAATGTGCCAAAAAGGATTTGACTGTAGAAAATTTTGAAAGTCATAAAGTTGTATATGGTAAGATTGTAGATGAAAAAGGTAATGTCATTGACGAAGCTTTATGTATAGCAATGTGGGCACCTAATTCTTATACAAAAGAAAATGTGGTGGAAATTCAAAGTCATGGTGGTGCATTAGTTGTTCGCCGTATTTTAGAATTGGCATTGCAAAATGGCGCTAGAATGGCAGAGCCAGGTGAATTTACAAAACGTGCTTTTTTAAATGGTAGATTGGATTTATCACAAGCTCAATCTGTAATGGATATCATAAAAGCGAGAACAGATGCTTCACTTCGCATGGCAGCAGGTCATCTTCAAGGTAAATTTTCTGATGAAATCAAAGCTATGCGTCATGATATTTTAGAAGTCATAGCTCATTTAGAAGCTTCCATAGATTTTCCAGAAGATGATATCGAAGATGTGGCAAAAGATGAAGCTAGTGCAAAGGTTAGAAGTATAAAAAATCGCATAGAAGAAATGTTATCTACGTTTAATACTGGTAGGATTTTGCGTGATGGTTTAGTAACAGCTATCATTGGTAAGCCAAATGTAGGTAAATCTAGCCTTTTAAATACACTTTTGCGTGAAGATAGAGCGATTGTAACAGATATTCCAGGGACTACAAGAGATAGTTTAGAAGAATATGCAAATATCGGTGGAGTTCCTTTAAAGATTATAGATACAGCTGGTATTCGTGAAACAGAAGATAAAGTAGAACAAATTGGTGTAGAAAAATCCATGTCTTATGTACAAAAGGCAGATTTGATTTTAGCTTTATTTGACACATCTTCTGATTTAACAAAAGAAGATGAGGAAATCATTAATTTATTACAAGGTAAAGAAGGTATAGTTTTACTTACTAAAAATGATTTATCTTGTGTTTTAGATCTAGAAGATTTACAAAAACGTTTGCAGGGTAATTTTAAATATATGCAGATATCTACATTTAACAATGATGGCATAAAAGAATTAGAGCAAGAGATTGTAAATCGCGTATATAGTGGCACAGTAAAACAGGCTGAAGGCGTTTTTGTAAATAATGTGCGTCAGGCTAATGCGTTAAAAGAAGCACAAAAATATTTAGAGGATTGTTTAAATACTATTAAAATGGATATGGCAGAAGATTTTATTGTCATAGATATTCGCTCTGCTTGGGAAAAATTGGGAGAAATAACAGGCGATACAGTAGATGAAGATATTATTGACCAGATATTTAGTCAATTTTGTATAGGTAAATAAAACGATATAGTTTGAAATAGGAGGAATTTTTTTGTTTATTGCAGGCAATTATGATGTAATTATTATTGGTGCAGGTCATGCTGGCGTAGAAGCAGCTCTTGCTAGTGCTCGTATGGGTTGTAATACTTTACTTACAACTTTGAATATGGATAATATAGCAATGATGCCATGTAATCCATCTGTAGGTGGCCCAGCTAAGGGTCATTTAGTCCGTGAAATTGATGCTTTAGGCGGAGAAATGGGCATAAATGCTGATAAAACTTGTATTCAGTACCGTATGCTTAATACTGGTAAAGGCCCTGCTGTACAAGCTCTAAGAGCGCAAGCAGATAAAAAACTGTATCAAAATACAATGAAGCATACTTGTGAATTGCAAGAAAATCTTGACGTAAAACAATTATTGATAGATGAAATCTTATTTGAAGACAATAAAGTAACAGGCGTAGTAGTAGAAACTGGTGAAGTTTATACTTGTAAGGCTGTAGTGCTTGCTTCTGGAACATATTTAAAAGGACGCATTATCATTGGTGAAAATACATATGACGGCGGTCCTAATGGTCAAAGAGCAGCTATAAAATTATCTTCATGCTTATTAAAAGCTGGTGTTGAACTCATGCGTTTTAAAACAGGTACACCAGCTCGTGTAGACCGTCGTTCTTTAGATTTTTCTAAAATGATAATTCAACCTGGTGATGATGAAGTTCATAATTTTTCTTTTATGAGTGATGTAAAAACTCGTGAACAAGTTCCTTGTTGGCTTACTTATACAAATGAACAAACTCATAAAATCATCAGAGATAATATTGAACGTGCACCGATGGCAAATGGTATTATCACTGGTGTAGGCCCTAGATATTGCCCATCTATTGAAACAAAAATTGTGCGTTTCCCAGATAAAGAACGTCATCAATTATTTATTGAACCAGAAGGTTTAGATACTGAAGAAATGTATGTACAAGGTATGTCCACAAGTATGCCTATTGATGTACAAATGGAATTTTTACGCACTATTCCAGGCTTAGAAAATGTGAGAATTATGCGCCCTGGTTATGCTATCGAATATGATTGTATTAATCCATTACAATTAAAACCTTCTTTGGAATTTAAGAAAATAAGCGGTTTCTTCTCAGCTGGGCAGACAAATGGTACATCTGGATATGAAGAAGCAGCTTCACAAGGTCTTATTGCTGGTATTAATGCCGCATTGAAAATTCAAGGAAAAGAACCTTTGATTTTAAAACGTTCTGACGGGTATATTGGCGTTTTGATTGATGATTTAGTAACTAAAGGTACTAATGAACCATATCGTGTAATGACTTCTCGTGCAGAATATCGTTTGCTTTTACGTCAAGACAATGCTGATTTACGTTTAACAGAAAAAGGCCGTCAGGTTGGTTTAGTGTCTGATGAACGTTATGCTCGCTTTGTAAAACGTCGCGATAGCATTAAAAATACCATTGAATTATTGAGTGAAATTCGCATTCATCCAAATAAAGAAACGCTAGCAAAAATGCAGGAATTTGAATTAGGCTCTATTCACAATACTGTTACAGCAGCGGATTTACTAAAACGCAAAGAAATCAGCTATGATGATTTAAAACATATCGTAGAGCTTCCTGAAATCAGTGAAGATGTAAAAAAACAAGTAGAAATTACTTTAGTGTATGAAGGTTATATCAAAAAACAATTAGAACAAGTTGAACGCATGGAAAAACTTGAAGAAAAATTATTGCCAGAAGATATAAATTATGATGAAGTATCTAGCCTTCGCGATGAAGCTAGAGAAAAATTAAATGCGATAAGACCAATTTCCATAGGTCAAGCAAGTCGTATTTCTGGCGTATCTCCAGCAGATATTTCTGTATTACTTGTTTATTTAGAACAATATCGTCGACAGGAGGAAAATGCATGAGCTTTGTAAATGACTTAAGTGAAGTAGCTAAAGAATATGGTTTAGAGCTTACTAGCGACCAAATAAGCGCTTTTGATAGATATTATGAGTTATTAGTCGAATGGAATGAAAAAATCAATTTAACAGCGATTACAGAGCCTAGAGAAGTAGCTATAAAACATATCGTAGACTCACTTAGTTGCTATCAAAAAGAATTATTTACAGGACAGACAGGACAGATAAGTCTTATTGATGTTGGGACAGGAGCAGGTTTTCCAGGACTTCCATTAAAGATATTTTATCCAGAATTAAAATTGACATTGCTTGATTCTTTAAATAAGCGTGTGAAATTTTTACAACTTGTAGTTGATGAATTGGGTTTAAAAGATGTAGAAGTAATCCATGCACGCAGTGAAGAAGCAGCAAGAAATAAAAAATATCGTGAAAAATTTGATTTAGCAACAGCAAGAGCAGTAGCTAGATTACCTATTATCTGTGAATATTGTTTGCCTTTTGTAAAACAAGGTGGTACTTTTATCGCTTTAAAAGGTCGTCAATATGAAGAAGAAATACAAGAAGCGCAAAAAGCATTTTCTGTATTAGGTGGGAAATTAGTTAAATCTATGCCTGTAAAACTCCCTGAATTGGAAGATAAAAGAGCTGTTGTCTATATCAAAAAAGAAAAAGAAACACCTAAAGTATATCCGCGTAAAGCAGATACACCAAAGCGAAATCCAATTGTTTAAAATATAGATAAAGTAGAAAATAAAAAAAGATAGTACATTTGTACTATCTTTTTATTTTGCTAAATCAACTTTAAATTTTAAACAATAAGCGATGATGAAAGCAATAATGGCAGCAATTACATCACTTAAAATATACAATAGAAAGCCATCGCCATAAAATACAGGAAGAGAATATATGAAGAATATCAGAGCCAACAGTTGAAATCTCTGCCGGCATTGGATTCTTGTTATGGCACGGAGTTGTTTAAT
>ENA-USZK01001015-USZK01001015.1-human-gut-metagenome-genome-assembly--contig:-NODE-1015-length-12747-cov-3.216338_pt1 | contig 12747 bp, 14 predicted proteins | sample MGYA00250043_ERZ773534 | MGnify/ENA primary metagenome ERZ773534 (study PRJEB29103, sample SAMN06112056) | human gut metagenome | biome: human gut; feature: ankylosing spondylitis patient; material... | reverse complement strand
TAATCAACCTCCTCAAAAGTATTAAAATCACTAAAAGTAGACCTAATAGCAGAATTAATATACAATTTAGGAGTATTAATAGCAGACAAAACATGAGAAGGAGTAGTATTACCAGAAGAACAAGCAGAACCACTAGAAACACAAATTCCCATATTATCAAGTTCAAAAATTAATTTAGAGGCATCTGCACCCACAAAAGAAACATTAGCATTTCCGAGGTAATCTATTTTGAACAGAACCATTAATTCTAAATCTATCTTTAAAATATCTATTAAGTAAATTGAAATAATAATTTATAAGTCTTGAAAGATAAGTAACGTGTGAACTTAAATTTATTCTAGCAATTTCACAAGCTTTGCCAAGGCCAACAATTTCAGCAACATTTTCAGTACCAGCTCTTTTATTTTTTTCCTGATGACCACCATTTATAAAATTTTCAAATTCAATTCCATTTTTTACATAAAGAGCACCAATTCCTTTAGGAGCATGAATTTTATGACCTGAAAGAGAAAGCATATCAATATTCATTTTTTGAACATCAATAAAACAATTTCCAATAGCCTGAACTGCATCTGTATGAAAAATAATATTGTGATTATGAGCAATTTCTGCAATATCTTCAATTGGCTGAACTGTGCCAATTTCATTATTAGCAAACATGATACTAATCAAAATAGTTGTAGGTCTAATTGCATTTTCAAGTTCTTGTAAATTAATAAAACCATCTGAATCAACATTTATATAAGAAATATCAAAGCCCTGTTTTTCTAAAAACTTACAAGACTCTAATATTGCAGGATGTTCTATTTTTGATGTAATAATATGATTACCTTTTTTCTTATTTGCAAATGCAATACCTTTAAGTGCAGTATTATCACTTTCAGAACCACAACTAGTAAAATAAATTTCATTTGGATTACAATTTATTAAACTTGCAACTTGAGCTCTAGCATTATCAATAGCATGTTTTGATGTTCTACCAATAGAATATAGGGAAGAAGCATTTCCATAATTTGATGTTAAATATGGTATCATTTCATTTAAAACTTCAGATCTAATCTTTGTTGTTGCAGCATTATCGAAATAAACAATATTCATATTAAAAATCCTTTCTTAAAGGTTTATATATTATATGAATAAAATACTAAAAAGTTAAAACAAACACAGGTTCTGGAATATAGTCAACTCTAAGACGAACAGATTTTCTTTAAAAGCAAAAATTTCAAAAATTTTCCTAAAAATACTTGAAAAAAAATAGTATTTGTATTATTATTTATGCATAGTGGTTAAAAGTGGTGCAAAGTGGTAGAAAAATGGAGAGGAGGAAATCCAAATGTTAATTGGTGAATACGAACATTCTCTAGATGTAAAAGGTAGATTAATAATGCCAGCAAAATTAAGACAAGACATCGGAGAAACATTCATAATAACAAAAGGTTTAGATGGATGTTTATTTGTATTTTCACAAAATGAATGGAATAACTTCGAAGAAAAACTAAAATCATTACCACTATCAGACAAAAATGCCAGAAACTTTGTAAGATTTTTCTTATCAGGAGCAACAGAATGTGAAATTGACAAACAAGGAAGATTTTTAATCCCTGCAAATTTAAGAATTTCAGCCAAATTAGAAAAAGATGCAATGATTATAGGAGTAGGAACAAGATTAGAAATATGGGACAAAGCAACATGGCAAAAATGTGATGAAAACATATCTGCAGATGAGATTGCAGAAAACATGACAATGTTAGGAATTTAATTGTGAGGTGCTGAAAATTGGAATTTAAACATAAACCTGTACTATTAGAAGAAACAATTGAAGGGCTAAAGATAAAAGAAGATGGAATTTATGTAGATGGGACATTAGGTGGAGCAGGACATAGTAAAGAAATTCTAAAAAGATTATCATCAAAAGGAATGTTAATAGGAATAGACAGAGATGAAGAAGCACTAAAAGCAGCAAAAGAGAACTTAAGACAATACTCAAATGTAAAATATGTACATGGAAATCATGATGAAATTGAAGAAATTTTAAAAAAATTAAATATAGAAAAAGTAGATGGAATATTACTTGATTTAGGAGTATCATCATATCAATTAGATGAAAGAAATAGAGGATTTAGCTATTTAGGAAATAATGAATTAGATATGAGGATGGATAAAACTCAAAGTTTAACAGCGAAAAAAGTCGTAAATACATATTCTGAGGAAGAATTAGCAAATATAATATACGAATATGGCGAAGAAAGGTTTTCAAGACAAATTGCTAAAAATATATGTATTGCAAGAAAGGAAAAAGAAATTGAGACAACAGAAGAATTAGTTAAAATAATAGAAAAATCAATGCCTGCATTTGCAAAAAAAGAAGGACATCCAGCAAAAAGAACATTTCAAGCAATAAGAATAGAAGTAAATAATGAAATAAAACCATTATATAATACAGCAAGAAAATGTATAGAATTATTAAAAAATGAAGGAAGATTATGTATAATAACATTCCATTCATTAGAAGATAGGGCAGTAAAAAATGCTTATGTTGATGCACAAGGAAAGTGCACATGCCCTAAAGATTTACCATATTGTGTATGTGGTGCAAAATCAGAAGGAAAAATAATAAATAAAAAACCAATAATAGCAACAGAAGAAGAACAAGAAGAAAACTCAAGATCAAAAAGCGCAAAATTAAGAATTTTTGAAAAAATAATTAAATAAAGCGTAAGAAAAGAACAAAGTACAAAGGAAGGAGGTAAGTAACATGTCAAGAAGTTCATATCAATATGAAACAAGTCCTAGAAAATATGAGCCAGATTATGATATACCAAGAAAAAGAACACAACAAACAAGAAGAAAAAACAGTACTAAAAAAACAACAGCAAAAAAACAAACAATAAAAACAAATTATCAAATAAAAAAAGAAAAGAAAAAAATAGAAATGTTGAATCATGTTAAACAAATTTTGATTGTAATTGGTATATTTATCATGTTACTTATAGTAAGTTTTAGAGAAATTTCTATAATGGAAATGTTCAATAATAAGAAAAAAATGGAAAATGAACTTGCATTAATTCAAAAAGAGAATGGTCAAGTTGAAAAAGATATAAAGGCACAAGAAAGTAAACTTGATTGGAACATGATAAAACAAAAAGCAACAGAAGAATTAGGTATGCAAGAAGCAAATAAGATTGCTATAGAACTTGATAAATCAGATAATGTTGAAAAAGAAGTAACATTAATTAAAGCTGATAATACAAGTTTTCTTGAAAAATTAATAGAAAAGTTTATAATAAAATAAAACAGATTAATTTTATAATATTAATAAATTCTTATTGATATTATAAAGCTAATCTGTTTTTTTATATAGTAGGAAAGTTCTCCTTGCAGGAGGACTTTCTGTACTAGATAAATATGGCGAGTCTTAGATTTTCTTAAAATTTTCATTTGATAGAAAATCTTAGACTCGCTTTTTTATATAATTGAACCTAAAACTAAAATACCCAAATTATCTGAATAGATTTTATCAAATTGAGAAAGAGGAAGTGGACTAGTACCAAGACCAACTTCAATAGTATATCCAGGTCTATTATAGTTTTGAATAAACCAATCTTTATAACCAGCAAAGCTAGAATTATAAGGAGTTGATTCTAAAGAATACCCACTAACATTAGCAAATTGAGTTCCAATTTCAAAGCTGTAAGGAGGATTATAATTCTGGAATTGCCAATAAATTACTTCACCCTGAGAATGATATGCAAGAATAAGCCTAAAATTATGTTGAAGAGTAAAATTATAAACTGCAAGTGATTCTGGTTCTGTAAGAGGACCATATCCAACGAAATCACGAGGAGCTGGACCGAGTAAAACCTTGCGAATATTTTGTTGCACGTGCTTGTTGCCAACCAGCTGGAAATTGTAAGTTTAAATCCACACCTCTAATGTTTGCTTTCCAGCCATTTGGAAAAGGAATAGTAGCAAAGCCATAAGCAATTTTTGAAGCTTGAGTATATGATGGAGAACTTGTAGGAAGAGTACCTGTAACCAAATCAACACCATCAGGATTAACCATAGGAACAAGATAAATAGTAGAAACATTAAAAAGCCAACGAGCGGGATATCCGAAAATAGTTAAATTATTAGAATAGCAATAACAATAATCAGCTAAAAATTTCATTAAAACAATGCTTGTGATCCATTCGTTTGCATGATATGAAGCGGAATAAAAAACTTCATTAGAACCATTACCGATTTTTATAAAAGGAATATCCTTTCCCATAATAGATTTTCCAATACTGCCAACAGAAATAAATGGATATAAGCTTGTCAATTTGTGCAAATCCTTAATAAAAACATTGTAACTATAATTAACATTTGTAGAAATAATAGAATCTTGTCTAAAATAATTCATAAAACCCCCATTCTAATATATATACTTATAATATGAAAACAAATAAATTTAGTGACAAATAAGCAAAAATATGATATAAAAATAATGAAAACTTCAACAAAAAGAAAGGAAAGAAAAATTATGAATAAATTTATGAAAATAGCAAAAGAAAGATCAATAAATGGATGCAGAAATCATGAAGGTGGACCATTTGGAGCAGTAATAGTAGATAAAGAAGGAAATGTAATCGCAGAAGGAAATAATAGAGTTTTATGTGATTTAGACCCAACAGCACATGCTGAAGTAACAACAATAAGAGAAGCTTGTAAAAAATTAAGAACATATGATTTATCAAATTATATTTTATATACATCATGTGAACCATGCCCAATGTGTTTATCAGCAATAATTTGGTCAAATATAAAAGAAGTATATTATGGATGTACTAAAGAAGATGCTGGAAATATTGGATTTAGAGATGATATAATTTATAAATATCTTGAAGGAAAAAATAAAGATTTAATAAATTTAAAACAAATGGATAGAGATGAATGTATAGAAGCATTTAATGAATATAGTAAAAATAATGGAACAATATATTAAAAAGAAAAGATGAAGCTGATATTTATCAACTTCATCTTTTTGTGCTTAAATTATGTGAGAACAGATAGCAACTATATCACTTTGTTCTTATTGATTTTTTCTGTCTTGCCAAAAATAATAGCTAACTGCAAAATTGATAACCCAAATTGCCAAAGTAACAAGATCTATAATAAAAGATTTGTTAGAAAAATAGTGAATTGTAATGTAAATTAATTCGTAAACAATCAAATATGAATTTGAAATTATCCGAGATGTTTGCCAATTTGATTTTTTAGATAATCGTTGGCAAAAAAGTGTAAGTGCAAAAGTAGCTATTGCTAATACGGCTAAGAGATTAATCAAAGTTTCAAAAATTTTTAACATAATTTCCTCCTTATAACTTTTATTGATGTAAATGGTTATATATGTAAAACTAAAAAGTCAGAGGAAAACCTCTTACTAATTAGTGAAAACTTAGTTCACATGCATAGTATTATATAATGGTTTTCAAGAAAATGCAAGGGATTTTACAACAAATAAGAATAATGCAATAGTTAATGCAATAGCAGAAATATTTTTAATTAAACTTAAATAACTTCAAATAAAAAGCATTGAAAAATAGACATTTTTGATATTGGCAGATATAAAAAAAATACCCTGAAATAGAGTATTTTTGGTGGAGATGAGGGGAGTCGAACCCCTGTCCACTATAAGATTCACACAAACTTCTCCGAGTGCAGTTTATTTTTAATATTCATCTAATAACCACAAACAAACAAGCGATTAAAAAATATATCTATTAAATACCCACTATTTCCATAGAAAAAATAGCTTTGTTTCCCACTAAATGACACCAACTAAAAATATGTGGGGATACTTTTAGAGGCGACGTTGCAACTAAGCAGCGTATGCTAATTCTGTATTATCAGCGTTTATATTTAATTTCCCGTTTTTATAGTGGCAAACGAGAATCCACTACTCGCTATTCATGCTTCAGATATAATGTCGAAACCATTACATCCCCATATAACATATATTATACAGTAACAAATAAAAATATTCAACCCCAGCATAAAAAAATATTATAAATAAAGTTATTCAATAAAAAAACAATTGGCTAAGCATAAATTACCAAGAAAAAATGTACGAAAAATCTTGTCAAATAAAATGATAAGTGATATAGTATGAAAAGATAAAAAATGTCGAATAGGGGGAAAAGATGAAAATTATAAATTTAGCAAAAAAATATAGACATTTAGCATTAGTATTAATAGATGTAATAGTAGTAATTGGAAGTTATGTAACATCATTATTATTCCTAAATACACAAATAACAGATTTATTAGAATTTACAAAAGAAATGTGTATTGCAGTATTAGTATATGAAGTGTTTTTAAATGTTTTTCAAATGTATAGGGATATGATAAGATATGAAATAGGAGAAGATTACATTAAATATCTAATTAGTGGATTTTTATCAACAATATTAATGATAGTAATAAGCAATATGTTAAAATTCGATTATTTTGGAGCAAGAATAAACATATTGTCAGGAATATTCATATCAGGAATATTCGTATTATATAGAATTGCTGGAAGATCAATATTATCAAGAATGTCAAATGTAAAAAGACCAAAAAATGCAGAAAAAGAACCAAACAAAATAGAAAACTTATTAATAATTGGAGCAGGAATGGGAGCTAAAGAAATAATATTAGCTGTTAACAACACAATGAAAGATAAGTATAATATTGTTGGAATGATAGATGACAATAAAAATAAACTAAATAAAAGCATATTAGGAGTAAAAGTATTAGGAACAAGATATGACATTCCAGATATAGTAAAAGAGAAAAATGTAAATATTATTTATTTAGCAATAGATAATATAACACAAAGATCAAGAAAAAATATAATAGAAATATGTCAAACAACAGGAGTAAGAACAAGAGTATTACCAAGTACAGAAGAAATGATGAAAAAAGGCGGAGTAATGAATAACTTAAGAGATGTAGAAATAGAAGACTTACTTGGAAGAGACACAATAAAACTTGATAATAAAAACATTACAGACCTAATAAAAGGAAAAAATGTATTAGTTACAGGTGGAGGAGGATCAATAGGATCTGAACTTTGTAGACAAATAATGAAATACAATCCAGCAAAATTAATAATATTTGACATATATGAAAATAATTTATATGACATTCAAATGGAATTAGATGCACATTATCCAAAAACAAAAATAGAAGCAATAGTTGGAAGTGTAAGAGATAAAGAAAGACTAAGAAAAGTTTTTGAAAAATATTCACCAAAACTAGTATTCCATGCAGCAGCACATAAACATGTACCATTAATGGAAAATAGCCCATTTGAAGCAATAAAAAACAATATATTTGGAACATATAATGTAGCAAATTGTGCAGATGAATTTGGAGTAGAAAGATTTGTATTAATATCAACAGACAAAGCAGTAAACCCAACAAATATAATGGGAGCATCAAAAAGAGTTTGTGAAATGATAATACAAGCAAAAAATAAAGTAAGTAAAACAGACTATGTTGCAGTAAGATTTGGAAATGTATTAGGAAGCAATGGATCAGTAATACCATTATTCAAAAAACAAATAGCAGAAGGTGGACCAGTAACAGTAACACATAAAGATATAACAAGATTTTTCATGACAATACCAGAAGCAGTTGGATTAATATTACAAGCAATAACATATGCAGAAGGTGGAGAAATATTTGTATTAGATATGGGAAAACCAGTAAAAATTTATGATTTAGCAATAAGCCTAATAAAATTATCTGGATATGAGCCAGGAGTAGATATTCCAATTCAATTCACAGGACTAAGAGAAGGAGAAAAATTATATGAAGAATTATTAATGGCAGAAGAAGGATTAACAGCAACAAAACATAATAAAATCTTTGTATCACAACCAATGAACTTAGGAATGGAAGAATTAGAAAGTAAACTAAACAAATTAAGTAAAATAAAAGATAATGACATGAATCTTGAAGAAGAAGTAAAACAAGTAATGAAACAAGTTGTTCCAACATATAAAGAGCCAGATGAAGTTAATAAAAAGATTGTTAACGAAAAAAAGGAAACAAATGAAAACACACAAAAAGTAGAAGCAACAGCAAATACTTAAATACCAATAATTGAATAAATTCTAGTTAAATCAATAATTAGAATTTATTCATTATAAATAAGAAATTGTAATGAAGGAAGGAATGTTGAAATATGGAAAATAAAATGAACATTAGATTTTCACCACCAGATGTAGGTGAAGCAGAAATTGAGGAAGTTATAGACGCAATAAAATCAGGATGGATTACAACAGGACCAAAAACAAAATTATTTGAGCAAAAAATAACAGAATTATGCAAAACAGAAAAAACAGTATGTTTAAATTCATCAACAGCAGCAATGGAAATGACATTAAGAGTATTAGGAGTTGGACCTGGTGATGAAGTAATAACATCAGCATATACATATACAGCATCATGTAGTGTAATATGCCATGTTGGAGCAACACCAGTATTAGTAGACATTCAAAAAGATAATTTCGAAATGGATTATGACAAATTAGAACAAGCAATAACAGAAAAAACAAAAGTAATTATACCAGTAGATATTGGTGGAGTAATGTGTGATTATGACAGAATACAAAAAATAGTAGAGAAAAAAGCAAACATATTTAAACCATCATCAGAATTACAAGAAAAATTAGGAAGAATTGCAATAATGGCAGATAGTTCACATGCTATTGGAGCAATGAGAAATGGTAAAATGGCAGGAGAATATGCAGACTTTACATGTTTCTCATTCCATGCAGTAAAGAATTTAACAACAGCAGAAGGTGGAGCTGTTACATGGAAGAAAAATGATAAATTTGATAATGAAGCAATTTATAAAAGATATCAATTATTATCATTACATGGTCAAACAAAAGACGCATTACATAAAAATCAATTAGGAGCATGGGAATATGATATAGTAGAACCAGCTTACAAATGTAATATGACAGATATAATGGCAGGAATGGGATTAGCACAAATAAAAAGATATCCACAATTAGTAGCAAGAAGACATGAAATAATAAAAATATATGAAGATGCATTAAAAGGACATCAAGTAAAAACATTAAATCATGAAGATGAAAAAACAAATTCAAAATCATCAGGACATCTATTTATAACAAGAGTAGAAGGAATTGATGAAAAAACAAGAAATGAAATAATAATAAAAATGGCAGAAAGAGGAATTGCAACAAATGTACATTATAAGCCATTACCAATGCTTACAGCATATAAAAATTTGGGATTTGATATAAAAAATTATCCAAATGCATTTGATTATTATAAATGTGAAATAACATTACCATTATATTCATTATTAACAGATGAAGAAGCAAAATATGTAATAACAAATTTTGTTGATATTTTAAAAGAATATGGTAAATAAAAAGGAAAATTTAAAATGATATTAAAAGATTATGAAAAATTACCAGAAAAAATGAAAAATGAAAAAGTAAAAGAATATTATGATATAATATCAAAAAAGAAAATTAGTTTAGTAATGAAAAGAATATTTGACATATTCTTTTCATTAGTCTTATTAATAATACTTTCACCAATTTTATTAATATTAGCAATATTAATAAAGATAGACTCAAAAGGACCAGTATTTTATAGACAAGAAAGAGTTACAACAAATGGAAAAATATTTAGAATATTTAAGTTCAGAACAATGGTACAAAATGCAGATAAAATAGGATCATTAGTAACAGTTGGAAATGATGCTAGAATAACAAGAGTAGGGAAAGTAATTAGAAAAGTTAGACTTGATGAAATACCACAATTAATAAATATTTTAAAAGGTGAGATGACATTTGTTGGAACAAGACCAGAAGTAAAAAAATATGTTGACAAATATACAGATGAAATGATGGCAACATTACTTATGCCTGCTGGTGTTACATCAATTGCAAGTATAAAATATAAAGATGAAGATGAAATATTAGACAAAGCAGTAAAGGCTGGTAAAGATACAGATGTGGCATATGTTGAAGATGTTTTACCAGGTAAAATGAAATATAATTTAGAATATTTAAAACAGTTTTCTGTTTTACATGATTTGAAAATTTGTATAGATACAGTAATAGGAGTATTAAGATAGGAGAAATAGATGTTAGTATCTTTTATAATAATAGCATATAATGCAGAAAAATTTTTGGATAAAAGTTTAGAATCATTAAAAAAACAAGATTATCCACATAAAGATATAGAAGTAATATTAGTTGATAGTATATCAACAGATGGAACAAGAAAAGTTTTTGAGGAATTTAAAAAAGAAAATGAAAAAGATTTTTATCAAATAAAAATACTTACAAACAAAGGAAAAACTTTACCTAAAGGATGGAATGTAGCATTAAAAGAAGTTACAGGAGAAGTTGTACTAAGAGTTGATGCACATACATTTTTTGACAAAGATTTTATTTGGAACAATGTTAAAGAGATTGAAAATGGAGAAAACATTGTTGGAGGAAAATGCATAAGTGTAACACAAAATAATGATTGGAAAGAAAAATTATTATTAATAGCAGAAGAATCTATATTTGGATGTGGAATTGCAGATTTTAGAAGAAAAGAGAGTAAAGAATATGTAAGTACATTGGCATTTGCAATGTATAGAAAAAAAGTGTTTGATGATGTCGGACCATATAATGAAAATTTAGCAAGAACAGAAGATAATGAAATGCATTATAGAATGAAACAAAAAGGATATAAGTTTTTACTTTCACCTAATATAAAATCATATAGATATGCAAGAAGTGATTTAAAAGGAATGATAAAACAAAAATATGGTAATGGAAAATGGATTGGAATAACACTACATTATTGTCCAAAATGTTTTTCAATATATCATTTAGTACCATTTTTATTTGTATTAGGAATTCTATTTTCTGTAATAATGGCAATTGCAAAAGTTCCAATATTTGCATATTTATTAACAGGAGCATATTTGTTATTTAATATATTAAATATTATATTAATAACAATAAAAAATGGATTAAAAGGAGATAATTTATTATGAATGGGTGATTTTTATGGAATTGATAAAAGATATCGCTGCTGTTATCGGCTGTATATCTGCATTTATCGCACTTATTACTACAATTTTTAAACCAATAAGGAAAAAGATTGTTAACTGGATTAAGCACACATCTGAGGCAAGTGAAACTTCTGCCGCAATTAAAGATATTAAATCTGATATTGCTACGCTTGAAGGTAATATGGGGGCAATTCTTGAACGCTTAGATCAAATAGAAAATTGTATTAAAACACTATATGAAAGAGTGTTTGAGAATGAGCGTGATAGGATCAAGGCAGAATTATCAGAGTGTGCATCTCGTTGTGCGCGTGGCATAAAACTTTATCCAGAAGAGAAACTTCATATTGATGAGATTTATTCTAAATATAGCAACGAGCTTCACTGTAACTCTACCGGATCTGAGGCGTATCATGAAATAGTAAAGTATTATGAAAGCCAAAATTGGCTAAAAGTATAATAAATATTTAAGGACTGAGATAATTTCTCAGTCCTTATTTTTTTGCGTTTTGCTCTTTGAAATGATTTCTAATCACATTTAATATCCAATTATTTACAGATCTATTTTCTTCGTGTGCTGCCATTTCTATTTGGAACTTTTCGTCTTCTGGAAGTCTTATAGTAATAACTTTTGTCCCTTCTTTTATTGCCATATGACCACCTCCTTGTATAAATATTATAGCATTTTAATCAAAAAAATGCAATCACTTTTCTAGCAAAAATCAGGTCAAAATTGACAAGGTGATAGCACTTTTTTGAAAGGCGTGGTAGGGGAGTGCTATTTAAGTTCTTTTATAATCGACATAGCTTCAATTTGTGTTTCTTTAAGTAAATGAGAATATACTCTTGCTGTTACATCAATACTTGAATGACCAACCATTTGTGATACCATTGTAATTGGCACTCCATTATTTATCATAAGACTAACAAATGAATGTCTAAGTGCATGTAGGCTACAATGTTCTATCCCGGATCTTTTAATAATTCTTCTAAATTTATCTTGCGCACTATTTGGGTGTATTGGTTTGTCATTATCCGCATGTATTATATATTTATTTTGCCCATATCCAATTTGTTCTATTATATCTTCTAATGCGCTTATAGCCATATCAGAAAGATATATCGTTCTTTTTGTTCCACTTTTCGTTGATGGCTGATCTATTAACATTGTTTTATATTTACTAGGAGATCTATCTTTTGTATAAATTAATGTGCGTCCAATAAATGCCGTGCGTTTTTCTAAGTTAATATCAGACCATTTAAGAGCGAGTCCTTCTCCGACTCTACATCCAGTATAAAGAAGGAATACGAAGAATCCACCGTATTTATATATTCTTTCTCCATTTTTATGTTTTGCGTAACATGCTTTAACAAATTCGTCCCTTTCTTTTTCTGATAAAAATCTTCTTTCTTTTTCTTCAAATAATGTTCTTTTTGGAATTCTAGCATCGCCAATTGGATTTTTATCAATTTTATTTCTTGATACTGCATATTTTAAAATTTCTCCTAATACAGAGTATGCTAGTTTTATTGAACTAAATGAATATCCTTCTTCTTTCATTCTATTAATGATAAACTTTTGTATAACGTATCCATCTATTTGTTTTAATGATAAATCACCAATGTTTGGGAAAAGATCTTGTTCTAATACTCTTTCAAGT
>ENA-USZK01001012-USZK01001012.1-human-gut-metagenome-genome-assembly--contig:-NODE-1012-length-12775-cov-3.565916_pt1 | contig 12775 bp, 8 predicted proteins | sample MGYA00250043_ERZ773534 | MGnify/ENA primary metagenome ERZ773534 (study PRJEB29103, sample SAMN06112056) | human gut metagenome | biome: human gut; feature: ankylosing spondylitis patient; material... | reverse complement strand
GAACTGTTATCAGGCTCAGTGTGCGTTTAACAATTTTCGCTTTCATCAAAGATCCCTCCTGTATCATTACATTTAAAAGTTTATCTTATTAATAAAGCCGGAGATTTTATATTTTGTAAAAATAAGATTGTTTTTCACTCTTTTTGTAAAACGGTTTAAGAATTTTTTAAACAGTGTTGCAAAAATGTCAAACTCCTGTGACGAAAATGACAAGGTTCATAAAAGGAAATATTTTTCTGGTTGTAAAAATCCAATTTACGAGCGAATAAAAATCGACGTTCCGGCGATACTAATCGCAAAAGGAGTGAGAAAAATGATCGACAGAATATCGCTTATTTTAGTAATAATCGGCGCGCTCAACTGGGGCAGCATAGGCCTGTTCAAATTTGATATCGTCGCGTGGATATGCGGCGGCCAGGGATCGATAGTCGCGAGGATCATATATACGCTCGTGGCGCTCGCAGGCATCTGGTGCATCTCGCTGTTTTTCAGGGAGAATACGCTCCTCGAGACGAACGACGAAAAAACGAAGTAAACTTTTCAAAAAAGGAATTGAAAATTGCAGCGGCGGCGGAGAGTGCAAAGGCGCTTTTCGCCGTCGCTTTGTTTAACGCCGACTTATCTGATGCAAAGCCGAGCGCAAAATTTTTTAAATTTTTTGATAACTTTGTAGGGAAAACGGGATTTTTTGCGTATATATTATTGAAAGGGGTGAGAACGGATGAGACTCAGCGACAGTTTTCTCGAACAACTGCGCGCAAATACGGATATAGAGAGCGTCATTTCTCCCTATGTCAACCTGCGCCGAAGGGGCAAGAACCTCGTCGGACTCTGCCCGTTCCACAACGAAAAGCCCCCGTCTTTTACCGTTTATCCCGAAAACGTGAGCTTCTATTGCTTCGGCTGCGGGGTCGGCGGCGATGTGATAACTTTCGTGCGCCGAATGGAAAATCTCGACTATATGGAGGCGGTCAAGCAGCTTGCGGACAGAGCGGGAATGGCTCTGCCCGAGGACGGGTACGACGACACGCTGGCAAAAAAACGCACCGCCGTTCTTGCGGCGAACCGCGCGGCGGCGAAGTTTTTTCACTCTCAGCTTTTCACCGACAGAGGCAGACATGCCCTCAACTATTTCCTCGACCGCGGGCTGACTATGGAGACTATTCGCCACTTCGGTTTGGGCTTTGCCCCGGACGATTGGCGCGCGCTTAAAAATCATCTCAACGAACAGGGCTTTGACGATGTTCTGCTCGAGAGTGCGAATCTCCTGCGCCGCAGCGACAAAAACGGAAAAGTTTCTTATTATGACAACTTCCGCAACCGCGTGATGTTTCCGATAATCGACCCACGCGGCAATGTCATAGCGTTCGGCGGCAGAGTGCTCGATGACTCGAAGCCGAAATACATAAACACTTCGGACACGCTCGTTTATAAAAAGAGCAACGGCGTCTTTGCATTGAATTTTGCAAAGAACGGAAACGACGGCAAGCTTATTATCGCCGAGGGCTATATGGATGTCATAGCCCTGCATCAGGCGGGCTTCACAAATGCCGTCGCCTGCCTCGGTACCGCGCTGACAAAAGAGCAGGCGAATCTGCTCTCACGCTATGCGGATGAGATAATCCTCTCGTATGACGCCGATGAGGCGGGGCAGAAGGCGACCGCCCGCGCGCTCGGAATATTCGGCACCACGGGCATGGAGATAAAAGTTCTGCGTCTGACCGGCGGCAAGGATCCCGACGAGATAATCAAAAAATACGGCGCTCAGCGCTTCCGCGATATCATAAACGGCGCGGCGAACGACACTGAGTACAGACTCCTTCGGGCGCGTCAGGGGATAGACCTGTCCACCGATGACGGAAAGGTGAAATATCTTTCCGCGGCGACGGAGGTGCTCGCGGGGATACCGAGCACCGTCGAAGTCGATGTCTATGCCTCGCGCCTTGCGAATGAGCTCGGCGTGGACAAGCTCGCTATTGAATCGCAGGTGAAATATAAGCGCGAGGGGCTCAGAAAACGCCGCATGGCTCAGCGCGAGCAGGATCAGAAGCGCCTGCTGATAAACGGACAGAACACAAAGAACCCGGAACGCTCCCAGCATCTGCGCGCCGCAAAAGCGGAGGAAACGCTGATAGCCTCGCTCATGCGGAACCCGGATTTCTATAACAAGCTCAAGGACGAGCTGTCTGCGGATTATTTTGTTACCGCGCTCAACAGACGCATCTTTTCGGTCATTCTTTCGCGCCTTGACGAGGGCGGCAACACCGAACCGTATTTCCTCTCGTCCGAGTTCACTCCCGATGAGATGGATGAGGTCGAGCGCATATTCCGCTCTGCGGCTCAGCTGAGCAACACCGTCGAAGAGTGCGCCGACTGTATAAAAATACTAAAAGAGGAAAAAAATAAGCCGGAGAGCATAAAAGCCTCCGAACTGAGCGACGACGATTTCGCAAAGCTGTTCAGACCCGATAAACAGGATTGATATTCTGTTTTGGGTCATGACATAAAAGACCGACTCAATATGCAACATAAAGAGAAGGAGACAGAGAAGTAATGGATGGTATCGAAAAAAGACCGGCGGTGAAAGCCCTTATCGAAAAGGGTAAAGCCGCAGGCAAACTGACCACCCAGGAGATCGACACGGTAATAGTCGACATGGATCTTGATATCGAGGATCTTGATAAGCTCTATGAGTCTATCGAGGCGCAGAATATCGAGATAATCGACGACCTGTCGATGCTGGATGTGGATGATGTCAACTTCGATCTGGGCGAGACGCCCAAGTCGACCGCTGACACCGCGGGGGTCACTGATGACAAGAACATCACTATCGACGACCCCGTCAAGGTCTATCTCAAGGAGATAGGCAAGGTTCCGCTGCTCACCCCCGAGGAGGAGATCGAACTCGCCATCAGAATCGGCGACAACGACCCCGCCGCAAAGCGCAGACTGACCGAGGCGAACCTCAGACTCGTCGTCAGCATCGCAAAGCGCTATGTCGGCAGAGGCATGCAGTTCCTCGATCTTATTCAGGAGGGCAACCTCGGACTTATCAAGGCTGTTGACAAGTTCGATTACACAAAGGGATTCAAATTCTCGACCTACGCCACATGGTGGATAAGGCAGGCGATAACCCGCGCCATAGCCGATCAGGCGAGGACGATAAGAATCCCCGTTCACATGGTCGAGACCATAAATAAGGTCAAAAAGACCAACAGCCAGCTGCTGCACAAGAACGGCAGAGACCCCACGGCGGAGGAAATCGCCGAGGTACTCGATATGCCCGTTGACAAGGTGCGCGAGATAATGCGCGTGGCTCAGGAGCCCGTCTCCCTTGAGACCCCCATCGGCGAGGAGGAGGACAGCCATCTCGGCGACTTCATCCCCGATGACGATGCTCCCGCCCCGGCGGATGCCGCTTCGGCGACCCTGCTCAAGGAGGAGCTCGCCCATGTGCTCAAGACCCTCACTCCCCGTGAGGAGCGCGTGCTCTCAATGCGTTTCGGACTCACCGACGGCCATCCTCACACCCTTGAGGAAGTCGGCAAGGAGTTTAATGTCACCCGTGAGCGCATCCGTCAGATTGAGGCGAAGGCTCTGCGCAAGCTTCGTCACCCGACGAGAAGCAAGAAGCTCAGGGACTACGTCGAATAATAAAACAATCAAAAAAACCAGCCGCAAGCGTAAAAACTTGCGGCTGGTTTTATTTTTATCTTCTGTACTTCGCCAGCAATCCTTCGAGGTTCTTGTGGAGTATCTTCTCCCTGTCCTCGTCGCTCAGCGGCAGGGACATAAATGTTTCAAGCTCCTTCTTGACGTTCCACATCGGGTAGTCCGAGCCGAAGAAAATTTTGTCCGTGCCGAAGATGTGAATCATCTCCATTATCCTCTCCGGACTCATTGCATAGAAGCTGCTCGATGAGTCAACATATACTCCCGCCTCCGAGAGCTCTTTTGAGCCGTAGCCCCATTCCGACCATGCGCCGAAATGTGCCGCGATTATGTCGAGCTTCGGGAACTTTTCGAGGACTTTTATTATCTTCGTCGGCTTTGAATATTGCGTGCGGTAGTCGCCGGTGTGGAAGAGTATCGGCAGTCTGCCCTCGAGCACTTCGTACATGCGCATCGCCTCGGGCGCGTCTATGTCGAACTCCTGAAAATCGGGGTGCAGTTTTATTCCCGAGAGCCCGAGCTCTATCGCTTCGTCAACGATTTCCGGTATCTCGTCGCCGCATCCGGGGTGGAGCGTTGCAAAGCCGATGAAGCGGTCGGGGTGCTCCGATACGCTCTTTGCAATAAATGAGTTTATCGAGCGCACCTGGTGCGGTGTCGTCGCGACCGAGTGAACAAGAAATTTGTCAACTCCCGCTTCGTCGCCGACCTTGAGAAGCATGTCGACCGTGCCGTCGAGGTCCATGTCGATGTCGTAGAAATCGCCGATGCTGCGTGCCGCCTTTTTGGCGAGCTTGTCCGGGTATATATGTGCGTGGCTGTCTATTATCATTTTTACATCTCCAGTGTGTTGAAACTTATTTTATGCGCGTCAGTTTACCCCTCACTGCGTGATAGTTTATCTCTCCAAGCGCGAATATCGGCGCGTCGCTTTTGAGAGAGTCCGAAAACACTTTCTCAAATTTCGCGCCGGGCATCGCCTCGTTTATTCTTATAACCTTTTCACCGTCTTTGCAGTTGAGCCCGGTCATTCTGCCCGTGTGCGGGTCAAGGCGCGTGGCGATGAGCGTGTGTACCTTGTACTTTTCGCATATCGGGCGCAGCAGAAATTCGGGAGACGCCGAGCAGACGACTGCGGGGAGATCGCGGTTCTCCGGGCGGAAGAACGGATATATTCTCTTTTCATTCTTCTCCCAGAACTTTTTGACCATCTTTTCCGTGTTCACAAAGCGCAGGAAGCAGAAGAATCTGCCCTTCATCTTGTCGCCGCCTATCTTCAAAAAGAAGCAGGCGCGGCATACGAGCTGATAGGGAAGAATGACTATCAGCCACGGGTGCCGGACAAGGCAGAAGAGATAGAACACGCTCTCCGAGTCAACGGGAAAAACAGTCTTGTCAAAATCATAGAGGTCGAATTTCATTTTATAACTCCTTAAAGCCTGACTGTGAGTGTATTGCCGTCAAGCTCATGGACGGTCTTCTTGCCGCCGTATATTATATTTGCCCTGCCTTTTCCGGTGAGCGAATATGAAGTCAGCTTGCCGCCGCTCCAGGTCATGTCGACCTTTATGTTGCCCTTTGCAAGCAGACCGCGGACGCTGCCATCACTCCACTTGTCGGGGAGAGCGGGAAGAAGATATATCTTTCCGTCGAAGCAGTCGAGCAGCATCTCGCAGACTCCGCTGACCGCGCCGAAGTTTCCGTCTATCTGGAAGGGCGGGTGCGCGTCGAAGAGATTCTCGTATGTGCCGCCGCCGTGGGAGTAGTTCATGCCGGTTGAAGCCTTGAATCTCAACTGCTGATCGAAGAGCTTCAATGCGTGGTTGCCGTCGCGCAGGCGCGCCCAGAAGTTTATCTTCCAGCCGAGGCTCCAGCCCGTGCCGTCGTCGCCTCTTATTTCGAGCGAGCGTCTGCAAGCGTCCGCAAGCTCGGGCGTGCCGTCAGAAGTTATCAGATGCGCGGGGTGCAGACCGTAGAGCATCGAGCAGTGGCGGTGGTGCATCTCCGATTCTTTCTCTTCGTTGTACCATTCGAGAAGCTGACCCTTTTTGCCGATTTTAAACGGGAGTAAGCGGCCGAGCTTATCTTTGAGAGCCTTTGCAAATTCTCCGTCCTCGCCGAGAATTTCCGACGCCTTGATGCAGTTTTCAAACAGCTCGCGGATTATGCTCATCGTCATTGTCGTCGTCTGCGAAACGGCGCAGCTGCTGCCGTTTAGGACGAAGTTGTTCTCGGGCGAGGTCGAGGGCGCGGCGATGAGATAGCCGTCCTTGTACTCGACGAGATAGTCGCAGTAGAATTCCGCGCTCTTTTTCATTATCGGATAGGCGGTCTCGCGCAGATATTTTTCGTCCATGGTGTATTCGTAGTGGGCAAAAATATGCTCGCAGAACCAGCCGGGCGACATCGGCCAGAATGCCCATACGGCGCATCCGCCGACGGGGGTAGTCATTCTCCAAATGTCAACATTGTGATGCGCGACAAATCCGTGCATGCCGTACATCTCTTTTGCCGTGCGCTCGCCCGCGACGGACAGATCGCGCACCATCTCTATCAGAGGCTCGTTGTCCTCCGGCATGTTGCAGGTGAGAACGGGCCAGTAGTTCATCTCGGTGTTTATGTTCACCGTATAGTTGGAATGCCACGGCGGGCACAGCTTTTCGTTCCAGATGCCCTGAAGCGTCGACGGCTGCGAGCCGGGGCGCGACGAGGATATCGCGAGATAGCGTCCGAAGTTGAACAGCAGGGTGTAGAGAGCGATGTCATTCTTGTCTTTCTTGAAATTGCGCAGACGCTTGCCGGTCGGTATGTTGTCTTTGCCGTTCGAGCCTATGTCGAGCTCAACTCTCGAATAGAGCGCGCGGTAGTCGGCGATGTGCGCGGATTTGACCGCTTCGTAATCGAAATCTTTCGAGAGTCTCTCGATGCAGGGCTCGAGATGCGGCTTGCCGTTTGTGAAAGCGTTGTTCTGCCAGCCGTTGAAGCTCGTCTCTGCGGTGAGATAGAGCGTGACGACCGTCGCGCCGGTTATCTCTATTCCCTTGCCGCTTATATGCCTTTTGCCGTCCGTGTCGGCTTTCACGGCGCAGGTGAAGAGCATACCGCGCTCGCTGTCGATTTTCGAATAGCTCTGCTTATCCGACTGACCGTTCGTGTTGTGCTCGCTCGGCGCTTCGCCGCTCATGACGAACAGGCCGCTCTGCGATTTGACTTTGTGATGAAGCTGGCATCTGAGGCTCGCTGTGACGTCAAACTTGCCGTTTTCGCAGATGAGGCGGACTGCGATAACCTTATCGGGGTGCGACGCAAACAGCTCGCGGCGCATGATGCGCTTGCCCTGCCTGTAGCTGACCGAGGCGATCGCCGTGTCAAGATCGAGCGAGCGGATGTAATCAGACTTGCGGTCGGAGCCGTCGAATGTCAGAACGAGGTCGCCCAGGGGCAGATATGCCTGGCTCCATGTGCTCATGAAGTCGGATTCTATAATATCCTGCGACTCGCGCAGCTTTCCGTCAAGCGCGAGTGCGCGGGCCTTCTGAAAAGCCTCGAACGAACCGTGGCGTATAGTGTTCTTCGGGTGTCCCGTCCAAAGCTCGTCGTGGTTTAAAGAGACGGTCTCTTCCTTTACTTTGCCGTATATCATGCCGCCGAGCGTGCCGTTGCCGATGGGCAGCGCCTGAGTCCAGGCGGAGGCGGGCTTGTCATACCAAAGAAATGATGAATCCTTCATTTTTTAGCTCCTTATTTAAGAAGTAATAGACTAATAGATTATAGAAAAAATCGGGCTTTAAGTCAATGCTTTTAAGAAAATGCAGGAAACCCTGCAATTTTTGCTCTGCCGTCTTGCATTTTTGTGTGGCGGTATGCTAAAATCATGTTACATATGTAAACGGAATAAGGTGAATATCCAATATGACAAAACAGCTGCTTTCAAAAATAGAGGGCTGTTACTCTTCTATGTCCAAGGGACATAAGCGGATAGCCGACTACATAACCGAAAACTACGATAAGGCGGCGTTCATGACCGCAGCGAAGCTCGGCGACACGGTCGGCGTGAGTGAATCGACTGTCGTCAGATTCGCGTCCGAGCTCGGCTTTTCGGGCTATCCTCAGCTTCAGAAGGCCCTGCAGGAGGTAGTCAAGAGCAGGCTGACGAGCGTCCAGCGCATGGAGGCGGCGGGCGGCGAAGATATGCTCGAACACGCGTTTTCTTCCGATATCGAGACGATAAAGGTGACCCGCGAGAGCATCTCGCGCGAGGCGTTCAATGCGAGCGTTGAGGCGATAAACCGCGCGAAGCATATCTATGTTCTCGGCGTGCGCAGTGCGGCATCGCTTGCAAGCTTTGCGGCGTTCTATCTCAATTTTGTCTATGACAGCGTGACCCTCATCGAACCCGCCGGAACGGGCGAGGCGTTTGACCAGGCGTTCAGAATCAACAAGGACGATGTCTGCATCGCGATAAGCTTCCCGAGATATTCAAAGCAGACGATAAATATGCTGCGCTTTATATCCGACAGGGGAGCGACGGTTATCTCCGTTACCGACAGCGAAAATTCGCCGATAGCGCAGTTCGCGACCCATCTTCTCCTCGCGCGTAGCAGCATGGTCTCGTTCGTCGATTCCCTCGTTGCTCCGCTGAGTCTTATCAATGCGCTGATAGCGGCGGCGGCGAGCGAAAAGAGCGGTGAGGTCTACAGCAATCTCAGCTCGCTCGAAAATATATGGGACGAGTATCAGATATACCAGACCCACGAGGACGAGTAAATTTTTCAAAAAGAGGTAAATTATGCCTGAAGTGCTTGTAATAGGCGGCGGAGCGGCGGGGCTTATGGCAGCCGTCACCGCGGCAAAAAATGGCGGCAAAGTCGTTCTGCTTGAACGCAACGAAAAAGTCGGCCGAAAAATAATGATAACGGGAAAGGGCAGATGCAATGTCACAAATGACTGCGCCGATCTCAACGCCCTTATCTCGGCTGTGCCGGTCAACGGTAGATTTCTTTACAGCGCGTTTTCGCGCTTCATGCCCGCAGATACAATGAATTTCTTTGAATCCCAGCACATGCCGCTCAAGACCGAGCGCGGCAACCGCGTTTTTCCCGAGTCGGACAGAGCGTCAGATATAGTCGACGCGCTCTTCTTCGCGGCGAAGCACGCAGGTGTTGATATAGTGACAGGCAGGGCAAAGGAACTCATAATCGAATCCGGTAAAGTCCGCGGCGCGATACTTCATTCCGGCGAGCGGATATATGTCGACAGAGTGATAGTCGCCACCGGCGGCAGGTCTTATCCCCAGACGGGCTCAACCGGCGACGGATATGAGCTTGCAAGACAGGCGGGGCACACCGTGACCCCGATAAAGCCGTCGCTCGTTCCGCCCGAAGCCCATGAGGGATTCTGCTCGCGGCTTCAGGGGTTGTCGCTGAGAAATGTCTCGATAACCGTTGAGGATACAAAAACGGGAAAGCACATCTATTCCGATTTCGGCGAGATGCTGTTTACACATTTCGGCGTGTCGGGTCCGATGATACTCTCCGCGAGCTCGCATATGCGGCAGATGGAGCGGGGGAGATATAAAATTATTATCGACCTCAAGCCTGCGCTTTCGGAGCAGCAGCTCGATGCGCGCGTCCTGCGCGATTTCAGCGAGAACAACAACCGCAATTTCATAAATGCGCTCAACTTCCTGCTCCCCAAAAAGCTCGTGCCCGTCATAGTCTCTCTCTCGGGCATACCCATGGACACAAAGGTCAATTCCGTCACCCGCGAACAGCGCGCGAAGCTCGTTTATCTGCTCAAGCATTTCACTGTTACGGTAACTGACTTTCGCCCGATCGAAGAGGCGGTTGTCACCTCCGGCGGCGTAAAGATCTCGGAGATAGACCCGAAAACGATGCAGTCGAAGCTCATAGACGGACTGTATTTTGCGGGCGAAGTTATAGATGTCGATGCCTACACGGGCGGATTCAATTTGCAGATAGCGTTCTCGACCGGACATCTTGCCGGAGAGAGTGCGGCTCAATAAAGAAAGCACGAAAGGAAAATCTCTATGTCAATAAATGTTGCAATCGACGGCCCCGCAGGAGCGGGCAAGAGCACAATATCACGCCGCGCGGCTCAGGCGCTCGGCTTTATCTATGTTGATACCGGCGCGCTTTACCGCACCGTCGGACTCAACGCGCTGCGCCGCGGAGTCGACCTTGAAAACCCCGAGGCTATCGCCGGGAGCGTCAAGGGTATATCCGTTGAACTCAAATATGAAAACGGCGAGCAGGCAGTGTTTTTAAACGGCGAGAATGTCTCGGCGTTCATCAGAACTCCCGAAGCGTCGATGGCGGCCTCGAAAGTCTCGGCGGTGCCCGCAGTCCGCGAGTTCCTTTTCGGTCTCCAGCAGGATATCGCCGCCAAAAACGACTGCGTCATGGACGGGCGCGATATCGGAACCGTTGTTCTGCCCCACGCGCAGGTCAAGATATTCCTCACCGCTTCCGCCGAGGAGCGTGCACGCCGCCGCTATAAAGAGCTCATAGAAAAGGGCGAAAAGGTCGAATACGAAAATGTGCTTGCAGAAATGAAGCAAAGGGATTATAATGATTCCAATCGGGCTATCGCTCCGCTCAGAGCCGCGCCCGACGCCATAACGGTCGATACGACGGAGCTTTCGCTCGACGAGTCGATAGAGAAAATAAAAAATGTTATTAAGGAGAATCTTTGATGGAACCGAAGATTAAAGGTAAAGCGTTTAACTACGACGATACCAGAGACAGAAAATTTTATGACGTTTTCGTTTGGATGTTTCATCCGCTCGCAAAGATCATCTTCAAGACGCAGTATATCGGACGCGAAAACGTGCCGAAAACGGGCAGTCTTATAATTGCCTCGAACCATCGCAACTCATACGATCCCGGTCTCATTGCCGCGGCGAGAGTCCGCAAGATCCACTACATGGCGAAGCTTGAATTGTTCAACATCTCGAAATTCACCTCGTGGATGCTCCGCCACCTGAATGCGTTTCCGATAAGCCGCGGAACGGGCGACCAGCGTTCGCTCAACTATGCCATCCGCCTTGTCGAAGAGGGCAAGGTTCTCGGCATATTCCCCGAGGGCACGCGCTCGAAGGATCCCGACGGCAAGATGCTGCCGCCCAAAGCAGGCATCGCGCTTATCGCCAAAGCCACCCATTCCGATGTTCTGCCCGCGTGCATCTATTTCGAGGGCAAGAGCAAGTTCCGCAAGAAGATAACCGTCCGCTTCGGCGAGGTCATTCCCTATGAGGAGCTCGGACTTACGGACGAATCAAATATGAGTGAGATAAAGGACGCTTCCAGACTTGTCATGGGCAAGATAGGGGAGCTGCTTGAAAAGGGTCATGAAAAAGATTGAGGTTGCAAAAACGGCGGGCTTCTGCTTCGGGGTCAACCGCGCGGTCGAGATGACATATAAGCTCGTTGACAGCGGAAAAAAAGTCGCTACTTTCGGTCCCCTGATACATAACCCGGTCGTTATAGAAGATCTTGAGAAAAAGGGTGTTAGGGTGATAAACTCGCCCATAGAAGCGTCCGCCGATACTACCGTCGTCGTCCGCACCCACGGAGTCGGCGCGAGCGTCTACCGCAGCCTTGAGGCTACGGGTGCCGATATCTGCGATGCGACCTGCCCGTTTGTCAAGAAAATACACAGGATAGTCGGCGAGAATTCATCGCCCGATATCCCCGTGCTCATCGCCGGAGACAGCGGTCATCCCGAGGTCATCGGCATTATGGGTCACTGCCGCGGCGAGTGCTTCACTTTCCGCAACGCCGAAGAACTCCGTGAAATTTTCGAAAATCATCCGGAATATTCCGAGAAGAAAATAACGGTCGTCTCACAGACCACTTTCAGCGTAAAAGAATGGCAGGAATCCCTAAAAATAATAAAAATACTATGTACAAATGCAAATGTTTTTGATACAATATGTAATGCTACGCAGGATAGGCAGAAAGAGGCTTCCGAGCTGTCGCAGCGGGTCGATATGATGATTATCATCGGCGGCTCGCAGAGTTCCAACACGGCAAAGCTCAAGGGAGTGTGCGAAAAAAACTGCCCGACTTATCTTGTGGAGCGCGCAGCGGATGTTAAAAATATCGATTTTTCCGCCTGCGATGTTGTCGGCGTTACTGCAGGGGCATCAACCCCTGCGTGCATAATAAAGGAGGTACTTTGTAACATGTCCGAAATTCTTAACGAACAATCCAAAGAGCTTGAGGAAGGCGCAGTCGAGCGTAAGACCGATGTCGCTGAGGCGGCTGCCGGTGAGCTCGAGGAGAGCGCAGCTTCCGCACAGCCGGCGGAGGAGGTGCCTTCCGAAGAAGCAGACGAGCAGGACTTCTCCAAGGCTCTTGAGGAGTCTCTCAACAGCATGAACAACGACCAGAAGGTCACCGGTATCGTCATGGGCTTCTCGCCCACAGAGATCCAGGTCGACATTGGCAGAAAGCATGCCGGCTATGTCCCCATGGACGAGTACAGCGCAGATCCTGCCGCTGACCCGAAGAAGGAGCTCAAGATAGGCGACGAGATCGGTCTTATCATCATGAAGACCAACGATGCAGAGGGCACCGTTATGCTTTCCAAGCGCCGTTATGACGCTATGCAGGCATGGCGCGATATCGCTGACGCGGCTGAGACCGATAAGGTTTTCGAAGGCGTTGTCACCGATGTTGTCAAGGGCGGCGTTATCGCTGTTACCGACGGCGTTCGCGTTTTCATCCCCGGTTCTCTTGCAACCGCATCGCGCAGCGAGTCTCTTGACAGCCTTCTGAGAAAGAACGTCAGGTTCCGCATCATCGAGGTCAACAACTACAAGAGAAGAGCTGTCGGCTCCATCCGTGCCGTCCTCAAGGAGGAGAGAAAGGCCGCTGAGGAAGCTTTCTGGGCACAGGCTGAGGTCGGTCAGAAGTATACCGGCACCGTCAAGTCTCTTACCAACTACGGCGCATTCGTCGACATCGGCGGCGTGGACGGAATGGTTCACATCTCCGAGCTTTCCTGGAAGCGCATCAAGCATCCGTCGGATGTCCTGAAGGTCGGCGACGTTATAGATGTATACATAAAGGCTCTCGAT
>ENA-USZK01001007-USZK01001007.1-human-gut-metagenome-genome-assembly--contig:-NODE-1007-length-12815-cov-5.434998_pt1 | contig 12815 bp, 10 predicted proteins | sample MGYA00250043_ERZ773534 | MGnify/ENA primary metagenome ERZ773534 (study PRJEB29103, sample SAMN06112056) | human gut metagenome | biome: human gut; feature: ankylosing spondylitis patient; material... | reverse complement strand
TTTTCCCGTACCTTCTTCAGCTCGCCCTTATCGGCATAGACCGCCTTGCCGTCCGCGTCGTTGTGTACGGCCTGAATATCGCCGTAGATCAGCTCGCCGGAGTCCATCTCGGTCAGCAGCGTGGCGCAGCGCAGCAGCGTGGATTTGCCGCTGCCGGATGGGCCGATAATGGCCACCACCTCTCCCTTTTCCACGGAGAGGCTGATGTCCTTCAGTACGTGCAGCGTCTCGTCGTTGAAGCTCTTCTGCACGTGGTTCATCTGTAACAGTTTCATAGTCTCCCCCTTACTTGTAATAGCTCATGCGCTTCTCTATTCTGCCCATGACGAAGTCCACGACCGCGTTGAACACAAAGTAGAATACGCCCGCCACCAGGAACGGCATGAAGCTCGACTCGGAGTTTGAGATCTGCTTGCCGATGGTGAACATCTCCTGATAGGAGACGGTAAAGGCCATGGAGGTGTCCTTCACCAGCGTGACCACTTCGTTGGTGATGCTGGGCATGACGCGCTTGAACACCTGCGGCAGGATGATGTGGATGAAGGTCTGCGTCTTTGTGTAGCCCAGCACCTCCGCCGCCTCATACTGTCCCACCGGCATGGATTCGATACCGCCGCGGTATATCTCGGCAAAGTAGGCCGCGTAGTTGATGGCAAAGGCGATCACCACCGGGATCAGCTTATTGCGCGCCACAGGCACATCCCAAAGGTAATACGGGCCGTAGGTCACAGCCAGCAGCTGCAGCATCAGCGGCGTGCCGCGCAGGATGGAGATAAAAAAGCGGGTAACGCTGGAGACAAGCCAGTTCTTGCTCATACGCAGCAGGGCAACGACCATGCCCAGGGGGAGAGAAAACAGCAGCGTCAGGGAGAAAATGGCGCAGGTTTTGGAAAGTCCCTCGCCCATCTTCACGATCATTGTCAGTAAGGTCATATCGTATCCTCAATTCACACACATACGCTCCCGGAGGCGAGGCTGCCTCCGGGAGCCGGTATGTTATTCCGTCAGTGGCCTTGCGGGATCAGCCCAGCAGCGTCAGGTTGTTCACGATATCGGGGTACTTGGCCGCGATCTCGGCGTAGGTGCCGTTGGCGACCAGCTGCGCCACAGCGCCCTCGATCTGCTCGCACAGCTCCGCGTCACTGCCGCGGAAGGCGATGCCGTACTGCTCAGCGCCCAGACCCTCGTCCAGCACCGTGAAGCCCTCGTTCTTCTCGGCATAGGCGACAGCCACGGGCTTGTCCACGATCACGGCATCCACAGCGCCGCCGCCCAGCTCGGTGAAGCACTTCAGGAAGCTGTCGCAGGTGGTCAGCTCAGCGAAGGTAGCTTTCAGATCAGCCAGGTCGCCGCCATCGGCCAGCAGCGCCTCGCCGGAGGTGCCCAGCTGGACAGCCACGACCTTGCCGGCCAGATCAGCGGAGGACTTGATGTCGCTGCCCTCCTTGACCATGATGACCTGGGTGTTGTCATAGTAGGGGGCGGAGAGCACGTAGCCGGCCTCCTTCATGGAGTCCAGGATCGTCATGCCGGACCAAACGCAGTCGCACTCGTTGGCATCCAGCTGCACCAGCTTCTGATCCCAGTTCACAGGGAACACCTGCATATCCCAGCCCAGCAGGTCGCAGGCGGCCTTGCAGACCTCCACGTCGAAGCCGGTGTATTCACCGTTCTCATCTATGTAGCTGAAGGGGGGGTACTCCGCGTCGATGCCCATAATAAAGGTCTTTGCGGCAGCGGCGTCGTCCTTCTTCTCGTCCTTCTGCTCGGTCTTGCCGCAGGCCGCCAGAGACAGTGCCATTACCATGGCCAAGATCATTGCAAGTATTTTTTTCATTGTTTTTTCTCCTTTTCCGCCGGAAGTCCGGTCTTTGTCTTGTTTTCTGCCGGTGTTCCGGCGCTCTGTTTACTACGCTACCAATTTACCACTTTACCAAGCTAATGTAAATAGTCTTGTGTTCCAAATTATTCTGTTTTTTCTTGTCTGATTTGTACAAAACATAAAAAAGGCCGCAGCGTAAAGCGCTGCGGCCCCCTTATAACCGTGCGAGTATGCCTATAAGCCGGGTTCTGTTTTGATAGTCATCTATCTACGCGTGCCGTCGCCGGTACGCTCCAGCCACCTCGGGAGCAGCCGGGCCGGCCTATGCTCCCATACCGGTGTTGCTCCGGATAGAGTTTACAGCGACGGTCGCTTTCACACGCCGTCGGGTGAGCTCTTACCTCGCCTTTCCACCCTTACCTCATCGACGCAAAGCCGACGGGCGGTATATCTCTGTTGCACTTTTCCTGAAGTCGCCTTCGGCGGGCGTTACCCGCTATCCTTGCCCTGTGGAGCCCGGACTTTCCTCATGGACGGGCTTTCGCCCTGTCCCCGCGACTATCCAGCGTACTCGCTGGGTCAATTCTACCCAAACGGCGGCGGAAAGTCAACGAAAATTTATCGGACACGGGGGATCAGCAGCATTTTATCCGGTACCGTTCCCTCCTCCAACTGGTTCACCGCGCGAATCAGCTCCTCGTCGGTGCGGTACTGCTTTGCCGCATCCCACAGAGTCTCTCCCGGCGCCAGACGCCGCATGACCAGAGATGGCCGGCGGGCATTTTCCTGCTCAGGCAGACACTGCACCGCACTGACGGTTGACAGCGTTTCACGGGGCGCGGCGGCGGGCGATACCGCCACCGCCTGCCGCAGATCACAACCGCTGCCGGTGAAGGCTACCTCCGGTGCGCCGCACAGGGTACAGACCTCTCCCTCTCCCAGCGGCAGCTGCGCCATTTTTTCGGTGACGGCCGGGGCCTCCTCCTCGTCCAGATACAGCAGACGCATACGCACGTCGGCGCAGGGCGTACCGTCTTCTCCGGCGGAGGGCGCGCAGGCGGTATCCGTAACGAACACGAAGGGCCGCTGACGGCCGAAATCCAGATGCTGGACCGCCTCCTGCCGCACGGGGCGCTCCGGCGCCAGGGGCAGGGACCGTTCTGCCGTTTCCAGCTTAGTGCCGCAGTGGGTGCTGTACAGATCCGTAACGCAGGATACCGTCTCCTTACGCGTGATACGCAGCAGCAGCCGAAGCTCCGCCGAGACGGAGAATCCGCTGCTCTCCTCGGTCCGCAGCAGACGCGCCTCGCCGCAGATCAGCTGCACCCGGGCGGCAACATCCCCCTCCTCACCGCCGGCCGGGCTGTCCACGATCTGGGAGAAGGGCACAGCGGCGGTGTATGTATGCAGCTTCTGCTGCTGGCAGCGATACAGGGCACAGAGAGTCAGTTCGCCCTTTACCAGCAGCTTGGCGCCCACCAGCTGGCAGGAGGCGACCTGGGGGTACAGGCGGCAGAGGAGCAGGTCCTCCGGTGCCGGCTGGCCGGCCGGTACCGTGACCTCACCGGCGACGGCACACTCACGCTCCGCCATGGCGGCAGTCATACACAGCTCATGCTCCCGGCGGCGCAGCCGCAGGGCGGGGTCCTCCTCCACGCCGCAGCACAGCTGTACGGTGGTGCAGGTATAGCCGCAGACCGTCCACTCCGGCATCAGACGCAGGGACAAACGGCGGGGCGTCAGTGCCTGGGCCTCGCACAGCAGCAGCCTTCCGGCGGCCCACAGCACCTGGCAGGCCGCCAAGGGGCGATTCTCCGCCGTGCAGACAAAGGGCACCGCCTGGGTCAGACTCCGCAGTCCCACGCTCTCCTCTGAGGTATACAGCACCGTGACCCGAACAGTACCCTTCAGTTCCAGATTGCCGCTGCGGGCGGTGATGGACCGCAGACACAGTGTGCCCGAGGCCTCCACCACGCGCCCCATGTCCGGGCAGTAATCGGGGATGGCTGCCTCCAGCGTTTCCTCGTGGGTCAGCGTCAGCCGGGGCACCTCATCCCAGCAGGTGATATCCTTCCATTGCAAGCCACATTCCATCGTTCCAGCCCTCACATTCCTATGGTTTGTGACCATTCTATGTGTGAACTCCGGCGGTTATGCCGCCACGCCGAACAGCCGGCGCAGCAGTCCCCGCATCCCACGGGGCGCCCGCCAGACGATGATCCTCATGCCCTCACCTCCTGTCCCTCAAGCACGCGATGCCGCAGGCGATCAGCAAAAACGACACCAGGAACATTAAGCAGCCCACCGGGAACACCGCCGCGATCAGGATACCCAGTCCCAATCCCAGCGCACAAATGCCCAACCAGCAGCAGCCGCCCCATCTTCGCACCGTATATCCCTCCCCCTGCTCCAGTATATGAATCGCAAAAAGCGGAGTGCATCGCACTCCGCTTTTTCACTTCTTCTGCCAGGCCCGCAGGTCCTTCAGTTCATCATAGAGCCGCAGATAGCTCCTGTGGCGGCTGGCGGGGATATCGCCGTCCTGCACAGCCTGCAGCACACGGCACCCTTTTTCCTTTGTGTGGGTACAGCCGGTAAAGCGGCACTGGTCCACATAGGGCGCAAATTCGGGGAACGTCTCCGGCAGGTGCGCCTTCAGCTCCAGGTCCATTTCCTCTGTATCAAAGGAGGAAAAACCCGGTGTGTCGATCACATAGGTGCCGCCGCCCAAAGCAAACAGCTCCACATGGCGCGTGGTGTGGCGGCCGCGGCCCAGAGCCTTGCTGACCTCGCCCACCGGCAAATGCAATTCCGGCAGCAGCCGATTCAGCACGCTGGATTTCCCCACGCCGGAGTTCCCGGTAAAGGCATTCAGCTTTCCGGCGATGGCGGCGCGAAGCGTCTCCAGTCCCTCCCCTGTCTCGGCGCTGATACGCAGCACCGGCAGGGCGGAATGACTATAGATGTCATACAACTCGTCCGCCGTGTTCAGATCGCACTTGTTCAGACACAGCAGCACCTGACAGCCCTTCAGGGCGGCGATGGCGGCAATGCGGTCAATGAGATACGGCTCCGTCACAGGGATGGCGGCGGAGGCCAGGATGACCAGCTGATCGACATTGGCGGCGGCGGGACGGGAAAACACATTGCGGCGCGGCTCCACAGCCTCCACAAAGCCTTCGCCCCCGCCCAGGTCGCGGACCTGGACCCAGTCGCCCACCAGCGGGCTCATGCCCTCCCGGCGGAACTTTCCGCGGGCGCGGCATTGCAGCGTCTCGGCTCCGGTATTTACATAGTAGAAACCACTGAGGGCCTTCTCAATGCGGCCCCGGCTCAAAAGCGTATCTCCTGAATGGCGGAGACCTTGGTGGCCCCGGTGTTCATGCTGGTAAAGACGGCGCAGACGTTAGAACTGGTCCCAGTCTTGCCGGTGAAGGTATATGTCACCGTTCCCATGGAGGCATTGATGTACTGGCTGTCCAGAGTCACGCTGTCCTGCTCGAACTCCACCTTGATCATACCCTCCATATCGCTGGGCATGGTAAACTCCACCACCCGGGCCGCTGTGGCGTCGTCGCTGTTCTTCTGCCCGCTGACGGTAAAGCTGATCTTTGTACCGCCGGGAACCTCGTTGGTGGGCTTGATGCTCTGCTCGATCACCTGACCCTGGGGTGCAAAGCTGAATGCGTCATAGGTGATCTCGCCCACGGTAAGGCCCAGGTCCTGGGCATTCTGCACTGCGTTGGCGATATCCTGACCGGTGAAGGTAGGCACCGTCACCGTTTCCGGCCCGGTGCTGACCCGCAGGATCACCGTCTGTCCGGCCACCAGCGGCTCGTCGGCGGCAGGGACTGTCTCGATCACGGCGTCCGCGCCGTATTTGTCGGAGGACACAGTTTCCGTGGTGATCTTCAGGTCCAGGCCCATATCGGTCAGAAGCACGCGCGCCTGGCGGTACTCCATGCCCACCAGGTCCTTCATCGGCACCTTCTCCGGCTCGGCGGCCACATAGACCTGAATGACCAGATTGCTCTTGCGGGTACGTCCGGCGGCGGGATCCTGCTCGACGATCTGCCCCGGCTGGTATTCCTCTGTGGTGCGGGTACCCTGTACCTCGATCAGGAAGATATCCTTTACGCCCTCCATCTCCTCGGCCTCCTCCACAGTCTTGCCGCGGATATCGGGCACGGGGTAGCTCTTGTTGCTGCCGGCAGGACCGAAATCACCCAGTATCAGCTTGAACAGCAGCACCACCAGCAGCACCGCCGCGGCAAAAATCCCGGCGATGATGGCAATAGACTTCTTATCCCGGCGGGGCGGCTCCTCTTCCTCCTCGCGTTCCCGGCGCAGCTCGCCGGTGTGCTTTTTTACGGCGGAGGCCACCTGGGCCGTGGGCAGGGGCATGGTAGGCTCGGTATCCGCGGCAGGGGCAGTCAGCTCCTGCCGGATATAGTCCATATCCACGGAGGGGTCCCGGCGGAACTTCTCCAGATCCTCGATCATGGCGTCCGCTGAGGCGTAGCGCTTGTTGGGGTCGCTGTTCATAGCCTTCATGCAGATCAGCTCCAGCGGCTCGGGGATACTGGGATCGATATCCCGGGGCGCCAGAGGCACGGAACTAAGGTGCTGGATGGCCACGGACACGGCGCTGTCGCCCTCAAAGGGCAGGCGTCCGGTGAGCATCTCATACAGCACAACGCCGGCGGAATAGATATCCGAGCGCGCGTCGATACGGTCGCCCCGGGCCTGCTCCGGCGAGATGTAGTGCACGGAGCCAAGCGCCTCCTGGGTCAGTGTCTGCCCCTGGTTGGCAAGGCAGGCAATGCCGAAATCAGCCACCTTCACGCTGCCGTCCCGCAGGACCATGATGTTCTGGGGCTTGATATCACGGTGGATGATGCCGCGGCTATGGGCGTGGCTCAGGCCCCGCATGATCTGGGTGATGAAGTGCAGGGACTCCCGCCAGTCCATGCGGCCACGGCGCTCCATATACTGCTTCAGCGTGATGCCGTCGATCAGCTCCATGACGATGTATTCCCGGTCCGGATTGGTGGACACGTCATACACCGACACGATGTTGGCGTGGCTCAGCTGCGCTACCGCCTGGGACTCATCGTGGAACCGGCGACGGAAATCCGCGTTGTCCGCCAGGTCGCTTTTCAGTATCTTGATGGCCACAAGGCGATTCAGCCGGTGGCACCGGGCCTTATAGACATTGGCCATACCGCCGGAGCCGATCAGCTCCAGTATTTCGTAGCGATCATCCAGCATTTTTCCGATATACTGATCCATGTGGTCACCTCCCTTCTCCGTTCAGCAGCAGCACCGCCGTGATGTTGTCCGGTGCGCCCCGCTGAAGCGATATTTGTAACAGATGGTCAAGGCATTCGTTCACGTCCCCATCGTGGAGGACCTCAAACAGCATCTCCTGATCCGACACGGTGTTCACCAGTCCGTCGGAACAGAGCAGCAGGAACTCGTCCTTGTGCCAGGGCAGTTCGAAAGCGTCCGCCTTGGCGTGGATATCCGGGCCAAGTGCCCGGGTGATGAGATTGCGGTTGGGGTGCGTTCGGGCCTCCAGCGGCGTCAGGTCACCCTTGGCCACCATATTCTCCACCACCGAGTGGTCACGGGAGATCTGGAAAATACCCTCCGGCGTGATGTGATAGGCACGGCTGTCGCCAATGTTGCCGATGACGGCCATGTCGGACCGGGCCACGGCGCACACCAGCGTGGTACCCATGTGCTGGTACTCTGCGTTCCGCGCCGCCTCCTGCCGGATGGCGTCATTGGCGCAGGCGATAGCGCTGAGCATTGCCTGCCGCAGCTGCGGGATGTCCATATCGTCCCGCAGGCTGTCGCGCAGCTCCTTTTCGAACCGGGCTACGGCGATGGCGCTGGCCACCCGCCCACCGTTGGTGCCGCCCATACCGTCGCACACCACGGCCGCGTGGAATGCGCCGGCCTCGAACACGGCGTAGGCGTCCTGATTCTCGCTCCGCACCAACCCGGTATTGGTGATCCCCCACATTTTCATAGTCGCTCACATCCTTTATTCCGTAAAGAGTCCATGTCTCACAGTTGGCCGCGTTCCTGCATTTCCTTCCGCCGCAGCTGGCCGCAGGAGGCGTCGATATCGCCGCCCAGGCTTCTGCGGACCGTGGCGGTAACACCCAAACTCTCCAGCTTTTGCTGGAAAGCGCCGATGCGTCTGCTGGGCTTATACGGGCTCTCCACCACGTCGTTCAGGGGTATCAGGTTCACGTGGCCCGGCATACCCTTCAGCTTTTTCGCGATCAGCTCCGCCTGCCAGTCGTGGTCGTTGACGCCGTCGATCATGGCATACTCAAAGCTGATGCGCCGCCCGGTCTTTTGGAAGTATCTGTGGCAGGCGGCAAACAGCGTCTCTACATCATACGCCCGGTTCACCGGCATAATGCGGCTGCGGGTCTCGCTGTCCGGCGCGTGAAGGGAGACAGACAGCGTTAATTGAAGCTGCCGCTCCGCCAGCGCATCGATCCCCGGCACTACGCCGCAGGTGGACAGGCTGATATGCCGCATACCGATGTTCATCCCGTGGGGGCTGTTGACCAGCTCCAAAAAGCGCAGCACATTGTCCATGTTGTCCAACGGCTCGCCGATACCCATGAGCACGATGTTGGAGACAGGCAGGCCGCTGTCCAGCTGGGTAAACAGCACCTGGTCCAGCAGCTCAGAGGGCCGCAGGTCCCGGACCTTGCCGGCAATGGTGCTGGCGCAAAAGGCGCAGCCCATGCGGCAGCCCACCTGAGAGGAGATACACACGGTGTTGCCGTGGTGGTACTGCATGAGGACTGTCTCGATGCAGTTGCCGTCGGCCAGCTCCCACAAATATTTAACGGTCCCGTCCAGCTTCGAGGTCTGCTTCCTGGCCACGGTCGGCGCTGTGATGAAGCACGTCTCGGCCAGCTGGGCACGCAGCGGCTTGGACAAGTCGGTCATCTCGTCAAAGGAGCGCACGCCACGGTGCAGCCAGGTGAATACCTGCTTGGCACGGAAAGCCGGCTGTCCCATATTCTTAAAAAAGTCGGCCAGCTGACGCTCGATCATGGATTTGATGTCGGTCATGCAATTCGCTCCTTGACGTTATCCCCTGCGGCGCATACGGCAGATGTAAAATCCATCGGTGCCGGTCCGCTGGGGCCACAGTGTCACATCACCGGGACAGCTTCCGATACCGGGCAGGGTAAATTCCTCTTTCGCAAAGTCCGGGTGTACGTCCAAAAAGGCCGACACCACGCCGCCGTTTTCCTCCGGCAGGACGGTGCAGGTGGCATACACCAGCACGCCGCCGGGACGGACGTAGGCGGACACGTTGTTCAATATCGACAGCTGGACGGCGGGCAGCTGTGCCAGCTGCGCCGGATCCTTCCAGCGGATATCCGGTTTCTTGCGGATAATGCCCAGGCCGGAGCACGGCACATCGGCCAGAACCACATCGGCCTGCTCCACCCAGCCGGCGTGATGCTCCCGCCCATCGGCCAGCGCTGTGCGGATGATAGTGATCCCCAGCCGTGCCGCACCGCTTTCGATGAGCTTCAGCTTGTGGGGGTGAATGTCACAGGAGAGGATATCGCCCCGGTTCTCCATCTGCATGGCCATGACAAAGGATTTGCCGCCAGGGGCGGCGCACACATCCAGCACCCGATCGCCGGGCTTCGGTCCGGCGGCAATGGCCGCCAAACGCGCCGCGGCATCCTGCACCGTGCAGCGTCCCGACGCAAAGGCGGACAGACGCTCCAAATCGCCGGTACCGGTGACTTCAAAGCAGCCCTCCAGCCAGGGATGGGGCACCAGACGGACACCGTCCGATCGCAGCTCATTTTCCAATTCCGCCGGCGTGGTCTTCAGCGGATTGGCCTGTATCACCGTGGGAACAGGCTCGTTATCCAACCGCAGGAACGCCTCGGCCTCCTGCTCGCCGGCCAAAGCCGTCAAGCGCTCCACCAACCACCTGGGATGGCTGTACTGCACCGCTGCTTTGGAAATAAAACTATTCTGCGGCAATGGCGGTAAAGTGTTTTTGCTTGACGCACATTTCCGCAGCACCGCATTGATCATGCCCGCGGCACGGGTCTTGCCCCGGCGTTTTGTCAGCTCTACTGTCTCGTGAACAGCAGCCCGGTCGGGCACCTTGTCCATGAACAGTATCTGATATATACCCAAACGCAGCAGGCAGGCCACCACCGGTTCCAGCCGGGCGGCTTTCTGCGTACACCAATGGTCGATATAGTAGTCCAGCAGTGTCCGGTTTTGCACCACGCCGTAGGTCATCCGGGTACACAGCGCCGCGTCCCGGGCCTCCAGCCCGGACTGGGCCGCGATACGCTTCAGGCTGCCGTCAGACCACGCGCCCCGGCGCTCCATCTGCAGCAGCGCCTCCAGCGCCGCGTCCCGCGCGTCACGGGGCGTCACAGGCCCAGCGGGACCGGATGGCCCCGCAGATAATCCGCCGCTGCCATGCGCTTGCCGCCCTCGCCCTGCAATTCAAGAACACGCAGCAACCTGCCGTCGCCGCAGGCAATGGCCAGGCCGTTTTTGTCCGCCTCCACCACGCTGCCCGCCGGGGCGGAGGTCTCTCCGCCTACCGCGGTGCGGTGGACCTTGACCGGCTTGCCTGCCAGCACCATGGATGCACTGGGCCAGGGCACCAGGCCCCGCACCTGATCGTGCAGCTGCTGCGCCGACCGGGAGAAATCCATCGGCGAGAGGCTTTTATCCAGCATGGGCGCGTAGGTGTGCGCCGCGTGATCCTGCGCCGTCCGGGTAACGGTGCCGCGTTCGATCTGCCCGATGGCCTCATGCAGCGCTTCCGCGCCAAGCTCCGCCAGCCGCGCCGTCAGCGCCACCGCGTCCTCGTCCGGATCGATGGCCGTCTCGCGGCACAGTATCACATCTCCCGCATCCAGCTCCGGCGCCATATACATAATGGACACGCCTGTCACAGCGTCACCGTTGAGGATCGCCCAGTTGATGGGCGCCGCGCCCCGGTACTTCGGCAGGATGGAGGAGTGTACGTTGATGGCACCGTACTTTGGCGTGTTCAGGATGTCCTCCGGCAGGATACGGCCATAGGCTGCCACCACGATCAGCTCGGGATCAAGAGACCGCACCAGCTCCAACGCCGTACCGTCCTTCATTTTCAACGGCTGATATACGTGCAGTCCCTGCGTCAGGGCATATTCCTTCACTGGCGGCGCGATCAGCTTCATGCCGCGGTTCTTCGGCTTGTCCGGCTGGGTGAACACGCCGCAGATGTCGTGTCCGTCGGCCACCAGCCGTTTGAGGGAAGCCACGGCAAAATCCGGCGTTCCCATAAACAGAATACGCATTACTTGTCCTCTTCTTCCTCGATCTCGTACTCGTCGGCGTGCGCCTCCAGCCACTTCTGCAGCTCCTCGCCCTCCATGAGCCGGTCGGTATGCTCCACGAACAGATGACCATCCAGGTGCTCGATCTCATGGCAGAAGCATCGGGCCGTCAGGCCCTCGTCTTCGACCTCGAACCACTGACCGTCCCGGTCCTGGGCACGGACACGCACCACCTCAGGCCGCGTTACCACGCCGTATTTCCCGGGAACGCTCAGGCAGCCCTCCAGCCCGGTCTGTTCTCCCTCGGTGTAGATGATCTCCGGGTTCACCAGCTCGATCAGCTGATCCTCCTCGTCCAGCACCACGCACACCCGGCGCAGTACGCCCACCTGGGGCGCAGCCAGACCCACGCCGCCGGAGTCGGCCAGCGTATCGGCCAGATCGTCCAGCAGCGTATGCAGCCGGCTGTTAAAATCTGTAACCGGGCGGCACACCTTGCTCAGGCACGCCTCGCCCTCCAACGCGATCTTTCGTAAAGCCATAATCTTACCTCGTATTTCCTGGATCTAATCCATTTTATCGCAGTCCGTATAAATATGCAGTCGCCGGTTTTCGGGCCGCTGCACAAAGGCTCGCATGAACCCCGCCAGCAACTCCCGAATCGGCGCGATATTCTGCCCAAGCACCAGCAGGCGGTAACGGTATACGCCGTTGACCTTCACCACCGGCGCCGGCGCAGGCCCAATGACCTGTATCCCCAGCGCATCATAGGGCGGCTTCTTCGCCGTATTCCCGATCCCCTGCCGCAGCAGCTCGATAGCCCGACGTACCGGCGTCTCCTCCGGTCCCGTCACCGTAACGGTGAACTGATCCGCAAAGGGCGGGTCCTGCCGCAGGCAGCGCAGCGTGATCTCGGCGTCGTAAAACCTCTGATAGTCCTGGGCGGCCGCCGCCTGTATCACATCATTCTCCGGTGTGTAGGTCTGTATCACAGCCCGACCGACCTTGTCGCCTCGGCCCGCACGGCCAACCACCTGTGTCAACAGATTGAAGGTCCTCTCCGCCGCCCGGTAGTGATCCACATATAGGGACAGGTCGGCGCTGAGCACACCCACCAGCGTCACATTGGCAAAATCCAGCCCCTTGGCCACCATCTGGGTGCCCAGCAGAATGGGGATCTGCCTCTCCTCAAATTCCTTCAGCAGTGCCTCATGTCCCACGGATACGGTGTCCGCATCCATCCGCAGCACCTCGACTCCCGGGAACAGCTCATGCAGCTCCTCCTCTACCCGCTGGGTACCAAAGCCGATATACTTCAGTGTGCCGCCGCACTCCGGGCACACCGTCGGCGCAGCGTGTGAATAGCCGCAGTAGTGGCACATCAGCCGGTCATTGGCGCTGTGGTATGTCAGGTATACACTGCACCGCGGGCACTCCGGCACATAGCCGCACTGGGGACACAGCAGCTGGCGGCTGCTGCCCCTGCGGTTCAGGAATAGGATGCTCTGCTCCCCCGCAGCGATATTTTTCGCCAGTTCCTCCTGCAACGGGCGGCTGATAACGGTGCCCGAAACCGCCCGGCACGGTTACGCGGTTGTTGCCGATGCCCAGGTTCAGTACACCCTGGTTGGTTATCTTATGTT
>ENA-USZK01001002-USZK01001002.1-human-gut-metagenome-genome-assembly--contig:-NODE-1002-length-12865-cov-5.897013_pt1 | contig 12865 bp, 15 predicted proteins | sample MGYA00250043_ERZ773534 | MGnify/ENA primary metagenome ERZ773534 (study PRJEB29103, sample SAMN06112056) | human gut metagenome | biome: human gut; feature: ankylosing spondylitis patient; material... | reverse complement strand
TTTTTTTTTTTTAATGTTACGGCGACCACCGAGATCTACACTCTTTCCCTACACGACGCTCTTCCGATCTAGAGCGGCCAGCAGATCGGTGGGATTCATGGCGGACCTCCTTACCTCAGATCTCTGCCCACTGGACCGGGGAGCCGTGCTCCCGCAGCAGGTCCAGCAGGTCCCGGGTGGACAGCCACACGGTGGCGGTGTTGTCGTTGGGGTGAACGCCGATGCGGCCTCCCTCGAAATCCCGGTCCAGATAGAACTGCACCGACCGGTCCGGATCGTTCAGCAGGCCCAGAGGCGTCACGGACCCGGGGGCCAGGTGCAGCCGGGCCATCAGGTCCTCTGGGGAGGCGAAGCTCAGCCGGGTAGTGCCGTGGCGGCGCTGAAACTCCTTCAGGTCTACCCGCTTGTCGTGGCGGATGGTGATGAGATAGTAATTCTGCTTTTTGGCGTCCCGGACGAAGATGTTCTTGGCATCGTCCTCCGGATACGGCATATCCACGGCGGCGCACTCCTCCATATTGAACACCGCCGGGTGCTCGGTGATCTCAAAGGCCACGCCCCGGGCCCGGAGATAGTCATAGGTTTCCTGCTTGGTCATGGGATGCTCCTCCTTGGATGCTCTGGCAATTTTGCTTTATTGTAGCAGAGGGCGGCAGCCATTGCAAGCCCGGGAAAAACTCCCGTCCGCCGGGGCGGCACATTTGTGCATTATGCGGATTCCCTTTCGGGGGAAATTGCCGTACAATGAATGGGAAAATATACAGGGAGAGAACCGGAATAGTAGCATTATTTTCTTTGACATCGACGGCACCGTCATGGACCTGGACGGCACCATTCCCCCGGAGAAGGAACGGAAATATCTCCAGATCATCTCCGACGAAAGCCGCCGCCTCAGCCGCCTGGTCCGCCGGATGCTGGATATCTCCCAGATACAGTCCCAGCAGGACATGAAGAAGGAGGACTTTGACCTGTGCGAGAGTATGCGCCTGGCCCTGCTGTCCATGGAGCAGAAGATCACCGACCGGGGCCTGGACGTGGAGGCGGACATCCCCGAGGATTCCGTCATGGTCCAGGGGGTCAACGACCTGATCACCCAGGTGATCTATAACCTGCTGGAAAACGCCGCCAAGTTCGCCGCCCCCGGGTCCACCCTGTACCTGGGGCTGACGGAGACCGGCGGCGACAAGGCGGTGGTCACCGTGCGCAACACCGGCCACACCATTCCGGCGGAGGAGATTCCCCTGCTGTTCGAGCGCTTCCACAAATCCGACAAATCCCGCAGCGAGGACAAGGACGGCTACGGGCTGGGCCTGTACGTGGTGAAAACCATCCTGTCCCAGCATAAGGAGAAGATCACCGTCACCAGCGAAAACGGCGTCACCTCCTTCAGCTTCACCGTGCAGCTGGCCCACCCCATGCGCAATACATGAGAGGAACTTTTGCTATGACAGACGAAAACAAGGATATCTGCCCGGAAACTCCGGAAAATCCGGACCTGCCGGAGACCCCGGAAGCGGCCCCGGAGGAGCCGAAGGAGGTAGTCTCCTGGTACATTCCCCAGGAGCCCCAGGGCCGGGAGGTGGTCAGCTACTATGTCCAGCGGGACCCCATGCCCCAGAACGTCTGGCAGCAGGCCGCCAAAAAGGAGAAGCGCCGCAGCCGTCTCTGGCTGTGGATCTCCCTGGCCGTGCTGGCGGTGACGGTGGCGGCGGTGGTGCTGGCAGCCATACTGGGCGGCAGCAGCGGCAGCGGACAGCATCGGCCCCTGCCCGACGGCGACGGCGACAACCCAATGCTGGTGTCATTTGGAAGCAGCTGTCTGCATAGGCCAAGGCACATCCCAGTAAAACCGGAGTGGCGGCTCCTGCCAATGTTTTAGGGCGGGCGGCTAGAAGCCATGCTTTTATTGAGTTAACTTGAACAATTTCCATTTCTATTTATAATTAAGGTTGTGCAAAGATAAAACAATTAATTCTGTATCTTTGTCTCCAAATAGAAAGGATTATGAAGAAACAGTTTCTTTTTTTGCTTTTAGCGGTTATTCTTTTGTCTTCTTGCGCCACAGCTACTTTGTCCGAGTTTCCGGGGGTAGGGCGTGTGAAGCAATATGATTTTTATAGTTATGATATTCCACCCGCTTTTGACGGTTTTCGGATAGGGTTTGCTTCGGATTTTCATTATGAGAGTCGCTTTAAGAGGAGTGAATTGAACAGCGCGGTGCGGGCATTAAAGTCAATGCATGCCGATGTCTTGCTGTTGGGTGGAGATTATCGTGGCAAGAAAGGTGGAAATCTGGATACTTTGTTCACCGCCTTGAGCAGAGTTTATACGCCTTACGGAACATTTGCTGTGATGGGAAATCATGATTATGGCTATTGTTATTCCGAAGTGGTGGAGGCCATGCAAAAGAATCATGTGCGGTTGATGGAACATAAAAGCTATAAGCTGATGAAAGATGGTCAGTATATTATAGTGAGCGGTGTACGCAATCCGTTTGATTTAAAAAAGAATGGTGACTCTCCATCCCAGCATTTTCCGGCGGATGATTTTATTATATTGCTCACGCATACTCCCGATTATGCAGAAGATACCGATGTGTCGAATGCCAATTTGGTGTTAGCGGGGCATACTCATGGTGGGCAGGTGAGCTTGTTTAAAAAATATTCTCCGGTAAAGCACTCTATTTATGGAAACCGTTTTCTGACTGGTTGGAAAGAGAATAGCAAAGGTACTCCGATTATTATAACCAATGGATTGGGTACTTCGCGCGTTGACGTCCGTTTATTTACTCCCAGCGAAGTTGTTCTGGTAGTCTTGCATCGTGTTGAAAAGCAGAAAGAATAGACTGTTTGTCCGTTAATAATGTACAGGGTGTCCATAATCGGACACCCTTTTTTATGTTTACTTGTTGATACTTAGTGGATTAATTCCATGGCATGTACTTTGCACTTTATAAAGTGAAGCGACTCAAGAAAAAAAACGGATCATGTTGCAACGTTTTGAGAGTCATTTGCGTCTTATAAATAAAGACACAAATAAACACGAATTATAAACATTAAAAATAAGACATTATGAAAACTACAATGCTCACTAAAGCCATGATGGCAGTTCTTTTTGCAATGACAAGTGTATTAACATTGAATGCGGCCAAGCCTGTGAAGATTACAAATGAAGAGGTGGAAAATGGTCGGGTGTCGGCTAAGGTCGTTTATGAACAGGAAGGTACTTTCCTGACTCCGGAGTATCGTTTTGAGTTCAGATACAACGATAAGGGACAAATCATAGAGAAGAAAAGTATGAAATGGAATGGCACGGATTGGATAAATTATTATTGTATGGAAGTTACGTACACAGACACAGAAGCGCATATTGATTATTCTTTGTGGAATAAAAATAAAAAAGCGTTTGTCCCTACGCAGAAATATGTATATACGTTAGATGAAGCTGGGAAGTTTTTGGCGTGGCACTCATATAAAAAGGATACGACAGGCTGGGAGTTGGACGGATTGATAAATAGTAAGGTACTGCTGGCAAAGCGTTAATGGAGTGCGTCCTTTGAATTTTAGATTAAATAATTGATGTGTTTTTCCCCGGGGAATTTGGATTGTATCCTCCCGGGGATTTTTATTTTTTCAGTCGTTCATATACTGCCGGATGCAGGAAATATCGTATATCTCGTCCTTCCGCCAGTGCCTGTCTGATAAAAGTAGAACTGACTTCCAATAACGGAGTATCGGCTAATTGCACGGAAGGAGGAAGGGTTGTTGGATCAATAGTGAAATTCGGACGGGGATAGATCATTACATGATGATTCTTTAAAATCTCCTCTGCTTTGTACCAACGGGGGAATAGAAGCCAGTTGTCCGCCCCAATGATAAGGGTGAATTCCCGGTTGGGATAGGCTTTGTGTAAAGCATCCAATGTGTGTATAGTATAGGAAGGACGAGGCAGGTGGAATTCGAAGTCGGAAGCCCGGAATTTGGGATAATCCGCAATGGCCAGTTTTACCAGTTCCAATCGCAGATTATCATCCCATAAATCCGTTTGTTGCTTTAATGGATTGTGAGGAGAGACGAGAAACCATATTTCATCCAGTCCATTATATTCACATAAATAATTGGCAAGTGCCAGATGGCCCATGTGGATAGGATTGAATGAGCCGCCGAAAATACCAGTCTTTATCTTACTCTTTTCCATTTATTGTAATTCCATACTTGTCCTACAGTGACAATACCCATTGCTATGGCAATAATGTATTGCTCCATTGCCATTGCAATGATGCCTACAGCCAAAGCTATAAAACCAATGAGGATACAAAGTATCGACATTCTTTGGGCCAGTTTTTTCGGATCTTTGATCATCGTCTTATTGTTCAATAAAGTTTCTAATAACTTTCAGTGCTTCCGCCTTTGCCTTCTCCAAATCGTCATTTACTATCACGGTATCGAATTTATCGGCGAACCCCAATTCGAATTCTGCTTTTGCGATTCGGCTTTCAATCACTTCGGGGGCATCAGTACCACGGCCTTGCAGGCGTTTACGGAGTTCTTCTACACTGGGTGGTTGAATGAAAACAGACAATGCGCGGCTGCCATAATATTTTTTGATATTACATCCGCCTACCACATCTACGTCAAAAATCACATTTTGTCCGGCTTCCAATTGTTTTTCCACTTGTGCTTTCAAGGTTCCGTAGAAACGGTTTTCGTATACTTCTTCGTATTCCAGAAACTCATTATTGGCAATGCGTTGTCTGAATTCCTCAGGAGATAGGAAGAAATATTCCACACCATGCCGTTCTTTTCCGCGAGGAGGGCGGCTGGTGGCAGAAATAGAGAAAGACAGGTTCAGGTTTTGTGTCAACAGATAGTTGATAATGGTTGATTTGCCTGAACCCGAGGGGGCTGAAAAAATGATAAGTTTTCCTGTTGCCATATCTTGATTCTTTGCTTATGAGAATGGTGTCCGGTATGTGAACCGGTTACATTACATTTAACACCTGTTCTTTGATTTGTTCCAGTTCGTCCTTCATCTGCACTACGATGTTTTGCATTTCGGCATGATTGGATTTGCTGCCAGTCGTATTGATTTCGCGTCCCATTTCCTGTGCTATGAAACCAAGTTTTTTTCCTTGTCCATGACCGCCTGCCATGGTTTCACGGAAATATCTCAAGTGATTGCTCAGTCGTTGTTTCTCTTCGTTAATATCTAATTTTTCAATGTAATAAATCAATTCTTGCTCCAGGCGGTTTTTATCATAATCCACACTGATGGTCTTTTCCAAAGCATCTGTAATGCGTTCACGTATCTTGGCTACACGCTCTGTTTCGTAGGGTTCGATGGACTTTAACAAACGCTCGATGTTGTCAATCTTTTCGTTGAATTTCTTTTCCAAGGCGGTTCCTTCCTGTTTGCGGAAATCTACCAAATGGTTGATGGCCTCTTCCACTACCCGGCGGACTACCTCCCATTCGTCTTCCGAAAGTTCTTGTACATCGGCTTTGGTCAGTACGTCAGGCATTCGTAGAAGGGTTGCAAACCAATCTTCGGGCATTGGTATATGGGTCATTTCGGAAATAGATTTTATCTGATTGTAGTAGTTTTCTACAAGGGCGGCGTTAATGGGAGTGGCTGTATCCGAAACGTCTTTCTCTATCCACAGGCTGAAATCAACTTTACCGCGTTCCAATGATTTGGAAATCATATTGCGGATTTCCATTTCTTTTTCACGGTATAAAGGAGCGATCCGTGTAGACAAGTCCATTGCTTTACTATTTAAAGACTTGATCTCTACGTTAATTTTTTTTTCTCCGAATATAGCGGTTGCTTTACCGTATCCGGTCATTGACTGTATCATAACTAATATGTTTTTTTGCAAAAGTAATCTTTTTATGGAAATGAAGTATAAATAAAAGTGTATATTTGCAGATTATATTATATAAGTAGAGCATTATGTCGTGTATTTTGCATATTGAAACTTCAACAGAGGCCTGCTCTGTTGCCGTCAGTGAGGATGGATTGGCGGTGTTCTCCAAAGAGGATTTGAAAGGACCTTCACACGCCGTGCAGCTGGGCGTATTTGTAGATGAGGCTTTATCTTTTGTCGACAGTCATGGTATGCCGTTGGATGCAGTGGCTGTGAGTTGCGGGCCCGGCTCGTACACAGGGCTGCGTATTGGTGTTTCTATGGCGAAGGGTATTTGCTATGGACGTAATTTGCCACTTATCGGTCTGCCGACATTGGAGGTGTTGTGTGTGCCGGTGTTGTTACATCATGATTTGCCTGAGGATGCCTTGCTCTGTCCTATGATAGACGCACGTCGCATGGAAGTCTATGCAGCTGTTTATGATCGCGCATTGGGCGTGAAAAGGGAAATAGCCGCCGATATTGTTGATGAGCATTCCTATTTGGAGTTCCTGAATGAACATCCGGTCTATTTTTTTGGTAACGGTGCAGCCAAATGCCGTGGGCAGATTACTCATCCCAATGCTCATTTTATTGATGACATCCGTCCGTTAGGTAAATGGATGTTCCCATTGGCAGAAAAGGAAATGGTAAGGCAGAACTTTAAGGATGTGGCTTATTTTGAGCCTTTCTATTTGAAAGAGTTTGTAGCTTCCAAACCCAAAAAGCTTTTGTAACAGCCGATGAACAAATCAGTGCATAAATCATAAATTTTAAATATATATGGAGTATAATACTCAACAACGAACTTTACCCCTTCCTGAATATGGCAGAAGTGTGCAGAACATGGTAGACCACGCCTTGACCATCGAGGACAGAGCTGAGCGCCAACGTTGTGCGAATACGATTATCAACATTATGGGCGGTATGTTTCCGCATTTGCGGGATGTGCCCGATTTCAAACATAAATTATGGGATCATTTGGCTATTATGGCCGATTTCAAGCTGGATATCGATTATCCGTATGAAATTGTGAAGAAAGAAAGCCTGGAGGTGAAACCCGATATGTTGCCTTATCCGCATAATGGAATCCGTTACCGTCATTATGGACGTATTTTGGAGAACATGATTAAAAAGGCAGTGGACTATCCGGAAGGTGAGGAGAAGAAGCAGCTGATCAGCCTGATTGCAAACCACATGAAGAAATGTTTCCTGAACTGGAACAAAGACGGGGTGGAGGATCAGAAAATCTTGGATGATCTTCGCGATTACTCTAAGGGAATGATTAATCTGACCCCTGAAGACCTGCATTTGAATGAACAACAACGTGTTTATGTTCCACGCAGGCCGCAACAGAACAACAATCAGCGCAGACCGCAACAAAACAACAACCAAAGAAAGAAATATTAATTCCTAAAAAATGATACCATGGCTTCGTTTGTAATTGAAGGAGGACATAAATTGCACGGCGAAATACACCCGCAAGGTGCTAAAAATGAAGTGTTACAGATTCTTTGTGCCACTCTGCTGACCTCGGAAGAAGTGACCGTAACTAATATTCCGGACATTCTGGATGTGAACAATCTGATTCAGTTGTTACGTGATATGGGTGTCAAGGTATCAAAAACAGGGATTGATTCGTATACATTTAAGGCTGACACTGTGGATTTGAACTACTTGGAGAGTGATGAATTCTTAAAGAAATGTTCCAGTCTGCGTGGATCAGTCATGTTGGTTGGTCCGTTGGTTGCCCGTTTTGGAAAGGCTTTGATTTCAAAACCGGGCGGTGACAAGATTGGCCGCCGGCGTTTGGACACTCACTTTATCGGTATTCAGAAACTGGGAGCCTGTTTTAATTATGATGAGGAACGAAGTGTTTTCAGTATTTGCGCAGAGCATTTGGAAGGTACTTATATGTTGCTGGATGAAGCTTCGGTTACCGGTACGGCTAATATTGTGATGGCTTCTGTCCTGGCGAAGGGCAAAACGACCATTTACAACGCAGCTTGTGAACCTTATCTGCAACAACTTTGTCGTATGTTGAACCGCATGGGGGCGAAGATTTCCGGTATTGCATCTAATTTGCTGACTATTGAAGGAGTGGAAAGTCTGCATGGCTGTACGCATCGGGTGTTGCCTGATATGATTGAAGTAGGTAGTTTTATCGGAATGGCAGCTATGACAGGAAGTGAGCTTACCATTAAGAATGTATCGCATGAAAATTTGGGCATTATTCCAGAAAGTTTCCGTCGTTTAGGTATCAGAGTGGAACAGCGGGGAGATGATCTGTTTATCCCCGAGCAGGAACATTATCAGATCGAATCGTTTATTGATGGCTCTATTATGACCATAGCAGATGCTCCCTGGCCTGGGCTGACTCCCGACTTGCTCAGTGTGGTACTGGTGGTGGCTACACAGGCGAAAGGCAGTGTACTGATTCATCAGAAGATGTTTGAAAGCCGCCTGTTCTTTGTGGACAAGCTCATAGATATGGGAGCACAGATTATATTATGTGACCCTCATCGTGCCGTTGTGATAGGGCATGACCGTAATTTCCAGCTTCGTGCCGGAAATATGACTTCACCCGATATCCGTGCCGGTATCGCTTTGCTGATAGCGGCAATGAGTGCCGACGGTATAAGCCGCATACACAATATAGAGCAGATAGACCGGGGATATCAGAATATAGACCAGCGTTTGAATGCGCTTGGCGCACGTATTACTAGAATTTAGAGAAATCAATCATGATTAAGAAAGATGAAGTTTTCAAGATTGGTATATTCAACAAACCGCATGGAGTAAAAGGAGAAATCTCATTCACTTTTACGGATGATATTTTTGACCGTGTGGAATGTGAGTATCTGGTCTGTTTGTTAGACGGTATATTCGTGCCTTTCTTTATTGAAGAGTATCGTTTTCGTTCAGATACCACTGCTTTAGTCAAACTGGAAGGGGTGGATACCTCGGAAAAGGCCCGTATGTTTACGAATGTAGAGGTCTATTTCCCGAAGAAATATGTCGGTGAGGAGGAAGATTCGGATGATATACCTACCTGGAACTATTTTATTGGCTTTAAGGTGGAAGATGTGAATCATGGTGAGTTGGGCGAGATTGTGGCGGTGGATGACAGTACGATGAATGTCCTTTTTGCCATTGAGAAGGATGGCGAGGAACTTTTGCTGCCTGCCCACGAGGAATTTATCATCAAATTGGATAAGAAAAAGCGTTTGCTGACGGTCGAAGTACCTGATGGCTTGATATAAATATAGAAGGTGCGCACAATGAAGAAAAAAGGAAGGAAAGCATTTTGGCATAATTTCAAGTTTAAGTATAAACTGACCATTACCAATGAAAATACGTTGGAGGAGATTGTGGGACTGCACGTTTCCAAACTCAATGGTGTGTCTGTATTGCTGTCTGCCGTAACGGTAATTTTCCTGATTTCGGCAACTATCATTGTTTTTACTCCTTTACGTAACTATTTGCCGGGATATATGAACAGTGAGGTACGTGCGCAGGTGGTGACCAATGCCTTGCGGGCCGATTCATTACAACAAGTGGTGACGAGGCAGAATATGTATATCATGAACATTCAGGATATATTTAGCGGGAAAGTAAAAGCTGATACAGTCCAATCTATCGACTCTCTGACCATTCTTCGTTCTGATTCTTTGATGGAACGTACTAGGCAGGAAGAAGAGTTTCGCAAGCAATATGAAGAATCGGAACGATATAATCTGACGGCTGTTGATGATAATAATGCCGCTTCCGGATTGATATTCTATCGTCCTACACGGGGCATGATGTCATCTAATTTTGACTTGGAGAACAGGCATTACGGTGTGGACATTGCCGCTAATCCAAATGAAAGTGTGTTGGCAACATTGGATGGGACAGTGATTTTGTCTACTTATACGGCAGAAACCGGTTATGTTATTCAGATACAGCATGGACAGGATTTTGTGTCGGTGTATAAACATTGTGGTTCGTTATTAAAGAAAGAAGGAGATCCGGTGAAAGGTGGTGAAGCTATTGCATTGGTAGGAAATACCGGTGAAAAAACTACCGGACCGCATCTGCATTTCGAATTATGGCATAAGGGACGTGCGATTGATCCCTCAAAATACATTGTATTTTAACAACATTATGAAAAAACAAATAGCGATATTAGGTTCTACCGGCTCTATCGGTACACAAGCTTTACAGGTAATAGAGGAACATCCAGATTTATATGAGGTCTATGCGTTGACAGCCAATAACAGGGTCGATTTATTGGTAGAACAAGCCCGTAAGTTCATGCCCGAGGCGGTAGTGATAGCCAATGAGGAAAAATACCTTCAATTGAAAGAGGCGCTGAGTGATCTGCCTGTCAAAGTATATGCAGGAGCGGATGCGCTTTCTCAAATTGTGGAATCACAACCTATTGACATTGTACTGGCTTCTATGGTAGGGTATGCCGGATTGCGTCCTACTATAAATGCGATAAAGGCAGGTAAAGCTATTGCTTTGGCTAATAAAGAAACACTGGTTGTAGCCGGGGAGTTGATTAATGCACTGGCAAATCAGTACCATATACCTGTACTTCCCGTGGATTCGGAGCATTCGGCTATCTTCCAGTGTCTGGAAATAAATAACCGGTTGGAGAAAGTGATCTTGACAGCTTCAGGAGGGCCGTTCCGCACTTATACCATGGAGCAGTTGCAAACAGTGACCAAAGCACAAGCTTTGAAGCATCCCAATTGGGAGATGGGAGCGAAGATAACCATTGATTCGGCTTCCATGATGAACAAAGGGTTTGAAGTGATTGAGGCTAAATGGTTATTCGGAATGCGTCCGGAGCAAATTGAAGTGGTAGTTCATCCACAATCTGTCATTCATTCTATGGTGCAGTTTGAGGATGGGGCCGTGAAAGCACAGTTGGGCATGCCCGATATGCGTTTGCCTATTCAATATGCTTTTTCGTATCCGGAGCGCGTGAAATCTTCTTTCGAGCGGTTGGATTTTGCCCGTATAACAGACCTGACTTTTGAACAGCCTGATACCAAACGTTTTCGTAATTTGGCATTGGCATACGAGGCTTTGTATCGGGCCGGAAATATGCCCTGTATAGTGAATGCAGCTAATGAAGTGGTGGTGGATGCTTTCCTGAAAGACAAAATATCTTTCCTGGGTATGAGTGATGTCATAGAACAGACTATGGGTAAAGTTGCTTATATCAAGGAACCGACTTATGAAGACTATGTGGATACTGATGCTGAGGCGCGTCGGGTAGCGTTGTCCCTTTTGTCATCTTAAATGGTAGTTGGCAGAGAATTATGTTAATTATAAATTATAAAATAGTAAATAGTTAGATGGAAACATTTTTGATTCGTGCTCTTCAATTGATAATGAGCCTTTCATTATTGGTCATTATTCATGAGGGAGGACATTTTCTTTTTTCACGTCTTTTTAAAGTAAGAGTAGAGAAGTTCTACATATTTTTTGATCCGTGGTTTTCTTTGTTCAAATTCAAACCGAAGAACAGTGATACGGAATATGGTATTGGCTGGGTGCCTTTGGGGGGATATGTGAAAATTTCGGGTATGATAGACGAGTCTATGGATACCGAGCAGATGAAACAGCCTGCTAAGCCATGGGAATTTCGTTCAAAACCGGCTTGGCAGCGTCTGCTTATCATGGTGGGTGGTGTCTTGATGAATTTCTTGCTGGCTATCTTCATCTATTCCATGATTTTATTCCATTGGGGAGATTCTTTTGTATCGCTGCAAGACATGACTCATGGTATGAAATTTAATGAGCGTGCCCGGGAAATAGGTTTCCGTGACGGTGATATTCTTCTTCGTGCAGATGAAAAACCATTGGAGCGTTTCGGGGTGGATATGCTTCGTGATATTGCTGAGGCACGTACAGTGACTGTATTGCGCGACGGAAAGGAAGCCGAAGTATATATGCCTGAGATCAGCTTGTTGGATATAGCAAAGGATGATCCGATGTTTGTTACGGCGTTAGTTCCTAATGTCGTTGACTCGGTGATACCGGGCGGTGGCTTGGATAAGGCCGGTATACAGAAGGGAGATAGTCTGGTCGCGGTCAATGGCGAGAGGTTGAACTCATGGAATGCATTGGTGGAAAAACTGGATAATATGCAGGCTGATGCGGAAGCTACAGGAGATAAAGATGCTTCTCTACAAATGGTATATTCGCGTAACGGACTGCGTGACACCGTGACGGTGCGTACAGACTCTTTGTTTAGAGTGGGCGCAACATTCTCTTCATTGGCTGATTATAAAGAAACAACCCGTGAATTTGGTTTCTTTGAATCTTTTCCTGCCGGGGTGCAATTGGGGGTAAATACGTTGAAGGGATATGTGAACGATATGAAATATGTGTTCACTAAGGAAGGAGCCAAGAGCGTAGGTGGTTTTGGAACGATAGGAAGTATTTTTCCGAAAGTATGGGATTGGCATCGTTTTTGGGAAATGACTGCTTTTCTGTCAATCATTCTTGCGTTTATGAATATTCTGCCTATTCCGGCATTGGATGGCGGACATGTATTATTCCTGCTTTATGAAATCATTGCCCGCCGTAAGCCGAGTGACAAGTTTATGGAATATGCACAGATGGTAGGTATGTTTTTACTGTTTGCCTTGCTCATTTGGGCGAACTTTAATGATATCATGCGATTCTTGTTCTAGGTCTGCATGACAGAAAAGGACACGGCATTTTTATAACAATGCCGATAGGCACGGATTTCCGCAAAGATTGAATCAATCGTCTTTGCGGAAATCTGCGTTTTTTATATTGTTTCTCTCCCGTGGTGAAAAAAAGACATAAAAAAAGAGCGAAAGTTTTTATCAAACCCGCTCACATCCTGAAGAACCCCCCTCCATTATGGGGTTCTTTTCATCTTTCTCGTCTCAGTTGTGTTATCCTCTCTCTCTTGTACCTAAAAAAAACAAC
>ENA-USZK01000990-USZK01000990.1-human-gut-metagenome-genome-assembly--contig:-NODE-990-length-12968-cov-4.480645_pt1 | contig 12968 bp, 10 predicted proteins | sample MGYA00250043_ERZ773534 | MGnify/ENA primary metagenome ERZ773534 (study PRJEB29103, sample SAMN06112056) | human gut metagenome | biome: human gut; feature: ankylosing spondylitis patient; material... | reverse complement strand
ATATATAACCACTGCAATACAAAAATGGTTATAAACAACCGTTGACAAAATAGGATGGCGGATATATTATTAAGATAAGCTAATTTAGTATAATAAAATGAGTAACAAAACGGAGGGATTAAATTGGCTAACGATATTTTAAAAGAAAAGATTAATGAGGCAACATTAGAAATCAAAAACATCCTAAGAACTACTGGCCTCCAAGACAATTACTTTACTTTTAGTTCTATTGTATTCCTTCTCTATAAGGCAAGTATCAGAATTGATTCCCATGATTTGAGTTATAACGATGTTTTATCAACTTTAAATGAAAATGAAAGAATGGTTGTAATGGATTCAATGTTCTTACGTAATCATGAAGTTGAAATTTGGGAACAAGTCAAAGGATTGTCTGTAAAGTACACGCCTGCAGTCTTTGCTCAAATACTTTTGAATACAGATGACGAGAAATTTGGTCGATCCTATGGGTTCATTGATAGACCTAAGTGCTTTATGGAGCTTTTAGAAGAGATTCTAGGCATTCACGATGGTGAAAAGTTTTTAGAGACTTCTTGTGGTATTGGAGATACCTTGATTGCTTTGAGCCAAAAGTATGACTGCCAATTCACTGCATACGAAGTCAATTCGATGGCCAAAGGTATAGCTAGTATTAGATATGGTCTGCTGAATAAAGCATGCACAATTATTAATAGACCATTTTTACATTTGGAACACAAGCGTAATCTTGATGCAAAGCCTTGTTATGATAAAATCCTCTCTATGCATCCTCTAGGGTTAAGGGCTGCATTTAGTGGCTTAACTGAGGAAGGATATGTTGAAGCTATAAATAATGAGTTTTGCTACCCAATTTTAAAAAGTGGCACCTCCTTAGATTGGCTTTATGCTATAGGTGCAGAAAAGGCTTTAGCAGATAACGGTAAAGCGGTTTTGCTTGTTGCCGATGGTTGTTTAATGAATGGCCTAGATGAGCAGCCTAGGAGATACTTTGTAGAGAATGGCTTGCTTGAAGCTGTTATTAGCTTGCCACCCAAGCTATTCTCTGTAATTGGTGTAAATCTATCCCTGTTGGTTCTGAGCAAAGGTAATAAATATACCCGCTTGGTTAACGCTAGAAAGTTCTATCAGCCTGGCAGAAGACAAAACATTATGTCCGCTGAGGACATTTCTAAAATCATGGATGCTTATCACAATGGTGGTAAATATACCGTTGATATTACGGCCGGCGATATTCAGACTAATTCATACTCCTTGAGTCCCGAAAGATACATGGCTGTAGATACTATTGACCTAAAGAATCCTGTACCATTGGCTAGTGTGGTTGATAGCTTTGGCCGTACAGCTCCTTTAAATGCAGCACAACTCGATGAATTGGCTTCGGATGAGCCCACTGATATTAAATATGTTAGATGGGCGGATGTGCAAGATAATATGGTTAACAAGGAATTACCTTACCTAAAAGCTGTGGATAAAAAATATGAAAAGTACTTCTTAGAAAATGACGATATGTTGCTCTCTAAGAATGGTTACCCCTTTAAAGTTGCTATAGTAAAAGTTGCAGAAGGTGAGAAAATCTTGCCGGTGGGCAATATGCATGTCTTAAAGGTAAATAAAAATAAGCTTGATATAGTGTACCTAAAGGCATTTTTGGAGAGTTCCAAAGGCATAGGACTCCTGAAGAGCGTTGTTTCTGGAACCACTATTCCAGTTGTAAACCTAGCAAGCTTAAAGAAAATGCCTATTGAGCTACCTACTATGGAGCAGCAGAAAAAGATCACTGAGAAATATAAAACCATTAGCGATGAAATCGCTCTGTTGAAGCTTAAGATTGAAAGGGCCAATGATAGATTGGCCAGAATCTTGGACGAAGAGGATGGTGAAGAAAATTGCTGAATGTTGAAGAATTGATGGAATTGGAAGAGAAGTTCCGCAAGACTATTGCTGAAAAGTCAGAAGAAATTTTGTCAAAACTAAATAGGGATGGCAAATTGGAGGAAGTACTAGAGTTATTGGGACTAGCAGATTTATTGGCAGATGATTGTGCATATAAACCTTACAAGACGGGGAAGGTGTTTATTGTTGGACAATGTGAAGTAAAAATGCAACAATTACTTGGCCTCATAAAAGGTATGGGATTTGACAAGAATCGTTTTGAGTTCTGCTTAGACTATGATGATGTCAAACGCTTTAATTTTGAAAAGTTATTCTGGAGACCGGAAAATACTTTGGTCCTTGTTGGTCCAATGCCACACAAAACATGCGGTACAGGTGATTATAGTAGTGCTATTGAAGCAATTACTCAGAGACCTGGCTCACCTAATGTTATAAGATGTGGTAGTAATTAACTCAAAATGACAAAGAGCAGTATTCGTGATGCACTGCAGCAGGCATTGGATTTAGGAATGGTTGTTGCTTAAAGTAGTTAATAATTGAGTAGATGGTGGTGAGGGCATGAATTTAAACTATGTTTTACAGGCATTAAAACCATATATGAGAGACAATAATGTGATTTTATTGCCTGGCTTTAATGTGGCTTTTAAATATTTGGGTGAAGAACTAAAGCATGAGATTCAGAATGAATTGAGCTCTAGAGGATATGTTTTTATTAACATGAGTTCGGTTGATTATGATTCTCGGATTAATGCGGGTAGAGGTGAGTTAGTTAAGCCAAATAATACTGCTGATGAGATAACATATTATCCCGCATCTAATGAGGTAAAGCAGAGCAATGAAATATTGTGTGCCCTCATCAAAAGAGGCAACGAAAAAGCAAAGAATGATATATGCATAAAAAACCAAAGGCTTGTGTATATGTTTGCAACTAAGTATTTAAACTTTGCTGGAAATGATTTGGAGTTAGAAGACCTGGCGCAATATGGTATGATGGGCTTGTTGCGGGCCACTGAAACTTTTGATAGTAGTATTGCAGAAAAATTTTCCACATATGCAGTGCCTTGGATAAAACAACATATTTTAAGAGCCATTTATGATAATGGATTTACTATTAGAGTACCTGTACATCTGATGGAAATCATAACTAAAGTGACTGCTTTGGACAACAGATTATACCGTGAGGGAATAGATTTACCAGAGAGAATTACCAAGATAGCGATTGAACTAGATATAGACACCGCAAGAGTTGAAGAAGTAATGGTGATACGCAACTGTTACCTTAATACTGTCTCTTTAGATGTGCCGGTTGGGGAGGAAGAAGAAACGGTATTGGGAGAGTTCGTTTCTGATGAAGGTAAACCGTCCGTGGAAGATCAGGTAATGGCGGCAGCCTTAAGAGATTCCATTGATGCAGCACTATCTCAATTGAAAAGCAAAGAAAGGGATATAATTGTAGAGCGCTTCGGTTTAGATAGTGGGCATCCCAAAACTTTGGAGTTGATTGGGCAAAAATATGGCGTGACCAGAGAACGCATTCGACAGATTGAAGCAAAAGCTCTGAAGAAATTGCGTAGTCATCATTTCAAGAAGCTTTTGCAAGATTATTATGAGGAGAGGTGAGCATATGCAACAATATTTTGTTGAACTAATAAAAGCTAAATTAGAGAATCTTTATATAGATGAGAATACTATTGTTGTCCTGAAGGGGTTTTCAAAGGGTGTTTTGGCCGCTTTTGGTTGCGAAACAGCTGATTTGCAGGCAGCCGTAAAGAATAAAATAATGTATTTTGCTAGTGTGATTTCTAAAAGAAAGTATATTTCTTATGAAGAATACCTTTTGCTGGCAACTTTTATACAGGAACAATTCAATAATGTATATGTAGTGAATAATAACCTCTTCATGAACAAGTACCCCTTGAATGTGTGCTTTGATGAGGATACAAAGAATAATCTTTTGAACCATTATTTGGTTACTGATGATGATTCACAAGATGATTTAGCAATTGGTAATATTGATAAATACGTTGAGATTTATGATGATTTCCAAAGTGTAAATGGCCAAATAGTGGGTGCATATTGCGCTTTGAAGGCTGGTGATGAAACAGGGGTAACACAGGTTAATGTTTTTGACTCTAATGTTGAGAAGCTCACTGTTAAGGATAATGCAGTTCAGGAAATATTCTATTTGAACGAAGAGAATGATTTCATTAGTTTAGTTCTAAAGGCTGAGTCTTTGGCTGGAGAAATATTTATTGACATTAATGGATACGTTGGAGATAGATTTCTGTTAGAGGAACATTTGGCATATTTAGCTAGCATTATTAGAGATAGGGCTAGTTTATATTTTGTGTCTTTGGAGTCCGAAGAAGAAGGCTATAACAGCAGAAAAGAGTTCACCCAAATATTAAAAAAATATTGGGGCTATGATAGTTTTAGAGAATTACAGGTTTACAATCTGAAGAAACTCAACGATGGTAAAGAACGAGAGATTGTTAGCATCTCTCAGGAAAGAATTATTGCTAACCTAACGGATGAAGCCGAAAAAGCAAGCAATAACCAAAGCTATAGAGATTTGTTTGTTACTGCTCCGACTGGCTCAGGAAAATCTGTTATGTTCCAGATTCCTGCTATTTATTTAGCTGAAAAGTATAATTACCTTACCATAGTCATTTCACCTTTAATAGGCTTGATGAATGATCAGGTTTATAATTTGAGCAAGCGTGAATACAAATATGTTGAAACGATAAATTCTGACCTTTCTAATATCGTAAAGGAAGATATTAGGCGCAAGGTTGCAGAAAATAAGATTCACATTCTTTACATTTCCCCCGAAACCTTATTGAGTCGTAGTGACATTACTAGTTTAATTGGGGACAGGACTATAGGCATGGTTATTGTTGACGAAGCTCACATTGTTACTACCTGGGGAAAGCAATTCAGACCTGACTATTGGTATTTAGGTGACTATATTCGCAAACTGCGTAGAGAGAGGGACAAAAAATTCGTTGTTGCCACTTTTACGGCCACAGCTATTTACCATGGTTTTGAAGATATGTATTCTGAAACACTGAATAGCCTGCATATGATTAATCCTGTTACTTATTTAGGCTATGTGAGGAGAAATGACATAAAGATTACTATTAATAGACTAAAACCTCCTCCTGGAAAACCTGTTGAATATGAGCTGGATAAGTTTGATGAGATTATGCAGATTGCCAACGAAGCGGTCGTTACCTGTAAAAAAACCTTAATATATTTCCCAACCGTAGCCTTAATTAACAGATGTGAAGAATTCTTGCGGGCACAGAACCCGTTAGTTGCAAAATACTTGGCTGTATACCATGGTGCCTTGAGCAAAGATAGAAAAAGCGACGCATATGAGGGCTTTAAAAAGCATTATGATAGTGGGAACCCAGATTCTCCTGAGAATGAAGGCATCAGATTTGTAATGCTTGCCACTAAAGCTTTTGGTATGGGTGTAGATATAGACGATATTGAAAAAGTCGTTCATTTTGCTCCTACCGGCAATGTATGTGATTATGTTCAGGAAATTGGTAGAGCCGCCAGAAAAGAAGGGTTAAATGGTGAGGCTTATTACCACTATAATAGCAGGGATTTTAAACACATTAATAGATTACATGGCCTTTCTTCTATTAGAAAGTCTCAGCTTATTGAAGTAATTAGCAAGATTGTCGAATTGTACAAGCGTTCTTTGGCTGGTAACGGTGGTCGACCAACCCGCAAGCGTCACTCTATGCTTCTTGATGCAGAGAACTTTGCTTATATTTTTGGTGACCCAAGGGGTGATGAGGATAATACTATTAACAAAGTAAAAACTGCTTTGTTGATGATTCAAAAGGATTACGAAAACCAGAAGGGCTATTCTCCGATTTATGTAAAACCTATTCCCATGTTTGCTAATGGCTACTTTCAAATTAGTAGTGTAATGCAAGAAAAAATAGCAAATAGATTTCCTGGATGCGTTAGCCGCATAGATACAAAGTTCCCCGACATATGCAAGGTTAACCTGAAAAGAATTTGGGAACAAGCGTACCAGAGTATGTCCTTTCAAAAGTTTAAATATTTGCTTTATACCAAGAGTGATGAATTGTCCTTCAATAAGAAGTTTGATTTAACTGCTGCCCTTCAAGTGAAAATAGATTTTCAAAGTAATGCCAAGGCTTTGTATAAAAGACTATGGGGGGTTTTTGAAAATATTATTTATAAGCATGTTGAAGATGGTAAATACGTTAGTGTTAATACCATTACGATGGAATTCAAGACACAAGCTAATATAGAAGAGTACAAGGCTCGGTCTATTACAGAAGTTATTATTGCGTCCATGGATTCGTTCCGTAAAAGATATATGAAACAGCCAACCAGAATTGTGCAGGAAATGTCCAATAGAAAAGGTGAGATAACATATTGTTTCTTTAGTGCTGTAAACCAGTATTTTGCCTGGGTTAGCAGAAGGTTTGATGACATAATCCGAGAAACGATAGATGGTGAACTGTATTTAATTGATAATGCCAACAGCAAGGCAGGCGAGTTCTCTACTGTTTTGGGCGTATTAGAGGCTATGGATGTTCTTTCTTTTGAAATGCTGGGTGGAGCTAATAGTCAACTATATATTTATGTTACCCAGATTCAGCATTTAATAAACATTCTGAGCATGCCTAAAAACTACGATAACAAGCTATTGAATAGAGTGTATGAACGGCATTTACTGGCTGTAAAAATGCTCACATACATTTATGAAAGCGATTTTTCTAGTGACGAAGTATGGGATATTCTTGAAGATTATTTCTTAGGTAATGTGCCAGAGATGGTCAAAATTGCCTGTCATAGAGAAAACCCCAATATTACCTTTGATTGACTGTTGCTTTAAGGTTGAGCAAATATAAAAATGGATGGAGCAACCAAAATAGTAGTAGCTCCATCCATTTTTAAGAAAGCTATCAAAACTTTCAACTTGGTACTGTCAATAGTTTTGCGCAAATTTCTTCAGACATCCTAGCAGAAGTTTAGTATATAAGTTTAACGGTTAGTGCACTTCACCGTTAAATATCAATTAGCTTCTGCTTGAGATACCTTTGCTTATTAAGTTAGCTGTATTTTAGTTTATGAAGTTAGTTTTATTCCTGGCTCATAACATTATTGTTACGTCACGCAGCTTTTTTATCTTCCATCCGGGATACGAAGATGGTACCTGCAAGGTCACCAAGGCAGTTGTTGGTAGTAGTACCCATATCAAAGATATGATAGAATGCTGCAATAATACCAACGATTTCAGTAGGTAAGCCAAAGGCCTCAACCATGATAAACAGTTTTACGATACCGCTGCCAGGAATACCGCCGCCACCGGTAGAGAGGATAGCAGACATACCTACGATTTTAAGCATTGTAGGAATATCAAGCGAATGTCCTACGACCTGAGAAATGAAGACGATTACGCAGCCATAAAGGATAACGCTGCCATCATAGTTCATCTGGGAGCCTAATGGGATAGTGAAGCTGGAAATACGTTCCGGAACACCGAATTTTTCCTTAGCAACTTTAATGTTTACAGGAATGGAAGCTACGCTGGAACAGGTTGTTAAGGTATAAATCCAAAGCTCCATGGAATCTTTGATAAAGCGGAAGGGATTAATGCCGTTAGAAATCCAGAGAATACCGCCGTAAACCAAAATAACGTGAATGATGCACGCAAGATAATAGGTACCCGCTAAATATGCCATGCTTGTAAATAGACTTGCACCATATTTAGCAAAGGAATCAGCCATAAGGAAGAAAATACCGATAGGAGAAGCCTTCATAACCATGGTGATAAGAGAGAATACCATATCACTTACAGCTGCAAAGCCTTTTTTTAACATTTCTTTGTTTTCTTCATTTGCAACTTTCATGATTGCAATACCGAAGAATACTGCAACAATAAGGGTTTGAAGAATGTTGCCTTTAGTGAAGGTAACGAAAATGTTAGTAGTAAACATATCAGTGAAGAATTTTGCCATGGTAATGCTAGTGGCTGCAGCAACTTTTTTCGATGCAAGACCGGTAAAGTTAGCAATTTCGCCGGGACGGATAATTTCCGTGACTGCAAGACCAATGACAGTTGCTACAAGTGTTGTCAGCACATAGTAAGCTATAATGTGACCAGCAATTCTTCCTAAAGAACTTAAATTCTTCTGAGAAGTAATACCGGTGATGATAGTAAAAAATACCATTGGAACTACAATCATCTTTACGCAGTTAAGCCAGATGGTACCGATGAAGGCTACTTGCTTCATTATGTCACCACAAATAAGACCGGCTATGGAGCCGATAATCATGGCAACAAAAATCTGAGTCGTCAAACTAATTTTCTTTCCACCAATAGTCATGATGCTTCCTCCTTATAAGCTTTTATCAAGCTCCAAAATAATATTTGCAGCAGCTTTGGCATTTTCTGCCGTAATACCTTTGTAATATACTAAACGCACGCAGGTTTTGAGCACTGTTTTGATTAAAAGGCCCTTTTCTTTTGCCATTTCGCAGAATCTTGAGGGCGATACTGAAGCTCCTGCCAAATCCAAAACCAGAATGTTGGATTGCACTTCTTTTTGCAAGGAAATATGCTGTAATTTGCCTTGTAATAAAGAGGCTGTTAAACGTGCATTCTCAATATCCTCAATCATGCGGCTGATGTTATGCTTGAAGGCATAGATACCGGGTGCAGCAAAAACACCGCCTTGGCGCCATCCGCCACCCAAAATCTTACGAATTTCTCTACCTTCATCAACTTTGGCTTTAGTAGAGCACATAAGAGCACCAACAGGAGCGCCGATACCTTTAGAAATGCAAACCATTACAGAGTCTACGTATTGGCAGATTTCTTTTGCGTTTACGCCTAGGGATGCAGTAGCATGGAAAAGTCTTGCTCCATCCATATGAATTTTGGCTCCATATTTGTCTGCCACAGCACGGAGCTTTGCCATCTCCTCTACGGGAATTACATAACCGCCTGAAAAATTATGAGTGTTTTCTATGCAGATTAGTTTTGCTCCGCTTTCCTTCAAAAGGTTATCAATGGCATCAATATCAGGAGTGTTATTAGCATTAAATGGATATTTTATGGGCTCCATACGACAAAACTGATCGGAGAAAAGGAACTTTTCTGTTAACAACATATGCTGCTGTTCGTGTACCAGTACTTTTTCGCCAGCTTTGGCCCATAAGAGAGCACCTACAGTATTAGCGAAAGTTCCGGTAGGACAAAGCAAGGCTGCTTCTTTACCAGTAGTTGCCGCTACCAGATCCTCTAATTCATTGATAGTCTTATCTTCACCACGATTATTTTTGTCAGTACGTCCATCATCTCCGAGCGGAGCTGTTAAAATTGCTTCTAGCATTGCTCGGTCAGGCATTGTAAGGGTATCACTTCTTAAATCAATCATGTATTCACTCTCCTTAAAAAATATAAAAACCTCTAGTTTTTACTCTAGAGGTTATAGTCTGGTAATAGCTATAATGCTCTGTCCTTTGGCCTGAGAGACTCAAGAATTACTTCTTTTCCACCTTCGGCGCCCATAAGGGACTCTCCAGAGTTGTGCAAAGCTTTCTACGTGAAATATTGAGAAATGTCGCTTTGCACTGCATATCAATCACTATATATAATATATCTTATAATCAGTGACTTGACCAATACTAAAAACTATGTTTTAATATACAAAAAAAGCTATATTATTTTTGCCGGAAATAGCTTGTTAACAGTGTTTTTCGATGGTATAGCAGAAGTAGAAATTAAGTTGTAATTATTTGTGTATTTATTATTCATGGTATTGGCGAGGCAATTATGGAAAGAGTTATGGAATATATTTTGGCTATTGCAAAGTTCAAAAGCGTATCCAAGGCAGCAGAAAATTTATTTATCAGCCAGCCTGCCTTAAGTGCAATAGTAAAAAAAGAAGAAAAACGACTGGGCGTAGAACTTTTTGATAGGCAATACAAGCCCTTGCAGCTTACAAATGCAGGAACTATATATGTTAATGCAGCTAAGAAGATAAAAGACATTGAAGAAAAAATGCTTTACGACTTAAATTGTAAAGAGCAGAATAGTGTTAGGAAAATAACAATAGCAAGCTATGCGTTTTTGTTTACGCATTTTCTTGCGAATTTTGTTGATAACTTTAAATCACAGCTTTCACGTGACATAGAGATAGAGCTCATTGAGAAGCGTACTGAGGAAGCGCTTCCAGGAATACAGAAAGGCATTTACGATTTTGCCATTACGACTCATCAGAGGCGCGTTAAAGGCTGTTCTAGTGTACCTTTATTAAAGGAAAAGGTAATTATTGCCGTACCTAAAAGCTATGCGATTAATAGTTACATAAAAAAATACGCTTTAAGCTATCAGGACGTAGTTGCCGGAGCTGCAAACAGTGATAAGTATAGCAGCGTTTCCATCAGTTATTTTGCTGATTATCCTTTTATTTTACATGTGAAAACTAAAGAAATGTATCGTAGGGCTCGTAAAATATTCCGCAATAGCGGTATTAATCCTAAAGTTGTTTCATATATGGAGGATTTTCTGTTAATGTATTTCGTTGCGAATTCCGGTCAGGGGATTATTTTTATGCGAGAGGCTATGATACAATATATGGAGCCATCAGATAAGCTGGTATTCTATAAAATAAATGATCCGGCAACGGTATATAATGTTAATGTATACTACAGAAAAGAAAGTGAAAATAAAAAAGAAATAAGAGCATTTATAAATAGCTGTAATTCTTATTGGAATGCTAATTATAGTGAGGAAAGCTTAACATGAATATAACAGTATATCTTTCCTCGTAGACAGGCAATAATTCTAACAAAAAGTCCCTGGCCTTACCTTACGTAAAGTCAGGGATTTATATTATCTGCAGCCAGATTTGTTTTTATATAAAAAAGATTGAACCAACAGGCCCAAGTGATGCGACTTACAATGCCGCACTTATGCCTAAGGGTTCAAATCTTGTTTATCGTATTTAGTTATAAGGATGACAGTTCGGACATCCGCTGCATCACTACGGAGTACGAGCATCAACGGTTGATGCCAATCGACACTCTTCCAACAATTAAATTATATCATGTGATTTAAAGCTTGTAAATAAAACTAATGTTAGCGGATTAAAAAATATGATAGAAAATACTTTGCAGGTTTCAACATCTGCTACACTTTTATTGATCAAAAAGATAGTTGCTTCAGCTATCATGGAACGAGAGGCTGCTGTGAAAAATAAAAACAGCATTAAGAAATTTGATGCTAAAAACAAGCTTCTTGATGCTGCGCTTCACAGTAATCTCTCTTTAGTTTTTCTGTAAATAGGGTATGAACTGAAAGTTTTTATCTAAATATTGACCGGCATAGGCCACACCTTTGCCCATGGTAAAGGCTGCTAAAATAGTGCCGATTCCCAATCCGTCTATGTGTCCCAGCAAGAACAGTGTCAGCAGTGCGGTGATAGCCAGGCAGGTGACGTCAAAGGTAATTTTGATTTTGGCGTACTCAATTTTTATAATTGTACTCAACTCACGCGGGAACAGATCCGTAGGGATAATGGGCAGGCCGCAGCGGTTGGACAAAGCAATGCCGATGCAGATTAAAATATAGCTTACGACAAAATACAGCACACGCCAGGAAAAGGCCTGCGGCAGCATGTTGATGTACAGCTCAAACAAATCAAGGAATTGGCTGAACACAAAGCCTACAACAAAGCTGAACATATAAGACGAGATAAATTTTTTGCGCATGTACATCAGGCTGGCGATAAGCAGTCCCTGGAAAATGTAGGTCCAGGTACCAAGTGTGAGCTTAGGAAAGGCTTCACTGAAGGCAAAGGGAACGCTGCTGATGGCGCTGATGCCGGAACCGGAGTAGAGCATGAGCACGACACTAAAGCTGTTGATGATTACTGCAACTAAAAGTGCTAGCTCACCACACAAGGTCAGACGTGAATTTTTTTCGTTTAAAAGCATTTTTAACCCCTCTCGAAAACAATAAATTTATCAAAAATGCATTTCCTATTATAGTACTAAATTTTGTGCTTGGCAAATTTTCTGTTGCCTCCGGTGAATGTAGTTTAGCAGTAAATTTTAAAACGATTGGGAAGATGAATTATAAATCTTAGCCTGATAAAGAAATACTCGAAAGCTTATGTGAAGATAATGTGTTAAAGAAGCCTTTTTACTTTTACGATTCATATGAGAGTGATATAATTAAGAAAGTGTCAAAAATCAAAGGAGTATAGATGAGGAGCTGATATCATGGGTAAAAGAGCAATATATTCCTGCATTACACTGCAAAAGGAGCTGGAAAACACCATTAAGAAAATAGGCTTTGACGGCAAGGTAACTTATCTTAATGTTGCGCTGCACAGCGATCCGCAGAAGATGCATGAGACGCTGCAAAGGATTATTGATGAAAATACAGAAGCAGAGGAGATAGTTATCTGCGTTTCCGGCTGTGGCAAGGCTACTTGCGATTTAAAGGCAACAACCTGTCCGATTGCTGTGCCGCGTACTATGGACTGCATTGACGTTCTTTTGACAGGCTCCGCTATCAAGCGTCCCGACGGAGCGATTTTTATAACCAAGAGCTGGATGAACTTTATGAAGAACTCTACGATAGATTATACCAAGCTGGTGCAGGAGCGTGGTCAGAAAGAAGCAGAAGCATTTCTGAAGCAGCTTTATAAGGGCTTTACGGATTTTTATATTATTGATACAGGAACGTATGCTTTGCAAGAGGTTGAAGCTTATATTATGCCTTTGGTAAAGCTTTTGGGAGGAACGCTTACGCGTCTGCCGGGTCCTTACAAGGTGCTGGAGAAACTTGTGGCCGGCAAATATGATGAAAGCGTTATTGCTATACCTAAGGGAGGAACCTTAAGAATCCATGAGTTTGATGGACTGCGTCCTTGCACGATTAAAAAGTAAGGTTGCAGATACTAGCTGTGCATAGCGCAAGCATAGCAGGAAGGCGCATGAGATCGGAAGAGCGTCGTGTAGGGAAAGAGTGTAGATCTCGGTGGTCGCCGAATCATTAAAAAAAAAAA
>ENA-USZK01000984-USZK01000984.1-human-gut-metagenome-genome-assembly--contig:-NODE-984-length-13005-cov-8.383509_pt1 | contig 13005 bp, 10 predicted proteins | sample MGYA00250043_ERZ773534 | MGnify/ENA primary metagenome ERZ773534 (study PRJEB29103, sample SAMN06112056) | human gut metagenome | biome: human gut; feature: ankylosing spondylitis patient; material... | reverse complement strand
CAGAAAGGCATATAGAAAACGTGATGAAGTCCGAATGGGATAAGAGCACGTTCAAGTATTCCGTATATCCATGTGCCTGCATAGCCTGAGTTGAGAACGAGCACGCCAAGCTTTGAGATACCAAGCTGTACAATAGGCCACAGATAGAACATTATGATACCAACGATAAGGTATGTGACAGTTGAAACGATAGGAACAAATCTTGTTCCGCCGAAGAATGAGAGCACTTGCGGAAGTTCTGTTTTATAGAACTTGTTGTGCAGTGCCGCAACGCCAAGTCCTACAAGGATACCGCCGAAAACGCCCATTTGCAGCGTGGTGATACCAAGCACTGATGTTGTGGAGTTTTCTGCCATTGCCTCAACGCCGCCCTTTGCGGTGATAAGTGCGCTGATAGTGGTGTTCATTACGATATAGGCGATAGCACCCGAAAGGGCTGCGACTTCTTTTTCCTTCTTTGCCATTCCGATAGCAACGCCCATTGCAAACAGAAGCGCAAGGTTATCGAAAACGGCGCTTCCCGTTTTGCTCATTATGTCGAGTATAGTGTAAAGCACACCGCCCTCATAGATGAATTTGCCAAGATGATAGGTTTCGATAGTTGTGGCGTTGGTGAAAGAGCTGCCTATTCCAAGAAGCAGACCCGCCACCGGCAGCAGTGCGATAGGGAGCATGAAAGAGCGTCCCACACGCTGCAATACGCCGAAAATTTTATCCTTCATAATAATAATATCCTCCAAAAAATTATATCTCAGTCGAATTATCATTATGGTACCGTTAATGATAATACCGCAGCGAATACATTATATATAAGCTGTGGCAATAATGCCTATACGCTTATTTTTTTCAGATGAATAGTAAGAGTTATCATTTCATCTTCCGATATAGTTTTAGCATAATTCTTCAAAATATGATCCTGCATATGCTTTGCGCATTTATACTGCTTTTTGAATTTCTTTTTTATGATATCAGCGAACTCCTCGTCCCTGCTGAGAACATTAGGAAGCTCCTGAGATTTGAAGAGTCTTTTCGCAAGATATTTTAAATGCACAAGAAATCTTTCATATGCCACCGAGTTCTTGTTTATCTTCCCTGCCAGACAAGCGTCCGCTATCTCAGCACAGCTGTTCACCATTTTAGTGATATCCTGTATCTGTTCCATTTTTGTGCCGAGCCTTGCGTTTATGATGTGCATTGCGATAAAGCCCGCTTCATCACCCCTCAGCTCAACGCCCAAACGCTGATATATCTCCGCCACGCAATATCTTCCAAGAGCAAGCTCCTTCGGAAAGCAGTCGCTTATGGCGTCCATGAGAGGATTATCAAATTCAAGCCCCTGCTTTTTTCTTTCAATGGCAAATGAGATGTGGTCTGAAAGTGTTATTATGAGCGACTCGTTTAGCTGTCCGTCGATATGTGAAGAAATATAGTCCACAAGATCTGCCGTAAGCTTTATATGCTCATATGGTATCTCGGTCAGGCACTCGATAAGTCTTTTTCTAAGCTCTGAGTCTGTGACAAGATACATTTTCTGAATCTTATCCTTATCAGGCTCGTCGCCGTATTTTTTTCCAAAGCCTATTCCCTTGCCTGAGATTATCTGCTCTTTTCCTTTATCGTCTATGACGCTTACGGTGTTATTATTTATCACCTTGATTATTTTCATTAAAAATCCCCCTATAAAATCAAAAAAACCAACCTTAATACGAACTCACACAATATGTCCGTACAAAGTTGGTCATGCCCAGTCTATAAATGAAAGGTAACACTCCAATAAAAGATGTTATGTATCAATTTCACTATAATTATATTAACACACCTGCATTTATTTGTCAACAGCATACATAAAATTTGTTTTCTGAATCTGTTTTTTTAACAAATAAACTCATTTTGTTTTGTATAAAACCTACAATTATCAGCCTAAAAAGCACAAAAAAGCCGTGGAAACACTGCTGTTCCCACGGCTTTCGGTATGTTAAGAGAGTATCTGTATAGCTTTATTACTTTGTCATAAGCTCGCAAACAAGGTTTGCAAACTCAACAGGGTTGTCGATAGACATACCCTCGATAAGCAAAGCCTGATCGTAAAGAAGCTTTGCATAATCCTTCAGCTTGTCCTTATCGTTAGCATAGAGGTCTTTCAGCTTCTCAAAGATAGGGTGGTTTGGATTTATCTCCAGTGCCTTTTCAGCCTTTACCTTATTGCCGTCATTCTGAGGCATAGCGTTGAGGACTTTCTCCATTTCGATAGTTATGCTGCCGTCTGACGAAAGACAAACAGGGTGAGTTTTAAGCTTCTTTGAAAGACGGACAGTCTTTACCTTGTCAGCGATAGCTTCCTGCATGAAAGTGAACATATCCTTGTTCTCTTCGTCAAGCTTTTTAGCCTCTTCCTTTTCTTCCTCTGTGTCAAGGTCGAGATCAGCGTCGCTTATGGACTTGAAAGGCTTGCCGTCATAGTTTATCATCACCTTGATAGCGAACTCGTCAACGTCCTGTGTAAAATAAAGAACTTCATAGCCCTTATCCTTGATCTTTTCAAGCTGAGGGAGCATTTCGATCCTTTCCTTTGTTTCACCGCAGGCATAGTAGATCTCTTTCTGATCTTCTTTCATTCTTGAAACATACTCTTTAAGAGTAACGTTCTTTCCGTCAAATGATGACGGGAACATAAGGAGATCTTTCAGAGTTTCGTTTGCAGCGCCGTATGACTGATAAATGCCAAACTTGAACTGAAGTCCGAATACGCTGTAGAACTTCTCATACTTCTCACGGTCGTTTTTCAGAAGCTTTGCAAGCTCGTTCTTTATGGACTTTTCAAGGTTCTTTGCGATTATCTTGAGCTGTCTGTCCTGCTGTAAAAGCTCACGGGAGATGTTCAGCGAGAGGTCCTCAGAGTCAACAACGCCCTTTACAAAGCTGAACCAGTCAGGAAGCAGGTCTGCACACTTTTCCATTATCATTACACCGCTTGAATAAAGCTGGAGTCCCTTTTCATAGTCCTTTGAGTAATAGTCAAAAGGCGCACGGGCAGGTATATAAAGCAGTGCGTCATATGTTGCAACGCCCTCGTTCTTTGAATGGATATGTGCAATAGGAGGCTCATAGTCGCCGAACTTCTCCATATAGAAGTTGTTGTAGTCCTCGTCTTTAAGCTCGCTCTTGTTCTTCTTCCAGATAGGGGTCATGCTGTTAAGAGTTTCGATAGCCTTGTGTACCTCAGGCTCTTTACCCTCCTCATTATAGTGAGTATGCTCGACTTCCATTCTGATAGGGAATCTGATGTAGTCAGAATATTTCTTTACAAGTGACTGTATCTGATACTGATCAAGATATGTTGAATACTTCTCGTCATCAGTATCATCCTTGAGTTTCAGTGTGATAGTTGTACCAACACCGTCAGGCTTGTCACACTCTTCTATTGTGTAGCCCTCAACACCGTCAGATGTCCACTTATAAGCCTGGTCGCTGCCGAAAGCCTTTGTTACAACGGTGACTTCTTTTGCTACCATAAAAGTAGAATAGAAGCCTACACCGAACTGACCGATGATATCAACATCGTCCCCAAGGTCATTGTCTTTCTTAAAAGCGAACGAGCCTGAGTTTGCGATAGTACCAAGGTTGTTTTCAAGATCCTCCTCGGTCATACCGATGCCGTTATCAGAAACTGTAAGCGTTCTGTTTTCCTTGTCGATAGCGATATTGATAGCGAAGTCGCTCTTTTTCATTCCCACAGAAGTGTCTGTCAAGGACTTGAAATACAGCTTATCAATAGCGTCGCTTGCATTTGAGATTATCTCTCTGAGAAAAATCTCCTTATGAGTGTAGATCGAATTGATCATCATATCAAGCAGTCTTTTGGATTCTGCCTTAAATTCTTTTGTCTGCATAAAATCTCGACCTTTCCTTAATAATATTTTACTTTCTTTGAATACTGTTCCATATAATTAGCACTCTATCTATTTGAGTGCTAATTATATTATACAACAAGGTTGATAAAATGCAATAGTTATCACAAAATTTCTCTTATTTATTTACAAATCCATAACATTTCATCACATACCTGACAAAATACCATTTGCAAAAGCACCATGTTATGTGCTATAATATATAGATAAGACCGAACAAGGGAGGAATAATATTTGACTACCAAAAAGTCTGTTTCTCTGCTGACCCCTGAAAAGCAGCAGGAAAAGAAACTTCTTACTATAGATTGCGTGAAAATTTCACTTCTGCTCATTTTATACAACCTGCTAAACAGGATATTCGCAGTGTTATTCTTTTACGTTGCATACACTTACCACTCAGGAAAATTCACTCTTAGCTACTCGGCAGTTCTCAGCTATCTGAAAAAGCAGACCGCTTTTATAAGCTCAACTACTTTTTCCATGACGGCAAATTTGTTTATTACTCTTATGAGCGTGCTTGTTTTTGGGATAGTTTTTGCTATACTTTTCCGAAAACGAGAATCAAGCTTCATAAAGCCTAAAAAAGGCACGGCAGTAAAAGGGTTAAAATGGTTTTCAGCCTGCTTTGTGATAAACATTCTGCTGTCACAGCTCACATCTATCCTCACGAGTATACTTGGTCAAAACGGAGTGACAGTTCCCACAAGCGATTTTTCCATTCATCAGCCCTCTGCCCTTGCAGTAATAGTGCAGTTCTCATACGTTGTGATAATAGCCCCTATCGTGGAGGAATTTATCTACCGTGGAGCGATCCTCACGGCTCTAAGCCCATACGGAAGGGGTGCGGCGGTGCTTTTCTCGGCACTTGCATTCGGACTTATGCATGGAAATATCCCTCAGGCGGCTTCAGCATTCGGCACAGGACTTGTTTACGCTATTATCGCCGCAAAGTGCGGCTCGATACTGCCAACAGTTATAATACACTGTCTAAACAATCTGCTTGCAAACTTCTCGTCCATATCTGATGCGATAGGACTTGAACACTATGAAACCTTCATGAGCGTTGCTGAGATAGTCATAGGTCTGGTAGGCTTTATGGTTCTTTTCACAAGTCTTAAAAAGCTTATCATTGATGACAGCGAAAACGTGCTTACACCGAAAGAATGTCGCAGATACGTCTTTACAAACCCTGCCACTATAGTATATATGCTCTGCCTTATCATACCGATAATAAAGAGTCTTGTCCAGGCAAACAGCTAAAAATCACAAACAAAAACGGGTGACTGCCAATAACAAATTGACAGCCACCCGATATTTTTTATCCCAAAAAGCCTATTAATAAGCCTTGCCCCAAAGCACCATATGCTTCGCAGGCTTTCCACAGCATACGCAGGTATCTGCTATCTCTTCCTGCTCGAACGGGATACATCTTGAACCTACTCCTGTGAGTTCCTTTACCTTATCCTCGCAAGCTTCGTCGCCGCACCACATTGCCTTAACAAAGCCGTCGCCCTTTTCCTCAAGAGCCTTTGTTATCTCGTCAAGTGTCTTGCAAACATAGGTACGTCTTTCTCTGTTTTCAAGAGCCTTTGCATAAAGACCATCATGAACAGCCTGAAGTCTTTCATTTACTGTTTCAACAAGCTCACCAAGCTTGCAGAATACCTTTTCTCTGTTGTGTCTTGTAACAAGCACACACTGATCGTTCTCAATATCCTTTGGACCAATTTCAAGTCTTACAGGAACGCCCTTCATCTCATACTGTGCAAACTTCCAGCCAGGTGACTGCTCTGAATCGTCAAGCTTAACTCTTATGCCTGCATTTTTAAGTGTGTTGTAAAGCTCGTTAGCCTTGTCAAGAACACCCTCTTTGTGCTGTGCTATAGGTACGATAACTACCTGAACAGGTGCAACAGCAGGTGGCAGAACAAGTCCGTTATCGTCGCCGTGTGTCATTATAACTGCACCGATAAGTCTTGTCGTAACGCCCCATGATGTCTGGAATGGGTGTGCAAGCTTATTATCTCTTCCAGTATAAGTGATATCGAAAGCCTTTGCAAAGCCATCGCCAAAGTAATGCGAAGTGCCTGCCTGCAAAGCCTTGCCGTCGTGCATAAGAGCCTCGATAGCGTATGTTGCTTCTGCACCTGCGAACTTGTCGCTCTCTGTCTTTCTGCCCTTTACAACCGGCATAGCAAGCTGCTGCTCGCAGAAATCAGCGTATACGTTGAGCATTCTCTCTGTCTCCTCGATAGCCTCCTCAGGTGTCTCGTGGATAGTATGACCCTCCTGCCACAGGAACTCTCTTGAACGAAGAAATGGTCTTGTTGTTTTTTCCCAACGTACAACAGATACCCACTGATTGTAAAGCTTAGGAAGATCTCTGTAGGAATGAACTATATTAGCATAATGCTCGCAGAAAAGCGTTTCAGACGTTGGTCTTACGCAAAGTCTGTCTTCAAGCTTTTCACTTCCGCCGTATGTTACCCAAGCTACCTCAGGTGCAAAGCCCTCAACGTGGTCTTTCTCCTTCTGAAGCAGGCTCTCAGGGATAAACATAGGCATGCAAACATTTTCATGACCAAGCTCCTTGAACTTTGTGTCAAGTATATGTTGGATATTCTCCCATATTGCGTAGCCGTAAGGTCTTATTACCATACAGCCCTTTACGCTTGTGTATGAAACAAGCTCAGCCTTCATACATATATCAGTATACCACTTTGCGAAATCCTCGTCCATGGAGGTTATCGCATCAACCATTTTCTTATCCTTAGCCATTTATAAAACCTCTTTCTTATATCATTCAGGCATTGTCATTATTCTTGTCGCCGTCGTCTTTTTTAACAGCTTCACTGCTGACATTCCTCTTTTTCTTTTTAAAATTAAGAGCATAGATATCCTCGTTATATATCTTATAGTTGGGATCCCAGCCGTCAATGTGGGACTTATCAAATATGCCCTGTACCTTATAGTTCTCAGGATCATTCCCTGTATTCTCACCGTCCACCCTTTCGGGATCGTCCTTTTCGGCAAGCTCAGGGTGACGTTTTTCAATAAATCGTGCTATTTTTGGAGTGATAAGGCAGGCAATGACGATAAAGGTCATTATTACGACACAGCCTGCTGCCAGCTTCAACAGCAATAGCAGTAATTCTTTATTCAGACAAGTCACCTCTTTTCGCAAACATAAAGTTATTATAGCACAATTATTATCCAAATTCAAGAGGTGAAATATGAATTTACCGCCATTTCTGACCTTTAGCACGAAAAAAGGCGGAACAAAGTCCGCCTTAAAGCATTTTCTTTCGTTTGAAAAAGATTATACACACTATCACTACTATTATGCTAAGGGCTATAACACCCGGATAACCCTCTTTAAGTTCGGGCATATTCTGAAAGTTCATGCCATACCAGCCCGTGATAAGGGTCAGAGGGAAAAATATAGTGGATATGACCGTAAGAAACTCCATATTCTTGTTCTGCTGAGCATTGACATGGGACTGATAAGCGTCTCGCACCTGCGTTGCATATTCAAGAAGATGTACAGTTCTGCCCATGAGCCTGTCGGCACGGTCTGAGATAGTGCCGAAATATTTTTTCTGCTTTTTCTCAAAGAAGCCGTTCTCGTCCTCTTCAAGCTCTCTGCCCAGATCCATTATTTCATCATAGTAGCTTCTCAAAATAAGAAGCTCTTTTCTGATAGGCGTTATGGTTTCAAGAAAATCGTCCGTCTTGCCATCGTTTACGTTTTCCTCAAGCTCCATAAGCTTTTGCTCATGTTCCGCAAGAAGCTCGGTGTCACGGAGCATAAATTCGCTGAAAAAATTGTAGATAAAATGCTCCCTGCTCTCTCCCTGATTATGCCTGCTTCTCTGTATGCGTTGGACTAACCTGAGCGAGAACTCCTCATCGTCTATTATCACCATGTTTTTGTTGTCAATAAAAAACTGTATCCTGTGTCGGCTTCCCCTTATGTCAAGAAGCTTGGGGATAGAAAGCGTGCCTGCCAGACAGAAAGGCTGTGATTCTATCTTACAGAACACAACGTCACGCAGGGATATCACGCCCTCGTAGGTTATGTTCGCCGTTCTGAGGGTTTCCTCTGCGTGAGCAGAGTCGGTAATAAACACAGCCGAGCAAGTTTGTTCGCTTAGCTGTGCCGGTGTTATTTCTTCAAGTGAACCCTTCAGGGCAAATATGGTCATTTATCCTCGACCTCCGCCTTTGAAGCTCTTTCGTAGGCAAGGTCATAGAAAAGTTCCTGAGAATTGAGCGGCTCTTTGCCGTCTGAAACAAGGGTATATTCCCCGTCAGAATCAAGCTCTCTTGCCTGACAATTATCTGCAAGCATTTTGTCGAACATCATGCTTATCTGAGACTTGATATCCTCGTCAAGAATAGGTGCAGCGACCTCAACACGTCTGAGGGTATTTCTTGTCATAAAGTCTGCGGAAGCAATATATATCTTTCTTTCCTCGCCCTTGCCAAACATATAGATACGGGAATGTTCAAGAAAACGTCCTACAATGCTTATTATCCTGATGTTGTCGGTTTCGCCCTCAACGCCTGGGATAAGACAGCATATGCCTCTTACCACAAGGTCTATATTAACGCCTGCTCTTGAAGCTTCGATAAATCTGTCGATTATCTTCTTATCAGTGAGAGAATTTATCTTCACGCCTATATAGCCCTCTCCCCCTGATTGTGCTATGGCTATCTGCTCGTCTATCATATCAAGCACCTTGTTTTGCAGACAATTCGGTGCAACAAGAAGCTTGTCAACGCTCTTTACAGTATCGTCAGAAGCAAGAGCATTGAACACGTCTATAGCGTCCTTTGCGATATCCTTATCGCAGGTCATAACAGACAGGTCGGTATAAAGTCTTGAAGTTTTCTCGTTGTAGTTTCCGGTGCCTATCTGAGTATAATACTCAGTCTTTGTGCCTGAACGCTTTGTGATAAGGCAAAGCTTTGAATGTACCTTATAGCCCTCCAGACCATAGATAACAGTACAGCCAGCCTTTTCAAGTCGGCGTGACCACTCGATATTATTTTCCTCATCAAATCTCGCCTTAAGCTCCACCAATACAAGAACGTCCTTGCCGTTCTCTGCGGCTTCACAAAGGGCTTCGACCACCTCACTGTGCTTTGCCACACGATACAATGTCATTTTTATAGACACCACATTTTTATCGTCAGCCGCCTCACGGAGCATATTGATAAAAGGCTTTATGCTATCAAAAGGATAAGAAAGCAGTCTGTCTTTCTTTTTTATCTGCGGCAGGATCGGCTTGTTATCGTCAAAGGCAGTAAACCTCTGCGGAACTCTCTTTTTATAGAAAAGCTCAGTTTTCTGTCTGAGTATATCCTGTATCTGGAACAGGAATGACAGATCAAGAGGAGTGCTGTTTCTGAAAACAGATTTTTTATTCACTTCAAGCTGTTTGCAGAGCAGATCAACGATATTGTTATCAAGCTGTCTTGAAAGCTCCAGTCTGACAGGTGCAAGACGCTTTCTTTTCTTAATAAGGTCAGCCATGAACTCACGGTAATCAAGATCTTCGTCGTAAAGTGCGTCAGCGTCGATATCAGCATTCCTTGTAACTCTTATAAGTGACTTTGACTTGACGGTGTAGCCCTTGAAAATTTTAGGTACATAGTGGAGGATAAGCTCTTCAGAAAGCATATACTTGCCTGTTGAACCGACCTTTATAAGGCGTGGGAAGACCTCGCTTCCGCAGGAGATAACACCCAGCTTCTCCTTGGAATTTTTGCTTTCAAGGACAACTGCGGCATAGATATCCTTATTTTTAAGGAAAGGGAAAGGCTGTCTTTTGCCCACCACCATAGGTGAAAGCAGCGGTGCTATCTGATTGAGAAAATACTGTTCCAACTGAGAATTTTCCTCCGCTGTAAGCTTGGAAAAATCAACAAGAGCAACGCCCTGCTCGGCTATTTTCTTCATAAGGTCAGCGTAGATCTTATTTTTACGCTCGTTAAGCTCGCCCACTCTAGCGATAACGGCTTTGAGCTGTTCCTTAGCGGTCATATTTGTTTTATTTTCCCTGCTGTCCGGATCGACCTCCATCTGGTCAGTAAGCGAGCCTACACGAACCATAAAGAACTCGTCCAGATTGCTCTGATAGATAGAAGCAAAAGAAAGTCTTTCACAGAGTGGCACGCACTCACGCTCAGCCTCCTCAAGGACTCTTTCATTAAATTTCAGCCATGACAGCTCTCTATTCATAAACACATTTTTCATTGTGCCATACTCCTTTTATTATGATATCAAAACATCTATACTGATTTAATATATTATATCACAAAACGGCAAACTGTTAAAGAGTTTTAAGCAAAATTCATGTAAAATATTCTTATTATACACTTCCTATATTGTAGCTGCACACAAAAATTATGCAAAATGACGCATTTGCTTTTTAGCGAAAGCACAATACTGTGCAAAAAGGCAAAAATCGAAAAAGTCCAAACTTTTTGTGCAAAAAAGGTTGACAACGGGGTATAAATAGTGTATAATAATCAAGCGGGCCTTGTCGTCTGGCTGATGCGCAAAAAGTGGACGCGCTTTGCGCCCGCCGCGCCGTGGCTCTTATGCATCGGCTTTTTCTTCGCCGTGTCGTCGATCCTGATGCTCAAGGTCTACCCGCAGGGCACGACGATGATGTGCGTGATCGTGCCGGTCGTGATGCTCATCGGCATCGTGTTCCTGCTCTATCCGCGTGAGTTTTCCGTGCAGGCCGTGGGCCTGACGGCGTCGCTGATGGCGATGTACCTCATCCACCGCGGCAGCGGGAGCGACACGTGGGGCGGCATCGTCACCGGATGCAGCATCCTCGCAATCTGCGTGGTGGCCGCACTCGGCGTCGCTGTTTTCAAGGCGAGCAAGAACGACGGCAAGCTCGCAAAGCTCGGCGATCTTCGTATCGTGTCGCAGGACGGCGACTATAAGCTCATTTACGCTGTGCTCGCCGTGTGCGCACTGGCCATCGTGGCGGCGCTCGCCGTCAGCAGCATCGCCTACTACGGCCTCTGGGTGCTGGCGATCGGCACATTCCTCCTCGCGGTGTACTACACGGTGAAAATGATGTAAAGAAATCAAAAGGAAGGCGAGTCCATTTGGACTCGCCTCCCTTTTTTGCTTTTTATATGTCGCGACGTCCTTCTAAAGCCCGCATCAGCGTCGCGTCGTCGGCGAATTCGAGGTGGCCGCCGACGGGGATGCCGTAGGCAAGGCGCGTGACGCGCACGCCGAACGGCCGCAGCAGGCGGGCAAGGTACATCGCCGTCGCCTCACCCTCAGTGTCGGGGTTCGTGGCCATGATGACCTCTTCGATGTTCCCCTGCGCCACGCGGTCGAGCAGCGGCTTAATCTCCAGATCGTCGGGCCCCACATGGTTCATCGGCGAGATGACGCCGTGCAGTACGTGGTAGCGGCCGTTGTATTCGCGCGCGCGCTCGATGGCGACGACGTCGCGCGGGTCGGCGACGACGCAGATGACATGTTCATCACGCTTCGGCGACGAGCAGATGGGGCAGAGGCCGCCGTCCGTCAGATTGCGGCAGACGGGGCAGAACGTGACGGTGCGCTTGGCGTCGACGATGGCATCGGCAAAGGCCTTGGCCTCCTCTTCGGGCAGGCTCAGCACGAAAAACGCGAGCCGCTGTGCGCTCTTGCTGCCGATGCCGGGTAAGCGCGCGAACTGCTCGACGAGCTTTTCCAGCGCCGCGGGAAAGTATTCCATGGGTTTAACCTCTCAGCTCTCTGATCTTGGCGGGAATGTCCGCGGCCTTGTAGACGGCGGAGCCCGCGACGAGCACGTTTGCGCCCGCCTCGATGCAGGTTTTGCACGTCACGGCGTCGACGCCGCCGTCGACCTCGAGCTCGCAGTCAAGGTTTCTCTCGTCGATGTAGCGGCGGATGGCGGAAACTTTCGGCATCATATCGGCCATGAACTTCTGCCCGCCAAAGCCGGGCTCGACGGTCATCACGAGCACGATGTCGCACTTGTCAAGAAACGGCAGCACGGCCTCAGCACGGGTGTTGGGCTTCAAGACGACGCCGGCCTTTTTGCCCTTGGCGTGAATTTTGTCGAGCGCGAGGTGGATCTTCTCCGGCGTGTCGGCCTCGACATGACAGGTGACGAGGTCCGCGCCCGCGTCGCAGAACTGGTCGACATAGCGCTCGGGCTGCACGATCATCAGGTGCACGTCGATGGGCAGCGCCGTGCGCTTGCGGATCGACTGGAGCACGGGGATACCAATGCTGATATTGGGAACAAAGCAGCCGTCCATCACGTCGAAATGGACGTAGTCGGCGGTAGAAATGGCCTCGACGCCGGCGCCGAGCTCGGCAAAGTCGGCGGAGAGGATGGACGGTGCGATCTTGACGGACATGATAAGAACCCTCCTGCGAAAATTTTCTTAACACTCATTGTAGCAAAGCGCAGGAACAAAAGCAATGCAAAAAAATGTAAAAGACACTTGACATTTCACTCGCGCAGTGCTATCCTCGCAGATGTAAAGCGAGCTTGACTTTGGGAAACGGAGAGAAGCGATGAAAAACCACATTGAAGAGAGAAGAAAGGCGCGCGGCATGACGCAGCAGCAGTTGGCGTCGGAACTCGGCGTCTCGCGCCAGACGATCATTTCACTCGAGAACGGGAAGTACAACCCGTCCATCCTGCTGGCGCACAGCATCGCGCGGCTCTTTGGCGAGCGGATCGAGGACATTTTCATTTTTGAGGAGGAAGAGGCATGAAGTTGAAATTCCTGAGGGGCATGAATTTGCAGGAGCAGAAAAAGTGCGGCATTCTGGTGACCGTCATCGGACTTGTGATGTTCGCCATCGGATTTCTGCTCGGTGATGCGCACATGGGCGATTTTTACAGCGGCCTTGGCTGCGGCCTCTTTGTCTGCGGCGCGGTGCGGCTGCTGCGCGTTTACCGCCTGAGCCGCGACCCGGAGAAGGCGGCGGATTATGACGCGATGCTCAAGGATGAGCGCACGATCTACGTTGCGAATAAGGCGCGCAGCATGACGTTTTTCATCTGCGTCTACGCCCAGCTCGCGGCGGGGCTGC